>LWDU01034409.1_pt1 | contig 11237 bp, 8 predicted proteins | sample 727161 | NCBI WGS metagenome assembly LWDU01 (sample SAMN04566230, study PRJNA314399) | hydrothermal vent metagenome | isolation source: deep sea hydrothermal plume seawater | place: Mexico: Gulf of California, Guaymas Basin | collected 2004-07-11 | reverse complement strand
AAAGATTGTCGTTTTATAACTACAGCTTCTGCAGCTGGCTTATTATCTGAAATCAACTCTGCATCTTATTCTCTTACAAAACATGCCGCTGTTGGATTTGCAGAATGGTTATCAATTGTCTATGGAAAAGATGATGCTGATGGAAATGCTGTTACAGTGTCTTGTTTATGTCCACAGGGAGTCAATACAGCCATGACCGCAAATATGGATAAAGGTGGAGTAGCAGGAATAGATGGTATGCTAAATCCAGATGATGTTGCAAAAGTTGTTATTGATACGGTAAGCGAAGGAGGGTTTTTAATCCTTCCTCATCCAATAGTTGGAGAATATATTAAATTTAAAACCTCGGATTACCCAAGATGGCTTGGAGGTATGAGAAAACTCTATGCTAAATTTAAAGGTTCTTATTAATTAATTTTAATATAAAAATTATAAATAATATTTATTATAGACAATATACACTGGATAGTATTTACTAACTTTTTTTATATGTATTATACGTAAATATTTTGTTTGGGAGGATATAAATTGAGCGAAAAAAAAATATGGCAATTATATCTTTCTGGTGAAATCCATACTAATTGGCGAGATGAAATTAAAAATTTATGTAATCAAAAAGAATTACCTATCATAATCAATTCTCCAAATACTATCCACGAAGATTCAGACGACTGCGGAGCAAAAATTTTAGGAAATGAAGAAGATAAATTTTGGCATGATCATAAAGGTGCTTCGGTTAACTCTATAAGAAATTCAACATTAATAAAAAATGCAGATATATTAATTGTAAAATTTGGAGATCAATATAGACAATGGAATGCAGCTTTTGATGCAGGTATTGCAAGAGCCTTAGATAAACCTATTATTACATTGCATGAAAATAATCTTAATCATGCTCTTAAGGAAATAAATCAAGCAGCGGTTGCTTCTTGTAGATCTATGGATCAAGTCGTTAAGATCCTATGTTATGTTATTAAAGGTGAACTAGAAAGTAATCATTTAAAAGCAGCAGAATAAAACTTAGGATAATTTTATGAAAAAAAATAAAGGATTAACAAGAAGGGCAATGTTATCCGGAACTGCTATATCTGTTATACCAGCCAGCAGTATTGCACAAAATATAAAAGAAGGTTCACCTTCTTGGATGACTACTCCTGGGAAGACTTTTACAGAATATGGTTTTCCTTCTTCTCAAGAAGAAAATACTAAACGGGAGATATTTCAACCATACGAGGAATACGCTCCTGGCATAATCACACCAAATGGATTACATTTTGAAAGAAGCCATAATGGCGTTCCTGCTATAGATGCAAATCAGCATGAATTATTAATTCATGGCCTAGTAGATAAGCCTTTAGTTTTTAAAATAGAAGATTTGCTTAAATATCCAATGGAAACAAAAACATATTTTATAGAGTGCGGTGGAAACAGTTTTTATAATTCCAATGCTTTTCCAATTGCTATAGGCAGAACCTGCGGATCTATTCATGGACTCATGTCTACTTCAGAATGGACCGGAATTCCCTTAAAAACAATATTAAATGAGGCTGGCATTAAGAAAGAAGCTCTTTGGCTTCTGGCTGAAGGTGCAGATGCTGCAGCTATGAGCAGAAGTATTCCTTTAGAAAAAGCCTTAGATGATACACTCATAGCACTATATCAAAATGGTGAACGTATTAGACCCGAACAAGGCTACCCAATGAGACTAGTAGTTCCAGGATGGGAAGGAAATATCAGTATTAAATGGTTAAGACGAATAAAGGTAACAAAAAAGCCTACCTATACTAAAGATGAAACTTCTAAATATAGCGACCTATTAGCTAACGGGAAAACATTACAATTTACTTTTCCTATGGAAGTAAAATCCGTAATAACTCAGCCTACTGCAGGACCAAGACCTCTAAAAAAAGGACCTATTCATATTACAGGGCTTGCCTGGTCCGGTCTTGGCAATATTAAAAAAGTTGAAGTTTCTACTGATAAAGGAAAAACTTGGAATGTTGCAAAAATAGAAGGAAGTAACGAACCCTTGTCACCAGTTAGGTTTCGATATAATTGGATTTGGCAGGGAGAGGAATGTTCAATAGAAAGTAGAGCGACTGATAGCGCAAACAATACGCAACCTCAAAGATTAGTTTGGTCCGTAAAATATGGTTTAGGACACTTATATCATAATAATTCTATACAGATTTGGAAAATCACTCCGAAGGGCGAAGTATTTAATGAGTACGATGATTTAGCTCAAAATGATAAATGGTCAGAGGAATAATAATTCCATATTAACTGATAATCAAATTCTATAGGCAAAGCATTAAATGAATAAATTTAAAAAACACCTAATATTTTTAATTGCTTTTACGAATATTATTTTTGCATCATTGGCTCAGTCAGAAGAAAATATAGATTTTAATTTTGGCAAAGAAATAGATACTAATATAGTTTCAAAACAAGATATTTCTATAGATATTCTTGGAACTAATTTACCAGAAGGAAATGGTAGTGCACAAATAGGAGAAAAAATATTTATTAATAAATGTATTTCATGTCATTTAGAAAATGAATTTTTTAATCAAAAAATATTACTGGAAAAAGATAATATTGCCTCTATACCAATAAATTTAGACTGGCCTTACCCTAAAACTTTATTTGATTATATAAGAAAGGCAATGCCTTATAATGCACCACAAACCTTAACAAGCTCTGAAACGTATTCTTTAACTGCCTACTTACTTTATAAAAACAATAGATTAGATTATGAAAAAAAATTAGATAAAGAATCTTTAATAAAACTGAACTCTAAATCTAAAAATACTTTCCTTGATAATTGGAATAAAAACAAAGACAACATTATGAACTCATCAAATCATAAAACATCTTCATTCTTTTTGAAGTTATCTCAAATTCTAAATAAAAAAAATAAAAAATTAAATTGGTACAATAATGATTTATCTATAAGCAATATTGAGCAAAAAATTATTTCTCAAGATATTTCTATTAGCCCAACAAGTATAAATTTACCTGAAGGAAATGGTACAGCTGAAATGGGAGAAAAGGTATATCAACAGAAATGTCTGTCGTGCCATGGAACATTAGGAAGAGCCGAAGAACTTTCACTTGAAGTTGAGAGCTTCAGAGGAGGGCAAAATGCTTTAAAGCGTATTGCCTTTGAATCTTTATCTGGTGGATTAGGAAGTTTAAGCTCAGAGATGCCAATTCGGTCGGTTGGTTCTTTTTGGCCTCATGCCTCTACTTTATTTGATTATATTCGTAGAGCCATGCCCTACTTTGAGCCCCAATCTCTAACTAATGATGAAGCATACGCTGTTACCGCTTATGTTCTCTTTATAAATAATATAGTCAATAAAGAAGACAATATTAATGCAGAAACTCTTCAAAAAATTAACATGCCTAATAAAGCTGGATTTATAGATTCCTGGGGGCCAGATTGGTGGAGAGAATGGATGAATCAAAAATATTCTATATTTTTTACTTGTTTACTATTATTAGGTATTCTAACCGTCACATTATTTGCTAGAAAGCTTACCAAAAATAAAAAAACAATTACTTATATTAAAATTTTTCTTACTGGCACAGTATTTCTTTGGATAGGCGTGTTTCAAAGCCTTCAAATAGGAACGCAAAAAATTTATAGTACTTATAATACTTTAAAAATTAATAATGAAGCTTGGGAAAATATATTATTTGATCCTATATATATAATCTTAGGAGTCTTTATTATAATTACCACTCTTATCTGGGGTAGAGGCATATTTTGTGGATGGTTATGCCCCTTTGGAACCATACAAGATATAATATATAAAGTTAAAAATTTATTAAAATTTAAGACTTTTGAAATACCCGATTTTATTCATAATAAATTACTATATTTGAAGTATGTAATACTAAGCGCCATTATTATTGGAGCCATATATGCTACGGGAACTAATATATTATTTGAATTTGAACCTTTTAGAACTATCATAGAAGATAAATTTAATACATCCACTATTCTTCTATTATGGTCACTTGTTCTTTTAGTATTTGTGTTTTTTATAGAGCGAGGCTTTTGCCGATATCTTTGTCCTACAGGCGCTGCCTTAGGGTTGGCAAGTCAATTTCAAGTTATTAATTGGTTAACTACCATAAAATCTTGCGGCTCTGAATCATGCTTGGCATGTTCACCGAAATGTCCTACTAAAGCCATAGCAAAAAATGGCTCTATAAATGGAAAAGAATGTATTCAATGTCTATCATGCCAAATAGTTTATAATGATAAAAACATAACATGCATAAATAAACAAAATACAAGATCTATTAGAAAGAATGTTAATAAAGATAAACCAGCTTTAAGGACGAGCTAATTGAAAAAAAACATACTTAAAATAACAATATTTTTTATTTTATTAATAATTAATATTCATTCCGTAAAAGCAGATATGAATGACCCTCTGCAAAGTAGAATAAACCCTGGCATAATTGCGAAGCTTTTTCCACAAGCTGAATCTGTAGGAGCTCCTGTTGGTGACCCTCCTTATATACCTGTTTTTGGCACAGAAGATAACAGCACTATCGATGTAAACGCACTACATAGTTGGAGGGTGGATTTTTTATACATTCAAAATAGAGAACCTACGAAAGAGGAAGTGGAAGAACAAATTGCCTCCTTAAAAAAGAAAGGTGAAAAAAAAGAGATTGGCTTCTTATTTTCCACTTATGAAACAACAAAAGCCAAAGGATACTCCGGAGACCATTTTGATATAATTGTAGGATTAAAGACAGATGGAAGATTAGCTGGATCCGTTATAGTAGAACTTCATGAACCCATGATCTGTCCGACCTGCGTACCTCAAACAAAACTTACAGCTCTCCATGAAACATTTAAAGGCGCTAATATTAATAGAAGAGTAAACTTAAACTCGGGCACAGGTGGTGGAAGAGGTTATGACGGTGTAACCGGTGCAACAATTAGTGCAACTCTCACTACTAATGGTATTATTACAGCTGCAAAAAAGATACTTCGTCAAACGGGTTTGAGTGTTAATGAAGGTCCTTTTTATGTCGATGTTGATGGTTTTGCAGAATATAGTTGGACAGAATTAGTTAATTGGGGTGGAGTCGTTGGAAGAACTTTTACAAGTCAAGAAATTAGACAGGAATTAAACCCAGAAAATCAAGATTACTTAAGGAATCCTGATAAAATTTTTAGTAGTATTTATGCTGGCTTAGCAAATCCAGCATATGTAGGAAAAAATATTTTTGGGGGTAAATGGTATTCTTACCATGTTTCACAGTTAGCAACTGGAGATAACTTATTAGTAGTATTAGGGTCTGGTTTATATTCCTGGAAAAAAAATCAATATAATCGTGTTGCATTAATCCAAAAAGATAAAAAATGGAAGTTCACTCAAGACGAAGTATTAAAGGCAACAGCCCTTAGAATAAAAGAAAAGCCTAACCTTTCTCAAATAGGGTTACTACGGATACCAAAAGAATGGGGTTTTGACCCTTTAGAAAAATGGGAATTAGAATTTACAGTAAATGAAAAAATTGCGAAGGGAATATTTTCTTTAAGCTATGATTTACCTAAACAATTAATCACGGGAGATCCACTTGCACTAGAAGATGCCGGCTTACGACCGATTAAAACTGCTTTCTTAGGCCTTATTAGAGAAAGCAAGCTAAGTGGCTGGCAATCTGAGTGGGCACAACAAGATTATTCTATAATATTTTTGTTTTTACTTCTAATTATATTAACCTTGCTTTTAACTTTTCAAAAGAAACTTTCTGCAAGTAGAAAAATTCATAGTTATATCAGATTAGGTTTTTTAACTATTATATTAACTTGGATGGGTTGGATAGCTCAAGCGCAACTAAGTATGGTTAATATTATATCTTATGTACAAGCTTTGGTTCAAGGTAAAGGCTATACACAATTTTTATTTGAACCGCTAATGTGTATAATTTTTGTCTATACTGTAGTTTCCTTAGTTTTACTAGGTAGAGGTGTGTTTTGTGGATGGTTATGTCCTTTTGGAGCACTGCAAGAAATTTTATTTAAATTAGGAAGACTTATCAAACTTCCACAAATAAATATTCCTTTCTGGTTGAATGAAAGATTATGGGTACTTAAATATTTAATCTTAATGTTGCTTACCGCTACAATTATTACTGGTAATGATATATCTTATAGTCTTATAGAAGTAGAGCCCTTTAAAACAGCCATAACTTCTTACTTTGATAGAAGTTTACCTTATGTCATGTATGCAGGCATACTCCTAGCTATATCCTTATTTACAGAAAGGTTTTTCTGTAGATTTATGTGTCCTCTAGGTGCTGTTCTGGCTTTCTTAGGCCGATTCCATATATTCGACATGATTCCTAGAAGACCAGAATGTGGAAGTCCCTGCCATCTATGCGAAAACTCCTGTCCTGTGCAAGCTATTGCCCCTTCAGGGAAAATAAATATGAATGAGTGTTTTCAGTGCTTAGATTGTGAAGTTGAATACTATGATGACAGCAGTTGTCCACCATTAATTTTTGAGAAAAAAGCGAAGTTGAAAACATTATAAAATAGTATAATTATTTTTTTAACATACTACATTTGGTGTCTAATAAAAAGTTATCCACATTAAATCACTTTTTTTTTTAAAAATAGGTTGAACTTATTTTAAAAATAGGTTTTTCTTATAATTAGAGAGTCGTTCTTATTTTGTTTGAGCGACATTAGTTGTCGCTCATTTAATTTAATGATCGATATATGTATAATAATTTATATAACACGGGAGGAATCCCCATATGTCAAAGATTTTGAAATATGGCTTCGTTGCTGCAGTATTTGCAGCTACGTTATGTATGATCTCAAGTGCATTTGCGCAAGGTGTTGACGTCCTTAGAGGGGGCGGCGGTACTCAGCCAAATTATGTAACTGATGACATGCTTTTAAATGCAGATAAAGATCCAATGAATTGGATGCATTATGGTAAAGATTATCAATCAACACGTTACCATCAAGCTGCTCAAATTAACCAAAGCAATGCGGGTGATTTAGTAGCTAAATGGTATCTATCATTTGGTATTCTAGAAGGACAAGACAGTCAATTAAATGTTGTTGGTGGCCAAGGTTACGTAACTACATCTTATAACAGAGTTATTTCAGTGGACGTTGCTTCTGGCGACATCTTATGGAAATATGAGCGTGAGCTTCCAGCTGACGTTTTTCCAGAACTTTGCTGTGATGTTGTTAATCGTGGAGTACAACCATACCTAGACAGTGTATATCTAGCTACTTTAGATTCACATCTAGTACGTTTAGCTAACTGGTCTGGTGAAGTATTATTCGACGTAGCTGTAGGTGACTACACTTATGCTGAAACTTCAACAATTATGCCTATGGCTCTTAAAGGTAAAATAATCCAAGGTACTGCGGGCGCTGAGTACGGTGTACGTGGTTGGGTTCGCGCATTATCAGCTGAAGATGGAAGCGTTGTATGGAATACATACACAATTCCAGCTGAAGGTGAACCAAATGTAGATACTTGGGCTGGTGAGTCATGGAAATATGGCGGTGGTTCAGGTTGGATTACTGGTTCATATGATAAAGATTTAGATCTTCTTTATTGGCCAATTGGCAACCCTGGTCCTGACTTCGATCGTCATGTACGTTTAGGTGATAACCTTTACAGTAACTCTACTTTAGTTTTAGATCCAAACGATGGTGCTATTAAAGGTTGGTTCCAATACACTCCAAATGATCCATATGATTATGACGGTGTAAACGAAGTTATCTTAGCAGATATTGATGGTAAAAAAGTATGGTTACATGGTGACAGAAATGGTCACTTGTACTCAATCGATAGAACTAACAACCGTTGTAACTGGGTTGTTCCAATGGGTACAATTAACTGGACAACTGGATTCCGCGACAATTGTCGTCCAATCATGGCTTGGGAAGAAGGCGGAGATCCAGCTATGGATGTTGTATATGATCGTGTAACAAAAAATATTGCACCTTCCCTTGACGGTGGTAAAGAGTGGCACCCAATGTGTTATTCACCACGTGTTAACATGGTGTATGCACCGTTATATAACTTTACCATGGACTTACAAGCTAAGAAAATGGAATGGCGTCGTGGAGAATGGTTCCTAGGAGCTAAAGTTATTACCTTTAACTCTGGTAATGGTTCTATTAAAGGCTGGGATGCTTCAAATGGTGATCTAGTTTGGCATCGTCCATCTAGTGCACCTGCAACTGGCGGTGTATTATGTACTGCTGGTGGTCTAGTGTTCTACGGTGATGCAGAAGGTTATTTCCACGCTGTACGTGATGATACTGGCGAAGAACTATATCAGTTCAACGTAGGTACTGGTGTACATGGAAACCCAACAACATATACAGTTGACGGAGAACAATTAGTGTCTGTCGTTGTAGGTGCTGGTGGTGGTGGTATATGGGGTTTAAGCTTCGGTGAGTGGCTTAAAACACATACTAAAGGCGGCGGGGTATTTACTTTTGGCTTAAACTAAAAGTAACCTAAGTTTTTAGACTATCTATATCGATAGGGAAGATGAAGCAATTCATCTTCCCTTTCATTTACAGAAGGTTTTTTTGTAAAATAGACATAAGATTATTTACAGAGTATATAATGTTGTTTATATTAACGTTTTTTAATATATTGGAAATACATTTTGTACGTATAAAGTGTATAATATATAGATAAAAAATTAATTTTATTTATTGGAGTGACTTCATGGAAAAATATCGTTTATTTATACTAACTATTATTTACTCTTTTGTTACTATAATATCTATTAATAACTATGCTCATGCTGGTAAAATTTTAGATAAAATTCGTAAAACACAAAAGATTACATTATGTGCCGCACCATATGGTTGGCCCTATTCATCAAATATGGACTACCCTAGAGGGTTTGACATTGATATTGTTGAACGTATTGCGATGAAAGAAGAACTGATTTTTAATATTTACTGGGCTGAACAAAAAATGAGAGGAGGCCTGGGAAAAGCACTGCGTCATTCTATTAAAAAAGGACGATGTGATCTATATATGGGGATTGCTAATACTGATAGTTCAGCTGATGAACTTAAAGAAAAAAACTTAATACTTACACAGCCCTATTTAGGGGTTGCATATATCCCTATTGCTAATCCTGAAGTAAAAGATTTTGTACACATAGAAGAAATTAAAGGGAAATCAAAACCAGGTGTGGCAATGTCTACAGCTATGGATGGATATTTATTTTATAATGGTTATGATAGAGATTTATTTGCACGAAAACCAACAGAAATAGATGCCGTTGCAAAACAAGAAATTGAAATGGCCTTTGTGATGTCTACATCTTTGGCAAAAGCAAGAAAAAAATATAAAGATGCTCCTTTCAGAGTTATAAGCTCTTATATCCCTCCTCTAGAGTTACGTTGGAATGTTGCTGGTACTATTGAAGATGATAAAGAATTTTTAGATTTGATTAATAAGCATTTAACTGAAATGATGGCGGATGGAACTATTAAAGAATTGGTAGAAAAATATAATGTTCCATATTTTAAGCCTTTTGAAGAAGTTGCTTCTACCTATACAACTGAACCTCCAGAAGAAGGTATAGGTGAACTAATAACTCCCGAATAATAAATAAGAACTAAGAAAGGATAAATATGTTAACTATTCAAAATATGTCACTACGGTTATTGTTTTTAACAATTGTTACTCTGTTAATTATAAATATTTCTGTTGTTTCTGATACATGGGCTAAAGAAGAGCATATGAATAAATATGGCGACATGTTAGAAGACGACATGATTAACCCTTTTGAAGGTGACCCCGAAGCTATTGCTGCAGGCTATGAAAAATTTAATAGTCGGTGTTCATTTTGTCATGGGATGAGAGGCATTGGAGCAAAAGGACCTCCATTAACTAGAGGATATTATAAGAAAAGTGGAGGAACAAACATGCAACTCTATTCCACGATTGTTAATGGGTTACTTGTTAATGGTCAACCTACACAAATGGGGGCCTTTGGCAGAACAATTGAGGGCGATGATATATGGAGAATTATAGCGTATCTGAGGCAAGAATATAAAGATAGAAAAGCTGCTGGTAGTGAATTTAAATACGGCGTCTATCCTTAAAATGGTATAACAATAAAGGGAGGTATATATATCACCCTTTATTAACTTACGGGCATTCCAATTTCTCTTAAAAGCTTCTGTAGAATCATTGCTGCATAATCTCTATAGTCTTCAGCAATCATCATAAACCCTCCCCGTCCGCCAATTACTCCTCTTTCATAATAACCATCTAAAAATGGTTCTTCATTAATAATAACTAAACCATTTATTGTAATATTTTGTTCTAAAGCAATATCCCTTATTTTCATTGGATGCACCCCATTATTTGCACGGCCATCTCCGGAGATATCTATTACTTTTCGCGAACTATCAATATTATTATTATTAATCTGTTCAATAGAAAATGTTAACGCGCCTGCTATTGATGTTTGTCCACCAGCTATAATTCTTGGTGCTCTCCTTATAATTCTTGCATACTCTGCAGCATCGGAGACATCTTTAATAATGTGCCAACCTCCTACTAAAGCTTGTTCTTCATTATCTGACCATTGCACCATCGCAACAGCTATTCCATTTCCACCAGTACTTTCAATAGCTGCTATTATATCTGGATGTCTAAAAGCTGCCCCTACTCCTCTTATTTGTAGCTGATATTCTTCGTCATCTACACTGGAAGAGACATCCACTGCTAATACAAGTTCAAGGTCTACGTAAATATTTTCTGCAAAAATATTTTTATTAAAATAAGTTATAAAAGTTATAAATATCAGAAAGTTTAAGATTAATCTTTTCAACTATTTTTATCCTTTTCATTAAAAATTCTATTTAATTCTTTTAATGACCATTCGGCAGATTTTACTACATTATTATCGTCATCTTTAGTCAAATTATTCAAAGAGTTTATAACAAGTAAAGAAGGTTCACCTATTTCTCCTAAAGCCTCTGCTGCTAATGCCCTATAGGTAGAGTTATCATGCTGCAACATAACCAACAAAATTTTTATAGCCTCTTTTGCTTCGTTCCCAATTTCAGAAAAAGTTTTAAGTATATTTGGAGTTAATGCATCATCATCATACTCTAACATACTCATTAATTCTGGAACTGCTTTCTTCCCTTTAATTCTTAATGCTTGTATTGCTGCCCATTGAACATT
>LWDU01042844.1_pt1 | contig 11240 bp, 9 predicted proteins | sample 727161 | NCBI WGS metagenome assembly LWDU01 (sample SAMN04566230, study PRJNA314399) | hydrothermal vent metagenome | isolation source: deep sea hydrothermal plume seawater | place: Mexico: Gulf of California, Guaymas Basin | collected 2004-07-11 | reverse complement strand
TTAATGAACCAAGATACGCCTCTTTGCCTAATATAATGAAAGCTAGATCAAAACCTTTAGAAACGATCGAAATATCAAGCTTTGACATTGACATTAGCCCTAGAGTTAAAGTTATCAGTGTTGAAGAGTCTGGAACCAAGGATAGGGCTGCAAAACAAGTCCAATCAGCTGAAGAACTGTTTTCCGAACTAAGCCAGTTGGGAGTCCTTTAATGTCTGTACTAATTTTAATCGAACTAAACGGCTCTGAAGTAAGCTCTAATAGTCGCGCTGCAATAACAGCTGCAACTCAACTTTCAGATACGATTGATGCATTAGTGCTGACAGATGATTCGGCTAATGCCGCCTCGGTTGCTTCACTAAAGAGTATTAATACCGTAAAAGTTATTGCTGACTCAAAGTTAGAACATGTAAGTGTTGGGGTTGCCAGTAAATTAGTGGCAGAGGTGATGACTGATTATAAATACCTGCTTTCTGGATCTTCCACCTATAGTAAAAATATTTTACCAGTGGTAGGTGCCCTACTAGACGTTCAACCAATATCTGATGTATGTGAAATCAAGTCAAATAACACCTTTGTGAGACCACTTTATGCGGGCAACATCATGGCGACTGTTGAGTCGAGCGATGACACTATCCTAATGACAGTTAGAGCCACTGCTTTTGAACATTCTGGTGACGGAGGTTCTGCCACCGTTGAAGAGTTATCATTGCCCATACCCGAACAAAAATCAAACTTTATTTCTCTTCATGAATCTCAATCAGAGCGGCCTGAACTAACAACAGCGGATAGAATTGTTTCAGGTGGGCGTGGACTTGGATCAAAGGATAATTTTGCTTTAATTGAGCAATTAGCTGACAAACTTGGTGCGGCGGTTGGTGCATCAAGAGCTGCGGTAGATGCAGGCTTTATTTCAAACGATTATCAAGTCGGCCAGACTGGTAAAGTTGTTGCGCCTAAACTATACTTAGCCGTTGGAATATCGGGTGCTATTCAACACCTTGCTGGCATGAAAGATTCTCAGGTGATTGTGGTCATTAACAGTGACCCAGATGCACCAATGGCTAGAATGGCTGATTTAGTATGGCAGACTGATCTATTTGGTGCCTTAAAAGAATTGAATGACCATGTCTGATAACTTCTATTGGAGTTTGTTTAATGGAAAGAGAGTCAATTGAATATGATGTTGTAGTTGTTGGTGGAGGACCATCAGGCCTGGCATCAGCATGCAAACTAAAACAACTTAATCAAAATCTTTCCGTTTGTCTATTAGAAAAAGGCTCTGAAATAGGCTCTCACATTATTTCAGGAGCTGTTTTTGAACCTGAAACATTATTTGACCTTTTTCCTGAAGAGGCAAGTAGTTGCCCCACTCTTAATACTCCTGTTAAAAGAGATGATGTTTATTTCCTAACCGGCAGCAACAAAAGTATCAAAGTACCCTCTTGGCTTACACCTAAAGGATTACACAACAATGGTAATTATTTAATTTCTCTAGGTGAACTCTGTCAATGGATTGGAGAAAGAGCTATCGAACTTGGTGTCGATATTTTTCCAGGGTTTCCTGCTCAGAATTATTTACTTGATAAAAGCGGCAGAGTTTGTGGAATCGCAACAGGCGATATGGGTCTTGATAAGCAGGGAAATCAAAAAGGTAACTGGACGCCGGGTATGGATATTTATGCAAAACAAACTATATTTGCAGAAGGTTCAAGGGGTCACTTAGGTAAACAGCTGATTAAAGAATTCAATCTAGATGAAAGTAAAACACCACAACACTTCGCAATTGGCTTTAAAGAAATTTGGGAGGTTGATACAGATAAGCACAGCCCAGGCGATGTCCTACATACAATTGGTTGGCCACTTAATAAGGGTACATCAGGTGGAGGATTTTTATATCATTTTAGCGATAACCGAATAGCGGTTGGACTGATTGTGGACTTGAACTACAACAATCCTCACCATAACCCCTTTCAAGAGTTCCAACAATATAAACAACACCCTAAGATCAAACAATTTCTGGAGTCCGGTAAACGAGTTTCTTATGGCGCAAGAGCTATCACCAAAGGAGGTCTTCACTCACTCGTTAAAATGGACTTTGATGGCGGAATGATTATTGGTTGCGACGCAGGCACATTGAATCCCGGAAAAATCAAGGGCAGTCATTGCGCATTACAGTCTGGAATCCTTGCTGCAGAATATGTAAATAAAGTACTTACCGAAGAGGTCTGCGATTTTGACGATATGTTTAAGTCTAGCGGCCTTTACAAGGAGCTTCATAAAGCAAGAAACTTTAGTAGTGCACTTCATAAGTTTGGTTTTTATGGAGGCTCAATTTACAACTTCATTGAGTCCAATATTTTTCGTAATAAATTACCAATTGATATCAAGGATGATGAGCGAGATTGTGACTCTTTAAAGCCTTCCAAAGATTCTAAAATAAAATCCTACCCGGCACCAGATAATGATTTAAGTTTTGACATTAGTTCTTCCTTATTTCTTTCTGGCACGAACCACGAGGAAGACCAGCCAGTTCATTTAAAACTAGCTGATGCTAAAATTCCACTGGATTATAATCTTCAAAAATATGACGAACCGGCACAGAGATACTGCCCTGCTGGAGTCTATGAAATCATTGAAAAAGAAGGGTCGGATTATTTCCAAATAAATGCTCAAAATTGTCTTCATTGTAAGACTTGTGACATTAAAGACCCAGCACAAAATATTACTTGGACGCCTCCAGAAGGGGGTGGCGGTCCAAATTACATCAGTATGTAGTTTACTTACACTGGTTTGCAGTAATGACTACTGTATTAAATATCTCATCAACACTACAACCTCTTGATAGATCGTTTACTGGCTTGGCCATCCCTTGAAGAATTGGTCCTATGGCTTTAGCACCTGAAAATCGTTGAACAAGCTTATAGCCAATATTTGCAGCATCTAAGTTTGGGAAGATAAGGACATTAGCTGGAGGTGTAAAATTTGCTTCTGGAGACTTTGTTTTAAGAACAATACTATCTAAAGCAGCATCAAGCTGAATATTGCCAATAATGTCAGCCTCGGGAAGCTTCTTTCTTAAAGTGCTAGTCGCAACACTTACTTTTTCTACCTGAGTATGTTTTGTATTTTTATTAGTTGAAAACGAAAGCATAGCGATTTTCGGTTCGATATCAAGATAGCTTTTAGCTGATTTGTATGCACTTTTTGCTATTTCTGCCAATTCATCAGAATCAGGATCAACATTCATCGCGCAATCAGAAAATATCATTTCACTACCATAGCTTTGATGTTTTGCATCAAAAATCATTAGAAAGAAGCTAGAAACAAGCTTGCTGCTATCAGCAACCCCAATTATCCTTAGGGCATTACTAAGAACTGTCTGGCTAGGCGTTATGGCTCCAGTTACAACTCCGTCCGCATCATCATTTTCTAAAGCTAACATAGCAAAAACTGTATCGTCTTCTAACAGCTTTTTCGCTTCATCCAACGACATCCCTTTATGCTTCCTTTTTCTATATAAGATTTCGGCATAAATATTTTTTAATTGAATGTCCTTCGTATCTAAATATTTAAGTTCACTATCCAAGCCTTGATTTAATCTGGCAATCTGTTGAGAGATCTTAGCTTCATCACCGAGAAGGACAATTTGTGCAATTTTTTTTCTAGAGATTTTTATAGCGGCCTGTAGAACTCTTTCATCGCTTGATTCAGGTAGTAATATGCGAGGAAACTTTTTTTGAACTTTTTTGGTTAGTTTGTTTAGTAATCTATTGTCGAATCCATAATCGGAAACGAATGTGCCTTTACCATGCTGGCGGTACAAGATGTTGTTGTTTTCCAATTTGTCAACTGCTTTTCTGATGGTGCCAACACTAACATCTAGCAATTTGGCTAGTTGAGATTCAGAAGGAATTACATCTCCATTAGTAAGATTACCGCTTTTTATTTCCTTATTGATATACTCAATTACTGTTTGGTAAAGTTTTTTATTCATTCACATTTCTCGACTAAAACTAACTAATTTGATATAAATACAACGCTAAAATTTCACAGTATACTCATATATATGACTATTGCTAGTTTTAATGATCTCTGCAATTAAGTAAAAATACTATTTACCTTGAAATAAAGAATTATTACGGTATGACAATTTTTGTTAAGTTAGATCTCAAGATATTTAACAATAACCTCTTTTTATTTTCATTAAATCTACTAATTGGACCTGAGGCAACTATAGCACCAACAAATATATTGCTTTTTGAAAGAACTGGAATAGCTATAGCGAATAATGATGGGTTATGCTCTTGAATTGAGACGTAATATCCATCATCTCTAATTTCCTTATAAAATCCAGCTTTGTCATTCTTTCTTTTACCATAAGCAAGAATAATTCTTCCAGAAGCCCCACGATTCAATTCCAAACGGCTACCCTGTTCAATATTGTGACGAATTTCATCATGTGAATGAGCTCTATAAAGGCAAATTCGCATACTGTCCTCTTCTACAAAGAATGAAGCTGTTTCACCAGATATATCCCTTATTGCATCAACAATAGGACGAATTTGTTCTAAGTGATTACTTTGAGTATAAATGGCACTTAAATATAGCGCCTGAGTTCCAACTACATAATCTTTACTTTTTAATCTAGAAACGTATCCATATTCTTCAAGTGTAGATAAAATGCGATAAGTAGTAGATATATTTAAGTGCAATTTTTCACAAATTTCATTGATGCTAAATTGTGTCTTATCGAGTGAAAATAGAGACAGGATTTGAAGACATTTTTCAATGGCATTGTATTTTTTGTCTAGAGATCTTAGAATCATAATTATTTCATATTATGAAAAATAAATATTATATAGTGAAATTATTGAATATTTAATATTTATCGTTGGTATCATAAAAACAACAAGTAAATCTAATCAATGCAACATGACAACTTAGATGATAGAGTAGCAATCTGTCTAAAAATTATCAGGATTAATAAAATAAATAATAATTACAAAGGGGCAAAAAAAAATGAACAGAAAAGAACAAATAGAAATACTGCAAAAAGATTGGCAAGATAACCCTCGATGGTCAAATGTTAAGCGCACTTATAGCGCTGAAGACGTTGTACGTTTACGTGGTTCAGTTCAACCCGAATGTACCTATGCTTATAATGGTGCAGAAAAGCTTTGGAACTTAGTAAATGGTACTGCTAAAAAAGGCTATGTGAACTGCATGGGAGCTATTACTGCAGGCCAAGCGATGCAACAAGCAAAGGCAGGTATTGAGGCAATCTACCTATCAGGTTGGCAAGTTGCAGCTGATGGAAATACCTCTGAGACAATGTATCCAGACCAATCATTGTATGCATATGACTCAGTTCCAACCATGGTAAGGCGTATCAATAATACCTTCAAGAGAGCAGATGAAATTCAATGGGCAAAAGGCATTGAGTCTGGTGATGAGGGTCATATTGATTACTTTTTGCCGATTGTTGCTGACGCTGAAGCCGGTTTTGGTGGTGTATTGAATTCTTTTGAGTTGATGAAAAATATGATCGCAAATGGTGCATCTGGAGTTCATTTCGAAGATCAATTAGCCGCTGTTAAAAAGTGTGGCCACATGGGCGGCAAAGTGTTAGTGCCTACTCAAGAAGCAATACAAAAACTTATTTCTGCTCGACTGGCAGCAGATGTTATGGGAGTGCCCACCGTTTTATTAGCTCGGACTGATGCAGAAGCGGCAAACCTACTGACCTCTGACGTAGACCCGTACGATGCGTCATTTATAACAGGCAAGCGCACTCCGGAAGGCTTTTATGTTGTAAAAAATGGTTTAGAACAATCCATTTCTCGTGGCGTCGCCTATGCACCATACGCAGATTTGGTTTGGTGCGAAACTGGTAAACCTGATCTTGGTTTTGCGCGCGAGTTCGCGGAAGCAGTTTTAGCTGAAAATCCTAATCAATTATTGGCATACAACTGCTCGCCATCATTCAATTGGAAGAAAAATCTAAACGATGCTGAGATTGCCTCTTTTCAAGAGAAGATCGCAGAAATGGGTTACAAGTATCAGTTTATCACTTTAGCGGGTATTCACAATATGTGGTATAACATGTTTGACTTGGCTTATGACTATGCAAAAGGGGAAGGTATGAAGCACTACGTAAACAAAGTGCAGGAGCCTGAGTTTGAAGCTTCCAAAAAGGGTTACACTTTTGCATCACATCAGCAAGAAGTTGGGGCTGGCTATTTCGATGATGTTACCACGGTAATTCAGGGCGGCCTGTCATCGGTGACCGCATTGACAGGTTCCACAGAAGAAGAGCAGTTTAACTAAGAAATGGCTGCCTAACAATTGTGCTTGCTTCACCAAATGAAGTTTAATTTTTTTTGTTGCTTGGTTCTTTATGTTTGATGATTTTTCGGATACATTGTCACTTACGATTTCTAAAAAGATTTTGGGTGGCTTTGAGCAGCACTATCGCAACATTAAAAGAGCCTCGGTAGAGGCAAAAAGGTGCTTTGAAGAAAGGGAATGGGGGAAAATTGAAAAAGATTCAAAGCTTAGACTTAATTTCTATGACAAAAAAGTTAATGCCTTCTGCAAAAAACTATCTGTTGATTTAAATCTAAAAAAACAAAGTGTTTACGGCGCTAAAGTTGTAATGCATCAGCAAACGGATTTGGATAAATTTAATTCTGAATTTTGGAAAAACACCAAACTTGCCTACATTGAACTGATTACACAACATAAACAGCCGGAATTAGCGGAAACCTTTTACAACTCAGTGTTTTGTCGCTTGTTTTCTAGAAGCTTTTACAACAATCAATATATTTTTACCAAGCCCTGCGTGTCGCTTAGCTACATTGACATGGATGAACCTGTAATTGAAAGCTTCTTTGTTGAACAGGGGCAACTCAAAGATACTTTTACTCAAATCCTTAAAAGCTTTTCTTTTAATTGCAAGTTCGGCAACCTCGATCAAGATATCCAGCGCTTACAGGAACAACTCTACAAACAAATAGCTCAATTAAAATCTCAAACCTTCGAGATTCAAGTAATAAAAACCCCTTTTATTAGAGGTAAAGGTGCATATATTGTTGGCAAAATTATTACCCAACTATACCCCGACCAACCACTTTTAATCGCTCTACTAAACGATAAAAAGAGTGGACTTTATGTTGACAGTTTGCTCACTGATACTGGAAGCATTTCTGTTGTATTTAGCTTCTCTAGGTCATACTTCTTTATTACTACTGATTACCCCGCAGCCATAGTTGATTATTTAAAAGAACTGCTGCCAGGAAAAACAAGAGCGGTTCTATATAGCGCTATTGGTCTTCATAAACAGGGCAAGACTCTACTCTACAGACACTTTTTAAAATATTCAAAAATCACCAGTGAGAAGCTAATAATAGCTCCCGGAATCAAAGGTATGGTTATGTCAGTCTTCACCTTCCCGATGTACCCTTACGTTTTTAAAGTAATTAATGACCATTTTGAGCCACCAAAGATGGGCACAAGAGAAATGGTTAAAGAGAAATATTATTTTGTTAAAAATCACGTTCGAGTTGGAAGACTTGCAGATACATGGGAGTTTTCCAATGTGGCCTTTCCAATGAAGTATATCGATGACTCTTTGCTTAATGAGTTGAAGAAAAAAGCTGGCTTAAATTTAGAGATTGAAAATGATTTGTTGATCGTCAAACATATGTATATAGAAAACAAAATGACTCCACTTAACATTTACCTTGAAACAGCCAACAAAAAGCAACAAACCCATATCATTAATGACTACGGTAAAGCGATTGATGAGTTGATTAACTCAAACATCTTTCCTGGTGATATGTTGACAAAAAATTTTGGTGTTACCCGTCAAAATCGTGTCGTTTTCTATGACTATGATGAAATCACTTTAATGAGTACACCGGTCTTTAAAAAGATACCAAAATCAAGAACTTATGAAGAAGAGATGGCATCAGAGCCATGGTATTACGTTGGCCCAAATGATGTTTTTCCTGAAGAATTTCAATACTTTATGTTGCCAAGTAAACATATGAAAGAGACATTTAATTCTCGCTATCAAAAATTACTAGATGCAGAGTATTGGGGGTCGATTCAAGAAAATATTAAAAAAAATGGTGTGATGGATTATTATCCCTATGGTTCCGAGAAAAGGATGTGTGAAATCTATGGAGAAAACAATGAATGAGACAACCTGTAATATCTCAGATAAGCTACATCCTGATGTACAGTATTTAGATCCAGTATATAAAAGTTACGGTGCAAAAACTTCATTTTCAGGCCGTATTGTTACTATCAAGTGCTATGAAGACAACTCACTTGTTGAAAAAGCCTTAAAGGCTAATGGCAAGGACTCAGTATTAGTAATTGATGCAGGCGGCTCTATGAATTGTGCAATGTTAGGAGATAAAAGAGCAGCTGACGCAATCAAAAATGAATGGGAAGGTATTTTAGTTCATGGATTGATTAGGGATTCAGCAACAATCAATAAGATGGAGATTAGTATTCACGCACTTGGAGTTTGCCCACTTAAAAGTATTAAAAAGGGAACTGGTGATAGCAACTTAACTGTCAACTTTTCCGGAGTTACATTCACTCCAGGTGAGTATTTATATGCTGACGAAGATGGTGTAATTGTTATCAAAGAAAAGGCAAGTTTATGAGTAAAACGCAGTGTATCGTTGGCAACCTGAGTATTGAACAAAGCCTATTTGATTTCATTGAAAATGAGGTATGTGAAGGTTTAGACATTTCTGCCGAAAATTTCTTTCAATCTCTTTCTGATATTTTGAATGATTTGCAGGATGAAAATACTCAACTTCTAAAAAAGCGTGACTCTCTTCAAACTCAAATTGATAAATGGCATATAGAAAATAATGAGATAGATCCGGCTGCCTATAAAAACTTCCTAAAAGATATTGGCTATATTGTGCCTGAACCTCCCAAATTCTCTATTAATGTTAATAAAGTGGATGATGAGATCGCCAATATTGCCGGACCTCAATTAGTCGTACCAATAACCAATGAAAGATTTGTACTCAATGCAGTTAACTCTCGTTGGGGCAGTCTATTTGACTCTTTATATGGCACCAACGTCATACCTAATAGAGGCAGTATGACAAAATCTTTTGCTCACAACCTTCAACGCGTTAATAGAACAGCTGAATTGGCTTGTGATTTCTTGGATGAGGTTGCACCTCTAAAAGGCGCCTCTTACAGACAGATTAAATCACGAGTAAGGTACACAGGAGCGTTAATTTTTAATTTGAATGATGGTGAAGTAGCTACCTTGGTCAACCCTGAGCAATTTGTAGGTTTTGATGATGCAGGGAATGTACTACTTAATAACAATAACCTTCATATTGAAATTATTGGAGACCAAAAAAAGAGCTTTCACAAAAGCGGTATTTTTGATGTCATATTAGAGTCAGCTGTTACCACTATTGTTGACTTCGAGGACTCTGCTTCAACGGTAACTTTTTCTGAAAAGATTCATGCTTATCAAAACTATTTAGGTTTAATGAAGAGAGAGCTCAATGCCTCATTTACTAAAGGTGGAGAGGCAATGACTCGTTCATTGAATATAGATAAGCAATATACTGACATTAACGGCCAAAACTTTACCTTGCCTGGAACGAGTATGACCTTAGTTCGTAATGTTGGCCTTCATATGATGACGGCTCTCGTGAAAAATTCAGACGGCTCTCAAACTCCTGAAGGTATTTTGGATGCAATGGTTACCGCATTGATTACTCTTCATGACTTGAAAAGTAAATCAAACTCAAAAAAAGGTAGCGTTTACATTGTCAAGCCCAAACTTCATGGCCCAGAAGAAGTTGCATTTACAGTGAAACTATTTTCTTTAGTTGAAAAGGCACTTAGTTTGGATGAGAATACTTTAAAAATAGGTGTCATGGACGAAGAAAGACGGACAACGCTTAACTTAAAAGCATGTATTCATGAAGCAAGAAATAGAATTATTTTTATTAATACTGGTTTCTTAGATCGTACTGGGGACGAAATTCATACCTCCATGATGGCTGGAGCAATGAGATGTAAAAACCTAATTAAAGAGGAGGACTGGTATTTCGCGTACGAAGTTAACAATGTGAATACTGGCCTGGAGTGCGGTTTTTTCAATAAAGCCCAAATAGGCAAAGGTATGTGGGCACAACCAGACCAAATGCGTGAAATGCTTGATAATAAGATGATACATCTTGAGGCAGGGGCAAGCTGTTCCTGGGTACCCTCTCCTACTGCAGCAACATTACATGCAACGCACTACCATCGTTTTGATGTTTTTGAGCAACAAAAAAGGCTACTTTCAGAAAAGCTAGAAACAAACCAAGACCAACTGCTGGTGATTCCTTTCATGAAGTCGCCAGAGCAATTATCTGAGGAAAAGGTGGTCAATGAGATTAATAATAATGCACAGAGCATTTTAGGTTACGTAGTTAAATGGATCGACCAGGGTATTGGTTGTTCTAAAGTTCAGGATATTAATCATGTTGGACTTATGGAAGATCGAGCAACTCTTCGAATTTCATCTCAGCACATGGCGAACTGGCTTCATCACAATATATGCTCACCAGAACAGGTCCACAAGGCTTTTCAAGATATGGCACAGGTTGTTGATGAACAAAACAAACATGACCTAAACTACATAAATCTTGCGCCTAGCTATGATAGCTTTGCTTACCAGGCATCATTGGCTCTTGCTTTTGAAGGTAAGGATCAACCAAACGGTTACACTGAAGAAATATTGACACATTTCAGAAAGAAATTCTTAAAAATAGACTAACTCACTGAAGCCAATTCAGCCTTTAAATGCGCTGTCAGAAAGTAAGTATTCAACTTCATCTGGAGTACTTTTTCTACCCAATATATCATTCCTATGTGGGAAACGACCAAACCTCTTTACGATATTCCTATGATGCTTGGAATATTCATCATTGAAATCATGTTTCTCAAAAAGTTTAACCTGTATGTCTTGATGTTCAAGATTTTCACTGTGCATTAAAGGCATAAAGAGAAAAAGCAATTCTTCAGTATTCAAAATTTCATCATAGCCGTTATTAATTGCTTTTAAAGCCACTTCAACAGCCATCTCCTCGGTTTGAAAGCTTTTAGATTTGCCTCTAAACATATTCAAAGGAAACTGGTCTAAGACAATAATCAACGCCAAACAACCTTGCGGAGAATCTTGCCAATCGTTAAGTTCT
>LWDU01035499.1_pt3 | contig 11240 bp, 12 predicted proteins | sample 727161 | NCBI WGS metagenome assembly LWDU01 (sample SAMN04566230, study PRJNA314399) | hydrothermal vent metagenome | isolation source: deep sea hydrothermal plume seawater | place: Mexico: Gulf of California, Guaymas Basin | collected 2004-07-11 | reverse complement strand
ACAACGATGTTGAAGCGACAGGAGGAGGATGACCCAGGTGAGGTGGTTGGGATGCAGGAAAGGCCTGAATTCTCTAGAGGCCGTATCACACGGGTTATCGAGAATAATTCAGTATAACCATATACCGAACTAGTCGTTCACCCTACTCAACCTAGCCGCTATATTAGCGGCCTCCACGAAACCTGGCGCGACTTCCCATGTACGTATACGATGAATACGACCAAAAAATGGTCGATGAACGCGTCGCGCAATATCGCGACCAGACAAACCGTTTCCTCGCGGGCGAACTACCGGCGGAAGAATTCCAGCACCTTCGACTTCGCAACGGCCTATACATTCAAAGACTGGCCCCCATGTTACGGATTGCGGTGCCATATGGACTACTGTCTTCCAGACAATTACGAAAACTTGCTTATATTACTCGCCACTTTGACCGGGGGTACGCGCACCTGACGACCCGCCAGAATGTGCAACTGAACTGGCCCATACTTGAGGAAGTACCCGATATTCTTGAAGAACTCGCCAGCGTTGAGATGCATGCCATCCAGACCAGCGGGAACTGCATCAGGAACGTTACTTCGGACCAGTATGCCGGTGTCGCACAAGACGAAATAGAAGATTCACGACCCTGGGCCGAAATTATTCGCCAGTGGTCAACGTTCCACCCCGAATTCAACTGGCTGCCACGCAAATTCAAAATCGCAGTCACCAGTGCTACGCAGGACCGTGCAGCAGTGCAGGTACATGACATCGGCGTCAGGATATTCAACAACGATGGTGTCACCAGCTTTGAAATCCTGGCCGGTGGTGGCCTTGGCCGCACTCCTGTGATCGCACCGGTGATTAAGCAGAACCTGGAACCCAGGCATCTACTGACCTACCTTGAAGCAATCCTGCGCGTCTACAATCGGTACGGACGGCGAGACAACAAATACAAAGCACGAATCAAGATCCTGGTCCGGGCCATGACCCCGGAAGCCTTTGCAGAAAAGGTTGATGCTGAGTGGCAGACGCTTAAAGATGGCACCGGCACACTGACTGACGCTGAAATCTCAAGGGTCAAAGGACATTTCACTATTCCACCTTACGAAACTCTGGACGACCACGTTCCAGAGATCGATGATCGCATTGCGGACAACTCCGGCTTCAGCAACTGGCTAAAGCAAAACGTGAAACCCCACAAACAGGCGGGTTACTCCATCGTCAATCTGGCGATGAAGCAAACCGGTATTCCACCAGGGGATGTCACGGACAAACAACTGGAAACAGTGGCGAATCTCGCCGATGAATTCAGTTTCGGTGAAGCTCGGGTTACTCACGAACAAAACCTGACGCTCGCAGATGTCCCGAAAAAATCACTTTTCAGTCTTTGGCAGGCATTGGTCAGCGCCGAACTTGCCACACCAAACCTGGGTTTGCTCACCGACATTATCTGCTGCCCGGGTGGCGACTACTGCTCTCTGGCGAACGCGAAATCGATTCCAGTGGCAGAGGCAATACAACGCCAGTTTGATGATCTGGACTACCTTCACGATCTCGGCGATCTGGATCTCAACATTTCAGGTTGCATGAATGCCTGTGGTCACCATCATGTTGGCAACATAGGCATCCTGGGTGTCGATAAGAAAGGCGCGGAGTTTTACCAGGTGTCAATCGGCGGGTCCGGTTATGAAGACGCCAGCCTCGCTAAAATTCTGGGCCCGTCATTTGCCCGGGATGAAATCCCGTCTGTCATCCAGAAGCTGGTGAACGTACATCTGGATAAACGGGAAGGCACTGAACGTTTCCTGGACACCTATCGCCGGGTAGGCATAGATCCCTACAAACAAGCGGTATACACCTCATGAGCCAATTGATTATCGATCTGGAAATCACAACTGACGTAACAGGGCCTCTCGCAACGCTTGCGGAATTCCTGGCGGCGGACCAGAAACCCACAGCGGTGTTTATTGATTCTGATGAAGATATTGAAAGCATTAAAGAATTTGCGGCAACCCTTTCCGTCATTGCTCTTAACTTCCCTGCATTTTCAGACGGCCGATCCTATTCTTCTGCCAATCTTTTAAGACGGGAGTATGGATACAAAGCTGAACTGCGCGCTGTGGGAGATATCCGCATTGACCAGCTGGAACAGATGGTCCGATGCGGCTTTAACGCGTTCCAATTGGCTGACGGGCAGAATGTTGAGCAGGGTCTTGAAAAATTGCAAGGGTTCTCTTTCAGCTACCAACCAGCCTTCAACCGCGAACCACTGTTCAGGGCGCGTGCCAGCTAACGTTTTGGTTCGGGGCGTGTTTCCCTTAATATCAGTGCATATTCCCGCCACGAGCAACCATGGGCTCTGATCCTTTTGTGTTTTCATTTTTCCTGATCTTTGCGTGTGCAGGGATCCTTGCAACGCTGGCACTATTTACGCGCCAGCCGCTTATCGTCATGTACATCTTCACCGGGATGATTCTTGGTCCGTCCGGCACGGCACTTATTGATAACCCAGAGCTCATTAGCAGTATCGCAAAGTTCGGGATTATTTTCCTACTGTTCCTGCTCGGTCTCGATATGCAGCCCGCGAAGTTAATTAAGACCCTACGTAGCGCAATGCTGGTGGGTGTTGGCAGTTCTTTGGTCTTTTTTGCGGTGGGTTTTTCGATCGCATCAGCCTTCGGCTACTCCATGACTGAAACGATCATCATCGGCATCGCCATGATGTTCAGTAGTACTATTATCGGAATCAAATTACTGCCGACTACGGTGCTGCATCATCGCCACACCGGTGAACTGATGATCAGCCTACTGCTGATCCAGGATCTGATAGCAATCATCGTACTACTGGTGATTACCGGTGGATTGATGGAATTTGATGGTGTGGCCAAAATCGCGAGAGTTTTAGTCAGCCTGCCTCTGCTGGTCCTGTTTTCATGGCTATTCGTAAAGTATGTCCTTCTACCATTGCTGGAAAAGTTCGACGCCTTCCATGAATATATTTTTCTGGTTGCGATTGCCTGGTGTTTGGGGCTGGCCGAACTCTCTGAACTGGCTGGCCTGTCACTTGAAATTGGTGCCTTCATCGCTGGTGTGACGATTGCCACCAGCCCTATCGCTCTCTACATCGCCGATCACCTGAAACCGCTTCGGGACTTTTTCCTCGTGTTATTTTTCTTCTCGATTGGCGCAGGGTTCCATATGGATCTTCTGGCTGAAGTCATCCTACCCGCAGCTGTCATCGCCACCGTCATACTCGCGTTGAAGCCCGTCACCTTCAAGTTCATGTTAAGACGGATGAGTGAAACAAGCGCGTTGGGTTGGGAAACAGGATTCCGGCTTGGCCAGATCAGTGAATTTTCATTGCTGATTGCGTTTGTCGCGACGGCACAAAACCTGATCAGCCAGCAAGCCTCTCACCTGATACAGGCCACTGCTATCTTGACTTTTTTGGCGTCTTCATACCTGGTGGTGTTTCGATACCCCACGCCTATTGCTGTCAATGATCGACTGCGCAGGGACTAACCAAGCGTTTCATGTTTGACCAGCGTACGACCAGCCACTCCACCGGCAAAAATCTTGTCAATTTCACCGGACAGCTGGTTCAGGCCAATTTCAACGACCATGTCCTCCAGGGAAGACAACTTCCAGTCAGTTCCAAGCATGTTCCAGACGTGGGTTTTTTCCTCGATCGGCAGCGACACGCTGTCGATACCCAAAATGTTCACATTGCGCAAAATAAAAGGCAGCACCGTGGTGGTGAAAGCAGGCGAGGCAACCAAGCCGCAAATCGCGACACTACCGCCGTAACTTAAACCCTTAATCACGTTAGTCAGTATCTCGCCACCAACGGTATCAATACCGTGCGCGTACTTCATTGCATCCATGGGTCGGGGGTTTTGCTCAGACAGTGACTGGCGATCAATCACTTCCTTTGCACCCAGGCCTTTAAGATAATCTGCCTTGTCCGCCTTGCCACTGCTAGCGATAACATCGAACCCCTCTTTAGCCAGCAGCGCGACAGCAACCGATCCAACACCACCGGTTGCGCCCGTTACCACCACTGGGCCATCAGAAGGCTTGGCGCCCATCTTAAGGAGTTTGTCGTAGCACAGCGCCGCCGTCAGGCCGGCCGTACCAATAATCATACTTTCACGCGCTGTCATTCCAGCAGGCAAAGGCGTAATCCAGCTGGCAGGGACACGAATGAGCTGCCCATACCCGCCCGGGGTGTTCATCCCCAGGTCAAACCCGATAGCAACAACATCGTCGCCAGGTTTAAACAAAGGTGAATTCGATTCGACAACCTGGCCTGCGGCATCTATTCCGGGCGTATGAGGGTAACTTTTCGTCACGCCGGGCAATCCCTTCGAGGAAAGCGCGTCCTTATAGTTTAGCGATGAGTAATGTACGTTAATGAGCACATCCCCATCAGGTAGGTCATCAGTTGTTCGCTCGATGATCTGGTGTGTTACACCGTCCTCGGTCTTCTCTACCCAAAAGGCACTAAAACTGGTCAATATCGTCTCCGGACTTATTGTATAAACTGGTTAGGCAAGGTCTGCTGCAGCATTGTCTGCCGTGCTAACGTGCTACCCATCCATAAACGGGTGACTCGCTCAAAAAGCTTGTCCATTTTGTTCTTGTGCACTACGTACTTCACCAGGAACACATCCCTGTCAGCACAGCTATCAACAATGTATTCGTCGCTTGTTTTCAACTCATCAACAAGGTCACGCTCCAGGGCTCTTTTCCCAAACCACGCTTCGCCCGTTGCCACCTTTTCTATATCGACCTGCGGCCTGTTGTCGGACACAAAATCCTTAAACAGCTCATGAACATCTTCAAGATCGTCGACAAATTTTTCACGGGCTTTATCGGTATTTTCACCAAACAGTGTCAACGTTCTTTTGTATTCACCCGCTGTTAGGATTTCAACATCGATGTCGTTTTTCTTCAGAATACGATGAAAGTTAGGGATCTGGGCAACCACACCAATCGAGCCTAACAGGGAGAAAGGTGCGGCAATGATTTTGTTAGCGATACAAGCCATCATGTATCCGCCACTGGCCGCCACTTTGTCTACTGCGACGGTCAGAGGAACAGACTTGTTTCGGATTCTCTGGAGCTGTGACGCAGCGAGTCCGTAGCCATGGACGACGCCACCAGGGCTTTCAAGACGAACCAGCACTTCATCCTGCTCCTCTGCAATTGACAGGATCGCGGTTATTTCTTCCCTGAGGTTAACGACCTCAGACGCCTGGACATCGCCGACAAAGTCTACGACAAACATTCGCGGCCTGGGCCCTTCACCCTGCTTCAGATCTTTCTTCTGTGTTTTGTGCTTCTCTTTTTCTTTCTTCTTTTCTTGCTTTGCATCCTTCTTCAGCAACTCAGGGTTCAACACAATCGATTTCAGGCTATGGGTAATCCCTTCCAAAGAATCATTGAGGTTTTTAACTTCAATATGCCCAACATCTGGATCTTTTTGTCTCTGGGCCGAGCCAAAGATAACGACAATAACAACCAGAATCGACACCAATACCGTCACTGATTTTGCTAAAAACAAGCCATATTCGATCAAAAACTCCAATTAAAAAACTCCCGAATTACAAGACTGCACATGCTACCACAATCTCCCTTATAGGCAGGCCGGTAAGGGCCCCAGGGATGTATACTTCAGGCATGCGTAGATCAATGCACCCGAGTTTACTGGCGATCCTTATTTTCGTGATCACGCTGGGTACCTACGCTGCGACTATGCCAATGTCTATCACCCTGGAAGATGCCGGTCTATTCCAGATGGTTTGTTACCACGGCGGTCTTGCACACCCCCCCGGGTATCCGCTTTTCACCCTCGCCTGCAGTACATTGGTTATCTCTCCTGAGGTGATGAATGGGAACCTGGTTTCTGCGCTGTTCGGGTCACTTACTTCGGTCGTATTCTTCTTCCTGTTACTGTCTGTAACTCGCAGTAGGATATTCGCAACAACTGCCGCGCTGGCCTACGCCTTCAGTGCGACTTTTTGGGCTCAATCGATCATTGTTGAAGTTTATAGCCTGGCCGCGCTTCTGTTGTTTCTGTGCTGGTATACGCTGGACAGGTTTGTGCAGCACAAGCGGGAAGTTGACTGGTTCCTGGCTTGCCTGATTTTTGGACTGGCACTGTCTAATCACTGGCCACTAACCATGCTCTCTGCACCTGCCCTGCTTGCGGTCGTTTGGCCAGAGGTCAGGTCGTTACTGCTTAGACTCACTTCCTCGCGATTTTTTGTACTGACGCTACTTTCATTCACCCTTGGATTAACACCCTACTTCTACCTTGTAACGCGACCGGATGACGTTTTCGGAGTCTTCGAACCGATTAGCAGCTTTAGCGAATTTGCAGACTATGTTTCACGAAGTGCCTACAACAACGACACGGCCGGCGCGACCATTGCAGACACACTGGCGTTCTTCGGGTGGCTGCCCCTGGAAACTATCCGGCAGATAGGCTTTCCACTATCGCTGCTTGCATTGGTAGGGGCCTACTACAGCTTCCGGGCGGCACCGCGCCATCACGCTATCGCATTTTTGTTGAACTACCTTGGCTGCACCTTTTTATTAACCCTGTTGCTTGGGTTTAAGTTTGACCAACACGGCCAGTCAATATTCATGCCCTACCCCATTATTGCTTACGGTAGTCTGGCTATCTGGTTGGCATACGGCTTGATGGCAATATCGTCAGTGCACCACTCACTAACGAACAAAGTCGTGCAGGCTGCCTTTGGGTTATGCATCGTCCTGACTATTGCGCTAACAAACCTGCCAACCAATAACCGGAGCAAAGACTCGTGGATAGAAGCCTACTTCACATTGCTATTGCAATCCCTCCCGAAGGACGCTGTCTTGTTTGCTGAAGGGGACCTTCTTTTTTTCCCGGTCGGATATCTGCACTACGTGAAGGGGCTCAGGACAGATCTCAGCGTGTATAACTGGAAAAGCCTGACCTTACCCGATCGACTGACCTCTACCAGGACGTCACCGCAGCAACGTGAAGAGATACTGATCCAATTCATTGAGAAAGATCCAAGACCTGTCTTCACCATAGTACCCAGGTTTTCACCGGTAAGCAGCCTGGCATGGACAACGCTTACCTGTTACCAGAGGCAGAAGCATTCCTTGATACATTATCTGACATGTATGACGAAGGACGCATTTTTCGCCAGCAGGAACTTGAACTGGCCGAGTTCATTTTCGCCGGTTTTACGAAGCTTTACATCAGATACCAGAAGCAGGAACTCACCACCTTGAATACTGGGCAACGAAAGAGATTCAATCGCCTGCTAGGCACTTTTTCAGGGAAGATGATGCTGATCAAGGATGAACTGGGTCGTACGGACAGGACTCCTAACAAGCCATTGCTCAAGGAGGTCGCTACTGCAGCCGGCCTCCAGATGCCCACGCACATTATAAAAAAACAGCAGGCGCGTTACTTCTACTACTCTGCCAGGATACTCCTCCTTGACCCGCCAGAGACCGAAGAAGCATTGCGACAACTCGAGCAGTCAATCAATCGCTTCCCGGCAACAGCCAATCTGGCTTACTGCCTGAGGGATGATCTGCTAGGTATCGAAAACAGCAATGGATGCGATTCGTTCACGCGGTAGGTAAACTGCCGTCATACCATAGACATCCAACAGGTATCCCAACTGTGCTATCGGAACTGCTTACAGAAAAACAAAAGGCGCTTGAGCCTCATTTCAAACCTGGTTTACTCCAGCGAAACTCAACGGTTTTCCAGTTCAGGTTTACCAAGGACGAAGATTTCTTTCTTTCTGTATCGCAAGACTTGTTCAGCTTTAATGAGGGTAGCGCAACCGATCCAACAATCACGTTGTATCTGGACCATCATGAAACCTGCTGGCAACTGCTAATGGGAACGCGCGATGGGATGGAGGCATTTATGAATGGCCAATATAGAGCAGACGGTAACATCGTGCTGAGTCAACTGTTGCTCTATCTGTTCAAGAGCGCTGACCCGACCGTCGTCTTCAAGGTTAAGGACTGACCCCACATTCCATCAGACGGGAATGCCACGCTGCGACAAATACTCATCGATTAACCATCGACTGATGGCGAACTTTCCTGGAATCAGAGGGAGGTCAGTGCAGGGAAACCAATCTGCTTCCGCTATCTCATCCTCCTGCAAAACAATGTCGCCCGACTGATACTCCACGTGAAACCCGAGCATCAGCGAATTAGGGAATGGCCACGGCTGGCTACCGCGGTAGCTGAGGTTACTTACGTTTACTCCAACTTCCTCTTTCACCTCCCTAATGACCGTTTCTTCGATCGATTCGCCTGGCTCGACAAACCCTGCCAGCGTGCTGAACAGTCCTTCGGGGAACATATGGTTACGCCCAAGAAGGACTTCATCACCTTTATGCACAAGCACGATAATGGATGGAGATAACCTTGGGTAAAAGTTCAATTTACACCCGGCACACACAGTAGAACGATCGCTTTGACTCTCTGTGGTGGCCTCGCCGCAACGACCGCAGAATTGATGGCTGCGATACCAGTCGCAAATTTGCAGCGCCCTACCCGCCAGATTAAACAGTGTCCTGTCTATATTCTGAATATTCATGCGAAGGTTAGAGAACCCTGCTGTGCCAGGCCCTGCGGCCTCCACGGCAAAGCATTGCTTCCCCCCCAGCATTCCCATGTAATGCTCATGAACTCCCTCGAACTGACCAAGCTCTTCGTGAGTAGCAGGACGCCATGCTTCGTGTTCGTCAACAAGCTGCAGGATGTTGTTGTTGTGGCAAACAAAGTAACTCGCCTCGCCTTGCCCTGCTGCCTTGGACCCAGGCAAAAAGCTGAGGTCAGGCTCAGGCCAATAGAATCCACTCATCCTGTCTCTCCAGTAATGTTACTGCGCCAGACTGCACCCGCTTCGCCTTTTTCATCCAGATGATCCAGCTTATTTTCGTGAGCACTCAGCTCCTCTTCATCTGCCTTGATAACTTTAAGGCGAGGCCTGTCTGGATCTAATTCAACTCGAGTATTCAAGCCCTTCTGATTATTTAGCTCTTCTCCCAGGCCCAGCGTTACCTGACCACCCGTTAAGAGCAGATACACATCTGCCAGGATTTCTGCATCCAGCAAAGCCCCGTGAAGTTGCCGCTGTGAATTGTCGACGCTATATCGTTTGCAAAGCGCATCAAGGTTGTTTTTCTGACCCGGATGTTTATTTCTCGCCAACGCAAGGCTATCTATCACGCTACAGTAGTCCGTTAGCTTACCCAGAGAAGGGTCAAGCAAGCGCATCTCACGATTCAAGAACCCGATATCAAATGCAGCGTTGTGGATAATGAGTTCACTGCCATCAACAAACTGTAGGAAGTTTTCCCACACATCGGCAAAGAGGGGTTTGTCGGCAAGGAACTGGCTGGTTATACCGTGTACTTCGAGCGCACCATCATCGCTTTCCCGCTCCGGGTTGATGTACTGGTGAAAATGCCTGCGAGTTAACTTCCTTGCAACGATCTCCACACACCCAATTTCCAGAATTCGATGACCTGCCTCGATTTCTAGTCCTGTCGTTTCAGTATCCAGTACTACCTGTCGCATCTGCCCTCTCCTATGGAACCTCTGATTAAGAGGATATTTTTGTCAGGGCAAGGAAGAGGCGCGCGAAGGAAATTTGTTAACATGTTGTAAGTTAACAAATTCCTGAGTACGCGTCTGACGCCGTACTGGCGAAAATAGACCTTAATCAGAGGTTCCCTAGTTCATCAATGCCGCGATTGGCCAGGGCATCTGCCCGTTCGTTTTCAAGATGACCGCTATGACCCTTTACCCAGCGCCAGTCAATATCGTGCGTTTCGCACAGTTCATCCAGCCGTTCCCACAAATCCCTATTCTTGACCGGTTGCCTACTGGCATTCTTCCAGCCTTTCGCTTTCCAGCCTTTAATCCACTCGGTGATGCCCTTGCGCACATATTGGGAATCGGTTGTCAGCACAATGCTTGAAGCCCGATTTAGCGCTTCGAGCCCACGAATAGCAGAAGTGAGCTCCATCCTGTTATTGGTTGTATCAGGCTCACCACCCCAGAGTTCCTTCTCGGTTTTTCCTGAACGAAGGAGCACACCCCAACCGCCCGGACCTGGATTACCCCGACATGCACCATCAGTAAATATTTGAACTTCCTGGTTAATCATCGTTCATGCTGACCAGAATCATGTTCCACCTTCGTCAGCCCATCGTGTTTCACAGAGCGCACCGCACTCAACCGGCCAAATGCCTGATGCCGGCTCCAGACAGGCTTGACGGAATGAACGGCACCGACGTGTTTCCTGGCGACAATCACGTAAACTGATCCAATAGGCAGGTTAAGGGTTCGGCTTACCCCATGGGAATAGTCGTTAACTTCACCAAGATACTGGCTGACAGGGGGGCGATAGATCGAGTACTGCGCTCTGTCGATTTTAAAGTCCAGCAGGTTAAGCCAGTCCATTAATCGCCCAGGCCTAATGAACGCACCATTCCAGGGGGCAATACTTTTGTAGCGCGTGGAGCGTACAATGGTTCGCCAGGCTCCCCACAGGCTCATTGGATTGAATCCAACGATCACGATATGACCCATCGGAAGAGTAGTCCGGGCCAGTTCTCGCAGGATTTTTTGCGGCGATTCCGCGAAATCAAGAAGATGATGCAAAAGCGCGACATCAATACTGTCATTGGCGAACGGAAGCTGGGTAGGATTTGATACCAGGCCAGCTTTCGTCGTATCCAGATTGATAATGATCTTGTTTTGGATCGGGCTGGCATCATGCAGCACACTGTCCTGAACGCTAAACTGTGCAAGGTGGTAGCCAAAAAGCTCAGGTAATAGTTGCTCGAGCATCGCCAATTCGGTCTTCAGCACGTGTCTGCCCAAATCTGAGGCAAACCACGACCGGATACCTTCCAGTACTCGTTGCGACGAGTTGCTCAGGGCCGAAAAATCATTGTGCATATCAGTGTGTTCAATAGGTGCTTAATTATTATAATGGAAGATTGATGTCTTACTACATGGAAGTTCAGGGGTCGCCTGGTTTTGAGACCGCCAATCTGTGCTGCCCCCACATAATGCCTAGAGTTAAGCCTTATATGTCCCTATCCCACCCATTTACCTCACTGGTACTGTTTTGTTTGCTGGCCGGTTGCGCAATCAAGGAAGGCCCCGATTCCGCCCAGACCCCGGATAGCTTATTTGATCGAGAGCCCTCAGCG
>LWDU01038932.1_pt1 | contig 11241 bp, 12 predicted proteins | sample 727161 | NCBI WGS metagenome assembly LWDU01 (sample SAMN04566230, study PRJNA314399) | hydrothermal vent metagenome | isolation source: deep sea hydrothermal plume seawater | place: Mexico: Gulf of California, Guaymas Basin | collected 2004-07-11 | reverse complement strand
TCGTGGGTCTGGTGATCGTCGGCGGCATCCGGCGAATCGGCGAGGTCGCCGGCATTCTCGTGCCCGGAATGTGCCTTCTGTACATCGCCGCGGGAGTCGGCGTGCTGATGGTCAATGCCGAAAAAATCCCCGGCGCATTCGCCACCATTTTTGGCTCGGCATTCAACCTCGAAGCCGGGCTCGGCGGTTTTATCGGCGTGCTGATTCAGGGCTTTCGCCGGGCGGCCTTCAGCAACGAAGCCGGCGTGGGCTCGGCGTCCATCGCCCACTCCGCGGCCCGCACCGCCGAACCCCTGCGCGAGGGCCTGGTGGCACTCCTCGAACCCTTCATCGACACGGTGGTGGTTTGCGCCATGACGGGCCTGGTCATTGTGGTCAGCGGCGCCTATGCGAACCCCGAGGCCGGCGAGAGCATCGCGATGACGGCTTTCGCGTTCGCCACGGTCTTTCCCTGGTACCCCATAGTTCTCTCCATCACCGCGGTGCTCTTCGCCTTCAGCACCATGATCTCCTGGAGCTACTACGGCGAGAAGTGCTGGGAGCATCTCTTTGGCGAAAAATCGGTCTTCCTCTACAAGCTACTGTTTCTCTTCTTCTGCTGGGCCGGCGCGGTCTTCAACGCCGCAAGCGTCCTGGACTTCGGCGATCTGATGATTCTCGGCATGGCGTTTCCCAACATACTCGGGGTCGTACTCCTGAGCGGACCGTTGAAGAAAGATCTCGACGCCTATATGGCGCGCTTGAAGTCCGGTGAATTCCCTCGTCTCAACTAGCTTGCGAACTCAAATTCTCGCGGAAGCGAAAGGAAAAAATGACCACGGAAATCGGACGCCTGGGCGTTTGGGCCGCCCTCGATGGACTCTCCGCTTCGGACGCCGCCGCCTTCGCCCAGCGACTCGAAGCCTGGGGGTATTCGGCCCTCTGGACCCCCGAGGCCGTGGGTCGAGACCCCTTCAGCCTGATCGGGTACCTCGCCGCGAAGACCGAATCCCTGGTTCTCGCGACGGGCATCGCAAATATCTACGCCCGGGATCCCATGACGATGAAATCCATTCACAAAGCCCTGGCCGAGCTCGCGCCCGGCCGCTTCGTATTGGGGCTCGGGGTCTCCCACGAGCACCTGGTCAACCGCGTGCGCGGCCACGACTACACGAAACCCCTGTCCACCATGCGCGGCTACTTGGACGCCATGGAAAAAGCGCTTTACATGGGCCCCGAGCCCGGCGAAGAGGCGCCCATCGTGCTCGCCGCCCTGCGCGACAAGATGTTGGGGTTGGCGGCCAGCCGAACCCGGGGCGCCCACCCCTACCTGGTCCCGCCGGCCCACACGGCGCGCGCCCGGGAGGTGATGGGCCCCGACGCCTGGCTCTGCCCGGAACAAATGGTTCTGTTGGAAACCGACCCCGAAAAAGCACGAAAAGTCGGGCGGGCGAACCTTCGGGTCTACATCGGTTTGCCCAACTACCAGAACAACATCAAACAGTTCGGTTTCAGCGACGAGGATTTCGCCGACGGGGGCAGTGACCGCTTGGTGGATGAAATCATCGCATGGGGGGACGAAGCGGCGATTCGGGCACGCATCCAGGCCCATTGGGATGCGGGGGCCGATCATGTCTGCATCCAGGCCTTCCGGAGCGATGGCCAGCCCACCCCCGACGAGTCCCTGCTAGAAGCCCTGGCGCCCAATGGCTGATCCCGGGGCCGACCGACGAAGTTTTTGGGGTTGGGGGCTCGAGAGCGCCGGACCCGACGCCGCCCAACAGGACGGCATTCGCAAGACCATGGAGCAGCGACTGGGCGCGTCGCTGGAACTCGCCGCCGCGCCCGAACTCGACGATCTCGCCCTGCCCCAATCGCGCATCGCGCCACCGGACGCTCTAGCCAGCCGCTGCAGCACGGGCCCCTACGACCGAGCCGGCCACAGCTACGGCAAGAGCTACCGGGATGTGGTGCGCGGCGCCCGCGGCGACTTTTCGAGTCCCCCGGATTTCGTGGCTTTCCCCCAAGACGAGGGCGACGTCGCTGCGCTCCTCGACTGGGCGACCGACGCCCAGGTGATCGTCATTCCGTATGGCGGGGGCTCCAGCGTGGTCGGGGGGGTCGAGTGTCTGCTCGAAGGCGACTACCGGGGCGTCGTGAGCATGGACCTCACCCGGCTCGACCGGGTGCTGGAGATCGATCGAGCCTCCCGGGCGGCCCGAATCCAGGCCGGCATCCTGGGCCCGGCGCTGGAGAATGCGCTTCGTCCCCACGGTCTGACCCTCCGCCATTTCCCCCAATCCTTCGAGTTCTCCACCTTGGGGGGCTGGATCGCCACTCGCTCGGGCGGCCACTACGCGACGCTCTACACCCACATCGATGACTTCGTCGAAGGCATGCGGGTGATCACGCCCAGCGGCCCGGTGGAGAGTCGGCGCTTGCCGGGATCGGGCGCGGGTCCCAGCCCCGATCGACTCTTCCTGGGCAGCGAGGGCAGTCTCGGGGTTATCACCGAGGCCTGGATGCGCCTTCAGGATCGCCCCACCCACCGGGCGTCGGCCACGATTCGCTTTGTCGGGGCCGATGGCTTTCTCCGAGGCGCCGAAGCGGTGCGCGCTCTCAGCCAGTCGGGGTTGGCTCCCACCAATTGTCGATTGCTCGACAGCGGCGAGGCGCTGCAATCGGGTGCAGGCCGGGGGGACGAGTCCGTGCTGGTGCTCGGTTTCGAATCCGCCGACCACGGCCTGCAGGCGTGGATGGACCGCGCGCTGGAAATTTGCGGCGACGCGGGCGGTCTCTTGCCCGAAGACGGCGCCCAGATCCAACACCAGGCGAAAGCATCGGGCGCCGGCGGAGCCCAGCGCGAAGGTGCCGCCGGAGCCTGGCGCAATGCCTTTCTCCAGGCCCCCTACGTGCGCGATGTGCTGGTCCGCATGGCCGTAATCTGCGAGACCTTCGAGACGGCGGTCACCTGGGATCGTTTTCCCGAGTTCCACCGGGAGGTCACCGCCGCGGTGCAAAACGCCATCGGACGCGTCTGCGGAAGCGGCACGGTGAATTGCCGCTTCACCCACGCTTACCCCGACGGCGCCGCCCCGTACTACAGCGTCATGGCGCCCGGCCGGCGGGGCAGCGAACTCGAGCAGTGGGCCGAGATCAAGGCGGCAGCCAGCGAGGCTTTGATCGCCCATGGCGGCACCATTACCCACCACCACGCGGTAGGGCGCGACCACCGCCCCTGGTACGACGTCCAGCGCCCGGATCTCTTCGGACGCGCCCTGGACGCCGCCAAGCGCGAACTCGACCCCGGCCACATCCTGAACCCCGGTGTGATCATCGACTGACCCAACTTTCCCATGGCCACCGATCCCCCTATGCTTGGCCGCCCATGACACGAATCAACGATCACTACCAGAAACTCCAGGCCGGTTATCTCTTTCCCGAAATTGAGCGCCGGGTCAACGCTTTCCAGGCGGAAAACCCCGACGCGGCGGTCATCAAACTCGGCATCGGTGACATCACCCTGCCCCTGGCCCCGGCCATCGTCGAAGCCATGCACTCCGCAGTGGACGAAATGGGCGCCGAGGCCCACGGCTACGGGCCCGGGAATGGTTACGCGTTTCTCACCGAGGCCATCTGCGCCCACGATTACGCGCCCCGGGGCGTCGCTCTCGAGGCCGACGAAATTTTCGTTTCCGATGGCAGCAAACAGGACAGCGGAAACATCCAGGAGATTTTCGATCTCGGCGCCCGCTTCTGCGTCACCGATCCCAGCTACCCCGTCTATGTAGACACCAACGTGATGGCCGGGCGAACCGGCGAGGCGGACAAGAGCGGCCGCTACTCGGGCATCGTCTATCTGCCCGCCAACGAGAGCAACGCCTTCATGCCGGGGCCACCGAATGAACGCGTCGACCTCGCCTACCTGTGTTCGCCCAACAACCCCACCGGCGCCGTGGCCACCCGGGAAAACTTGACCCAATGGGTCGACTGGGCCCGGAGCAACGACGCCACGATTCTCTTCGATGCCGCTTACGATGCGTTCATCCAGGACCCGGCCCTGCCGCGTTCGATCTTCGAGATCGAGGGCGCCAAGGAGTGCGCGATCGAGATGCGCAGCTTTTCCAAGCGCGCAGGTTTCACCGGGACGCGTTGCGCCTACATGGCGATTCCGAAAACCGTGATGGGGCGCGACGCCCAGGGCGAGACGGTCTCCCTGAATGCGCTCTGGTCCCGGCGTCACGCCACCAAGTTCAACTCGGTCCCCTACGTGATCCAGAGGGCCGCAGCGGCGGTTTTCTCCGAGGCCGGCGCGGCGCAGACCGCCGAGCAAATTGCCTACTACATGGAAAACGCCCGGCGCATTCGCCAGGGGCTTGGCGGAGCGGGCTTCTCGGTCTTCGGCGGCGAACACGCTCCGTACATCTGGATGCGCACCCCGGACGACCTATCGAGTTGGGATTTCTTCGACCAACTCCTCGAACGGAGCCACGTGGTGGGCACCCCTGGCTCGGGCTTCGGACCCGCGGGCGAAGGCTATTTCCGGATCAGCGCCTTCAACTCCCACGAGAACGTCGACGAAGCTATCGAACGGATCCTCAAGGGCTTCGGCCGCTAATACAAAATCAAGTCGCGCCCTGGCTTCACCCGGTCTCCACCAGGTCACCCACCAGGGATTCGCGCCAAGCGCCCTCGATGCGCTGCTCCGCCGCGTAGGCGGGATGGGAAACCCGAAGAGTCACCGGTGTCGCGGCGTCCCGAAAGGCCGCGGAAACTTCGGCGCCCAGGGGAAACTTGACGTATTGGACCGCCGAGATTCGATCTTCCTCGAATTGCTTGGCGTCGAACGTCGCCGCCACCCGGACCTCGCCCACTTCCAGATAGACGTACTCGTCGATGCCCACCAGTCGATCGAGTTCGCCGCGAATGCGCCCCGGCTCGGGAATTTCGATCATCAGCGTGGCGGAGAGCTCGTGGTCGCCGGGAATGAGTTCGTTGTAGACCGCAACCTCTTCGGCGATGGCCTCTTCGCGAACGGTGCGCTCGGCCCGGGTCATCTCCTGGATCTGGAAGATCACCGTGTCCCGGTTCTCAAAGATGAAGGTCAGCCGATCGCCCAGGGGAATCCGTCGGTTCTTCTTCATCGCGATGGTCTCGGCCAGAAAGCCTTCGCGAATTTTTTCGTAGGCGGTCAGATCGAGAATCTCGGACGCTTCCACAGGCTTCATAGCGATCCCTCTCCCCCGGGTCCCAACCCGTAGGCATCCCGGAGCAAAACGACGGGGTGTACGGCCTTGTGGCCGGTTCTCTCTTCGATGCGCAGGGCCGAAAGCGGACAGTCCGTCGCCACTCGATCCGGCTCGGCCGCCTCGATGGCGTCGATCAACCCTTCGCAAATTTTAAGGCTCTCATCGTAGTGGCGGGCCTTCATCCCCCAGGTGCCATCCACACCGGAGCAGGCTTCCACCATCACGACCTCGTCCGCCGCCAGACCCAGAATCTGCTTCGAACGGAAGCCGATATTCTGGGCTTTGAGATGACACGGAAGGTGATAGGCCACCTTCCCGATGCGTTTCGGGAACTCGCGGTCGAGTTTCTTCGCCACCGCCACGCCGAACACGTACTCGCCCAGATCCATTGTGTTCTCCGCGACGAGGAGCGCATCATCACTGCCGAGAAGCTCGGGGTATTCCTGTTTGAGTTGCAGCGAGCACGTGGGTCCGGGCACCACGATTTTCAGCCCCTGCCGGACTCGGGGCGCGAGGTGGGCCACGACCTTTTGGGCGTTTCGACGCGCGTTTTCAAGATCGCCGCCGTGAAGGAAGGGAGCGCCACAACAGGCGTTGTATCCCCCTTCCACCCCGATGCCATTGTGTTCGAGCACCTGGACCGCCGCCCAGGCGGTCTCGGCCTCGCTGTATTCCACGAAGCACGTAGTGAAGAGAATCACCCGCTCGGCGTGGACGGCCCCGGCGTCCCGGCGATCCAGCTGTTGGGAAAAGGGGCGGGACTGGTACTCGGGCATGGGCCAGCGCCGATCGATGCCCGTGGTCTTCTCCATCAACAGGCGCACCGCACGGTTCTTGAACGCGGCATTGGTAAGCGGGGCCGTCCGACACGACACCTTTCCCATTCGGTCCTGCTGGGCTCCAATGCGGTCCGCCCAGGGCAATCCGTCCTCCTTGGCCTGAACGAGTTTTGCCCGGGTCATGAGTTTGGGAAAGTCCAAGGCCCACTCGTGGGGCGGGTGATAGGGGCAGTGGTTGTAGCAAAGCTTGCACTGGTAACAGAGGTCGACCACTTCCCGGGTCTCCACCGGGGTCAACCGCGAGGCTTCGAGATCATGTCCATCGATGGCGTCGAAGAGCGAAGGGAAGGAGGGGCACAGCGGGAGACAACGTCGACAGTCGTGGCATTTTTCGAAGACTCGGGTCAGCTCCTCATCAAGTGCAACACGATCCAGGAATTCAGGATCTGCGAGAGAAGGATTTTTCATGAGCTTGCCCGGAGGCCTTTCAGAACGGTCAAGAAACGGGAGCGCAGCCCAATGCGGGCTCCGCTCCCGTTCGGTCGATTCGAATCAGAGAGTCTCGAGTCCGTCCAGCGCCTTTTGAAAACGACCCGCATGGGACTTCTCGGCCTTGGCCAAAGTCTCAAACCACTCGGAGACATCGTCGAAGCCCTCTTCCCGCGCGGTCTTTGCCATCCCGGGATACATCTCGGTGTACTCGTAGGTCTCTCCCGCCACGGCGGCGCCCAGGTTCTGCTCCGTCGAGCCGATGGGCAAATCCGTAGCCGGGTCGCCCACGCGCTTCAGGTAGTCGAGATGACCGTGAGCGTGGCCCGTTTCGGCCTCGCCGGTGTCCCGGAAGAGGCCCCCAACATCGGGATAGCCTTCGATATCCGCCTGCTTGGCAAAATACAGATAGCGACGATTCGCCTGGGACTCGCCCGCGAACGCGTCCTTGAGATTCTGGTGTGTCGTGGTTCCCTTCAGGTCCGCCATAAAACTCTTTTCCTTCCTTCCGTGGTCTTTTGTTTGAGGTGGTCGGTTTATGGGTGGTCGTCGTGTGGTTTATGACTACCCGGGTAAAAAGTGGAGGCTCGTCGCCGATGGGTTCTTCGCTTTCGTGCATCTTCACCGGTTACTCAGTCGGGCGCTCCCTGCCCGCAGTGCGCGAATCCTATCGCCGAGCGAAACCCTAGGACAGTCGGCGTCCGATCATTCACCCGATGACCCCGCCGAATCTTCGCAAGGCCCGCACAACCCGAAAAAGTCGATGGAAACCCGACGCACGCGCAAATTCGATTCTCGCTCAAGCCGGCTCCGCAATCCCCGGGGTTCGCCAAACGGCACGTCCAAGATTCCCGCACAGGCCTCACAAATAAAATGGTGGTGGGGCTCCGGGTTACCGTCATAACGCACCGCGCCCGTAGCCGAGCGAACGGCCTTCACCCGCCCCTGGCCAACCAGCACCTCAAGGTTTCGATAAACCGTCCCCAAGGAGAGACCCGCGAAGTCGTCCGCGAGGCCCGAGTGAATTTGAGCCGCCGTGGGGTGGCTCTCGGTAGTGCGGAGCCAACCCAAGATGCGGTCCCGCTGGCGGGTTCGATGACGGCGAGGCGATTCTTCGAGGGGCGGGGGGTCGGTAGGCACGCGCGCAGTCTAGAAACCCCGGCGCGCCATGCGCAACCCAAAACAGGAAATATTCTCGTTTTGAGGGGCTCCGCCCGGCCCTGGCCACCTCCGTCGATCCGACCCCAACTTGTGGCCGACACAGGGGATTGCTACCCAAGCCCATCGTCAACCCGCAACGAGGAGCCCCCTATGGTTCGATCACGAGTCTCGCGGCTTACGCCCATTCTACTCGCCTTCTTCGCGGCCTTTGCCATCGGGTGCTCCACGCCCGCACCCGCCGCCAAGCAGTTCAACCCGGCGACCCCAGTCCTTAACCGAATTAGTCAGTCGGGCATTCTGCGCGTGGGCATGTCGGGCGACCAGCCGCCCTTCAACGCCAAGACCCGTTCGGGACAGATCGTCGGAATCGAGCCCGACCTCGCCAACGCCCTGGCGACCGGACTCGGGGTTCGAGCCGAATTCGTCGAGATGCCCTTTGGCGAACTGCTCGGTGCGCTGGAGACCGGGCGGATCGATATCGTTCTGTCCCAAATGACGATTACCCTGGAGCGAAATCGCCGGGTGGCCTTCACGACACCTTATTTCGTGACCGGTAAAGCTATTCTTACCCGATCCGAGGTTCTCGCCGCGGCTCAAAACAGCGAAGATCTCGACATCACCGGCCTCCGCTTGTCCGCCCTGGCGGGATCAACGAGCGAGACCTTTGTCCGCACTCAGCTTCCCAGCGCGCGTCTCAGCACAACCCTTGACTCCGATCAGGCCGTGCGTCTGGTCCTCAACGGGAAGGCCGACGCCATGGTGGCGGATCTTCCGATCTGCATCATCTCGGTTCTCCGCAATCCGGGCGCTGGCCTGGTAGCGGTCTCTTCGCCCTTCACCTTTGACCCCATCGGAGCCGCACTTCCGGCCCACGACCCGCTCTTCTTGAACGTCGTCGAAAATTTCATGCTCAATCTCGAGGGATCGGGCCTGATGGAATTGCTGACCGCGCGATGGTTCAGCGATCCGGGATGGCTGGACGAAATGCCCGGCCCGGCTCCGAGACCGCCCGCCATGCCGGCGCCCCAATGAATATCCTCGTCATGGGAGGGACGCAGTTCAACGGCCTGGCGCTGGTCCACGAACTCGCTCGCGCAGGCCATGGGGTCACGATCCTGAACCGCGGCAAGACCGAGGCCCAACTGCCGAGCAAGATCGAGCGACTGATCTGCGACCGAACCGATCACACCGCACTCAAGGCCAGCCTCACCGGACGCGATTGGGACTGCGTCTTTGATATCAGCGCCTATCGCCCCGAGGACGTGGCCAGTATGGTGGAAGTCCTCGAAGGACACACGGGCCACTACATTTTCGCGAGTTCAACGGTCATTTACGCCGCTTCGGACTTGCTCCCGATCAGCGAAAACCACCCGGTGGAACGCGGTGAAAACCAGAACGCGTATGGGGGCAACAAGCTGCTGTGCGAGGACCTGCTGGTCAAGGCTTGGCGCGAACGCGGATTTCCCATGAGTATCGTCGCGTTTTCCATGGTCTTCGGGCCGCACAACATCATCCCCGAGCGCGAGCAGCGGATGTTCATGCGTCTCAAAGCCGGGCGAAAGGTCATGATTCCAGGCGGCGGGCAAACCATCGGCCAGGTCGGGCATGTTTACGACGAAGCCCGGGCCCTGCGGGCCATGATTCAGAAACCCGCCACTTTTGGCCGCCGCTACAACCTCACCGGCGCCGACTACTTCACCGATACGGGCTATATCGACACATTCGCGGAGGTGATGGGGATCGATCCAGCCCACCTCGAAAAGGTCTCCATACCCGGAGCCCTGATGGATGATATCTACGCCGGACGCTATTCCTTCGCCGAAGGCCCGATGGAAGTTCTTGCCGACACACGGAGCCAGGAGAGCACCCGGAGCCAGTCCCTGTTCCAGGTCAATCGCATCATGCCCCGCCTCGCCCCCAACATCCATCACTGGAATCGCAACGTTTGCTTCAGCATCGAAAAGCTGAAGGAGGATACGGGTTGGCGCCCCGAGTACTCTTTCCGGGGGGCGGTGGAGCAGACCTGGCAGTGGATGCAGTCCACCGGCCGGGACCAGCGCCTTAAGTTTGATTTCGAATTCGAGGATCGGCTGATTTCTGAGATCGAGAACCGCTAGGCAGTTCCCCAGAGATCCACGAACAACGGAACGCCATCGGACTCGGCGGGTTTCGCCAGACGGCCGGAATGCCCCCCTTTGCCGATTTACTCTGCGGCGCAGAGGTTCAGGCAATCCGCACCTACGCGAATCAGCGCGCGCGCCCCACCTACGACAGGCTGGAAGCCACCGCGACAGGCTGAGAACCACCGCCCGGGTGCTCCTGCGCCATGTCGGCATACCGGCGAGCCTGGCTGCGAATTAAAACTGCCGGCCTCGTGAGCTTCTCTTCTTGCGAGTGAGTTGCCCAATCGAGAGCGCTGAGGGCATCTTAGGGCCGGGAGAATATTTACTTCGCAACATCTACAGGCCCGCCGGGTTGAATCCCTTGAAGCGAATCGGCCTCAAGCCTTTTCTCAAGCAGGGAGGATCGACCCATGACGACCTACAACTGGCTCAGCCTGGCAGTCATCGCGGGGTTGTGTGTACTGGGCACCCATACGGCGCCCGCAGAGGAAATTGATTCCCAAAACCCGGTCGCGATCGAAAATCCGGTGGAGACCGATCTCGAGCCTGGCGTTTCCCCGACCGGTCGGGACAGAGATGGCTGGAATCAGCGCGATACGCGCTCGGACCAATTGGGCGATCGCATCGATCAACGGCTGAATCGCCGGGGCGATCGCATCAATGCGCGACTGGATCGGCGTGCCGACCGCGCAAGGAAGAAGGGTCACCCCCGCCTTGCCGATCGGCTCGACAAACGGCGCGATCGCATCGACCGGCGACTCGACCGGCGGAGGGATCGTCAGCCCCCCCGCCCCTTGCGGCACCCCGACGCGCCGGGGGCTTCGTGATCGGTGGGGCGTAGCGCAGGCCTTGGATCGACAAACGGTCGGGGGAAACAGCGATCCCAGGCTGGAATCAACCGGGGGTCGCTCCCCCGCAGTCAATCATCACTTTCGCCCCAGCATCGGCGTCCTGGGCGATGGCCAAGCCTTCGGCGAATCGCTCGAGAGGGAACCGGTGGGTAATCATCGCGGAGAGGTCAACCTCGCCCAACATCTCGATCATATCGTTCCAGTCGTCGGGCTGGGCGATGGAACCGAGCAGTTCAAGTTGCTTCATCATGATCAAAAGGAAGTTGACGGCAATCTCTTCGCGATGGAGCGCCACCACGACGACTCGCGCTCCCGACTTCGCTCGCTGAATGATCTGGGGTAGGACAGGAGCAGCGCCAGACGCTTCGATGTAGAGATCGCTATCCCCCATAGCGGCCCCCATGACGAGAGAAGTTCCGTGCAACTCGCGAATGCGCGAACCTACGCGATCCCGGGACGGATTGACGATTGCTCGCGCACCCAAACGCTGGGCCACTTCAAGGCGCGTGTCGGAAAGGTCCACCGCGATTACGTCCTCGACTCCGCGAAAACGGAGCGTCGCAATCGCCGCCAGGCCAATTGGGCCCGCACCGAAGACCACGGCCTTTTC
>LWDU01035519.1_pt1 | contig 11241 bp, 11 predicted proteins | sample 727161 | NCBI WGS metagenome assembly LWDU01 (sample SAMN04566230, study PRJNA314399) | hydrothermal vent metagenome | isolation source: deep sea hydrothermal plume seawater | place: Mexico: Gulf of California, Guaymas Basin | collected 2004-07-11 | reverse complement strand
GCTAACGTCGAAGCGATTAAAGCCTTTCTCGATAAACGCGATCCCGATTTCAGCAATATCTGAATTCCCCTCTCGGAGTTCAGTCTTTATCTCTGCCAAACAGAGATCCCAGTTTAGTCCTAATACTCGCTTCTGCTTCTTTACGCAGATACTTACCAAGCGCACTTTTCAGCGCATCCTCAACCCTCACCATCAGCTGATTGGCAATCTTCTCGCCGACTTCGCCTGGCGTCAAACCGTTTTCCGGCGTACCGATATTTCTGAGCTGTAATTTTTTCAGTGCAACTGAATGATTGCCAATCTGGTCACTGCGCAATTCCATCGTGCCATCCGAAAAATCGATCCGGCTAATGGCGAGTTTAATGTCGACCTCACTACTCCCGGTATCGCCAACGTCATCTGAATCATCAGATTTCGGCATACCCTCCATAAATTTCTGTACATTCGTTATCGCACCTTTTTGTTCTGCCAGGACATGAACACCAACAATGCTAATGTCTTCGATAAGGTAGACAGGCCCGGTAAGACTTGAGATATCAATAGCCACTGAAATGTTGTCCAGCGTAAATAGCGGTTCCGACGAGAAACCAGGGGGGTTGGCAACCGTCAGACCGCTCAAGGTCGCCTTGCCTTCGGCCAGGTTGAGCTTAACTTCCCTAACTCGTACCTGGGCATTTGTGACCTCGGTACCCACCTCTTCGATCAGGTTTTTAACGATCCCGTCCAGATTCTGCATCAGGTAGTAACCAGCTCCTGCAACCGCAACAACCAGGACAACTACAAACCCTACGATAATTTTGTTCACGTTGATCCTCACCCTTGTTAAACCACATTGATAATATTGATATATCGATAGGATAACAGCGCTTTGGGGCCACTCAAACGAGGTTTGGGATCAAATCACGGATAAAGCTATACTTGTTCATTGTTTCCATCCCAACAACCAACGTCGAGATAAAAAATGATCGAATATCATAATCCTGAAGGGTCTGTCGGTATCGAAGTGACACCCTACTCTCTGTCTGCTGTCATCCAGGGCGCCAACTCAATTAACGTCGGCTTCCTGGCGAATGGCTTTCCCGACTCTGAGAACTTCCTGCACGCGCTCGAAGAAGCAATGCAGGAACTTGAACCCGGTATCGAGGTTCATTCCTACAATAAAGGCAATGCATCGGTACCTGCGAACGATGAACTACTGGGTACGATAACCAATGAATGTCATGCCGTGGTCGCAGCCTACGGGCATTGAGGATCCTGCACAACCGGCACCGTGCGTGACGGCGTAAATATTGCAAAATTGGGAATCCCGGCTGTAGCACTAGTGACAGAAGAGTTCTGGCCACAGGGCGACTTCGTTGCTGAATCACTCGGCATGCCAGACGTTCCAAGAGTACGACTACCACATCCGGTTGCAGGCACCGGGGTAAAAAACATGAAAAAGGTCGCTGCGGAAGTAGCACCAGCTGTGATTAAGGCGCTAGAGGCAAACAATGGCTGATTTACTAACAGCTGCAGACGAGTCAGCTGCATTGGAGGACCTGCATACCAGGGGATTTACCGATGGCTTGCCAGTGATTATCCCAACACCCGCGCGGGTCAGTCGAATGGTGCTTGCCTCAGGACTTGAAGCAGATATGGTTCTGGGCACCATGGGACCAGGCCACGGAATCGCAACGATAGAAAAGGTGGCTGTTGCCGCCGTTATGGCCGGTTGCCTGCCGGACTATATGCCGGTTGTGCTGGCAGCGGTAAAAGCTGTCATTGATCCGGTGTTTGACCTGACTGAGATGCAGGCGACCACACATTGCACAGCACCACTCATCATTGTGAATGGCCCCGCCAGGCACAATTGTGGACCTATTTCATCCAGCTACGGTGCTTTGGGGCCTGGCCATCGGGCGAACGCTTCCATTGGCCGCGCTCTGAGACTGACAATGATCAATATTGGCGGCGGGCGGCCAGGAACTTCTGATATGGCCCTGCTGGGTCACCCGGGGAAATTCACCTTCTGCCTGGCAGAAGACGAAGAGAACAGCCCCTTTCCACCCATGCATGTCGATCTTGGTTTCGACCCGGACGACAGTGTTGTTACCGTCATCGGCGCAGAAGCACCCCACTCGGTTCTTTACAGTGGCGACGGCGACGACCCGAACGGTTATAAATCCTTGTTGGACATGCTGGCAATTGGCATCGCTAATGCTGCAACTAACAACGCGATACTGACCGGGGGTACGGCGACTATAGTGTTAAACCCCGAACATGCCGAAGTGTTAAACAAGGCAGGCCTGACCCGACAGGATATTGCTGAAGAAATGCACCGACGCTCGACGATGGCAGAGACAGCCATCAACAAGCTCTCCCCGGGGTTCGCACGCAAGGACTCAGGCAATCGTGATGCATTTAAAGGCCCCGAACAACTGCTGATATTAATGTCCGGTGGAAGCGGCCTCTACTCAATGGTGATGCCATCCTGGTGTGCAGGACCCCACCAAAACTCGGCATCCTGTATTAAAGTTGAATCAGAATTTTTCTGTGAAGTTCCAGATCTTGCAGACCAGGTAATCTAATCTCTAACTGAAATTCCAAAGGACACTCATGAGCAATTTTCCAACGCCGTATGTTTCACACGACTTAACCGGGCAAGTTGCCCTGGTCACTGGCACCACTTCAGGACTTGGCAGACGCTTCGCCATTGTGCTGGCAGCCTGCGGCGCCAAGGTCGCGATAACTGGCCGACGGGTTGAAAAGCTGGAAGAACTGGCGAAAGAGATACGCGCATCAGGCGGTGTCTGTGAGCCCATTCCTTTTGATATTACCAACACCGACGAAATCGCCCAGGTTGTCGACAAAGCGGAATCCGCGCTTGGCCTGGTCGACATCCTCATCAATAACGCGGGAATCCCGGATGCCCAAAGAGCACACAAAATGAGCAACGAATTCATTGATTCGATGTTCGATACCAACCTGGTTGGCCCCTTTAAACTATCGTGTGAAGTCGCTCGACGGCTGATCGCCACAAAGCAGCCAGGCCGTATGATCAATATTTCATCTGTCGGTGGTTTCAACTACAGCGGAAACGGTGCGGCACTGTACTCGGTGACTAAATCCGCCATCGTACGGATGACCGAAGTGCTGGCGGTTGAATGGGCGAGGAACAACATCAACGTCAATGCCATCGCACCGGGTGCATTTTCGTCAGAGATGATGGATGGCATGCTCGAGCGGATGGGTGATATTGCCCAACACTTCCCACGCAAGCGGATCGGGGATCCGGCACAGATGGATTCCACCCTGCTCTACTTTCTGTCTCCGGCATCTGAATTTGTGACCGGCACCTATATCAAAATCGACGATGGCCAGGGCGGGCGTTAGGCGCCCTGTCAGATCTAGATCCCGTGGCACTAGACAAAGGGGATAATCTTCTCTGCAATCGTCTCGAGCACCTCAAAGCGGGGATCAAATGAAGGCAGGTTCATTACCTGGTTAAGGCCTGCCTCATTTAATGAGCGAAGTTTGTCGATCAACTCTTCCTGGGTGCCAATCAGGCAAGTCGCCTGTAACAACTCTTTGGTCAGAAACTGCTGCTCCTCTGGAATAACCCAACAATTGTGACCAAGGTGAATTCGCTGGTGCCTGCGCTCTTCAGGGAACTCTGACAGCAGACTTGTGTATTCTTCCCAGACACTCGCCACTGCATTGGGCGGCTGATAACCAAAATTTCTCCATTGATCGTAAGCATAATGTAGTGATGCCATCGCCATGGCGCCGCACTCGTGCTTGATTCGAGGGGAATCGGTTGCCTCACCCTCTTCCTTAACAATCATCGCAGTCAGTGCTGTTGTGTAAAAGCTGTCACGGCTGAATCCTGCAGGCGCGTTCTTCTCCACCATGGCCCAGATGTTTTCCATCATCGCTGCACTGCCCGGAAAAGCCAGCACAGCACCGTCACCGTATTGACCAGCCAGCGCTATCGATCTGGGGCCAAAACCAGAGACATACATGGGGATAGTGTCTTCGAAATTAACAAACCCTTTATCTGGCATTACGTGTCGAATGGGTATTTCAGTTTCACCCGACGACATCATGGCCTCTTCGCCGCGCAAAAGTGGCTTCAACTCCTGCAGGTAACATTCAAACTGTTTAATACGCTGCGGTGGCAATCCCATGATTCGCATGGCGGTGTTTCCCGCGCCGACGCCAAAAAAGGTGCGCCCGGGAGCAATCGCATTGATGGTGGCGATACCCGCGGCGTTGACGGATGCTGGCCTGGTACCGGTTATCGCTACACCGGTTCCCAGCTTGATGGTTGAAGTTCGATCCGCCGCCAGCGCAAGTGCCGCGTAGCAGTCTGACCAAATCATCTGGCTGTCAGCCAGCCAGGCATGGCTGTATCCAAGTTCCTCTGCGCGAACAACGTAACCTATATCGCCCACATGGCTTGGGACACATATTCCAATATCCATAGACACAATTAATCGACCTCGCTATCGCATATGCTATTCTCGGACCGACGAGCATAGACTATTGTTTAAATGGTAAGCATACCTGACATCGACGAGCCCCGCAGAAAGCCCCGTAGAAAGCCCCTCTGGTGCCTGCTTGCTTCTCGGACGCTGGTCTCAGGTGCAGGTTGCGGCGCAAACCCAGAGTCTTCCCTACTGACCGCGCTGCCCTCGGGCGGATTGACATCAACAGGGATCGTCAATACAGCCTTTCCATTTTGCCGAAGTGTTGCACGTGGCGTATGCCACACTCACGATATTTTCTTCTAGACACGCGCACCTTGTACCAGTCTCTTTCCCAGTCGGCTGCTGACTTCTTTTCGTCGGCTCAGCCTGAAGCACACAGGATTTTCCACGGTCGCGGGCAGCTTTTTGAAGGGCTGGAACACTTATCCGTTGATTGGTATTCACCCGTTGTTCTCATCACGACCTACGAAGAGATCGACGATATCGAAAAGCTTACCGATTCAATCATCCAGCACGACACCCACTCGCAAATTGAATCCGTGATGCTGCAATACCGCAAGCGCAGAGGTACGCCGACACAATGCCTTTACAAGAACCCAATCAACCACTGCATCGTCGCAGAAAACGGGCTGAAATATGAGGTTCAACCGGGCGTCAATCAGAACGCCGGGCTCTTTTTAGACATGCGCCCCCTACGCCACTGGCTTTCCCAGAACTCGAATGGCAAGAATGTTCTCAACCTGTTTGCGTACACCTGCTCACTATCTGTCGCCGCACTTGCGTCAGGCGCGCGCCAGGTCGTCAATGTGGATATGAGCAAACCGAGCATCAATTGGGGGTCGCGCAACCATGCTTTAAACGATCAGGATCCGCGATCCGTCAAGTCGGTGCCCCACAACCTGTTCCGTTCCTGGGGCAGGATCAAACAGTTCGGCCGGTATGACACCATCATCATAGATCCCCCGACACGCCAAAGAGGCAGCTTTGACGTAGAAAAGAACTACGGGACCGTCCTCAAGAAACTGAAATCGCTGGCGGCAGATAAGGCAGATGTTATTGCGACCGTAAACAGCCCTTACCTGGCTGACGATTTCCTGATTAACCAGTTTGCGCGACATGCACCGCAATGCCGTTTCAGGACAATGATGCCAGGATCGGAAGAGTTTCCGGACAAGTTTCCTGAGCGGGCGCTCAAGATTTACCACTTTTCAGCAAACTAGCTGCCATCTGAAAATCGTGTTCTTAGTTTACCGAACGCGTCATGAAGATAGTGTTGGTTTTAAATCAATCATTTAACGGGAAATCGCCATCGCAGTGTATATTTCCCCTCACAGAAACAAACTAGCGGGATACCGATGAAACCCATTACCTGCATAGATGATTTGCAAGAAGAACATAAACGTCGTGTACCGCGAATGTTCTACGACTACGTAGATTCTGGCTCCTGGTCAGAATCAACTTATCGAGACAATCAAAGCGCATTCAGCCGCCATAAATTCAAACAACGGGTTCTTGTCGACATGGCCAACCGAAGCCTGAAGACGACGATGCTGGGCGAAGAAGTCTCGATGCCAACGGCTCTAGCGCCGGTCGGGCTGACTGGCATGCAGTGGGTCAATGGCGAGATCCAGGCCGCTAAAGCCGCCGAGAAGTTTGGCGTACCCTTCTGCCTGTCAACAATGAGCATCTGCTCTATTGAAGACGTTGCGGAAGCTGTATCAAAACCATTTTGGTTTCAGCTCTACGTCATGAAGGATCGCGATTTTATCCGCAGACTGATTGAGCGGGCGAAAGCGGCCGGTTGTTCTGCATTGGTGTTGACGGCCGACTTGCAGATTATGGGACAACGCCACAAAGACATCAGGAACGGCTTATCAGTGCCGCCAAAGATAACCATGTCGAGCCTCCTCAACATAGCAATGCACCCAGCATGGTGCCTGAAAATGCTGGGGTCAAAACGCCACTCATTTGGCAACGTGGCAGGACATACAAGCGGCGTTGAGCGACTGACCACACTCGCGCAATGGTCCGCCGAGCAACTGGACCCTACCCTGACCTGGGACGACGTAAAATGGGTCAAGGACCTCTGGCAAGGCCCGCTGATTATTAAGGGGATCATGTGTGAGGAGGACGCAGTTCTGGCCGCGGCATCAGGTGCAGATGCAGTTGTTATCTCAAATCATGGGGGCCGGCAGTTAGATGGTGCGCCAGCAACACTCGATGTATTGCCTGGTATCGCTGAAGCGATTGCGGGAAAGGTAGAAATCTGGATGGATGGTGGCATTCGTTCAGGCCAGGACATGTTCAAGGCGTTAGCACTGGGCGCAGATGCCACACTGATCGGTCGAGCCTATCAGTACGGGCTTGGGGCGAATGGCGAAACGGGCGTGACCCGCTGCCTGGAGTTGCTGGCGAACGAACTGGACCTTACCATGGCATTTTGCGGTCTGAAAGACATCAATACTGTCTCTGAAAAAGTACTTCTGTAATACTTTCAATATCTTATGAGGTTTATCTAGAAAATATGTTACCCAAGAGCCTGGAAGAGATACTCATTGTCACCACCGGCGGGACTATCGACAAAGTCTATTTCGATCAGAAAAGTGACTACCAGGTAGGCCAGACGATCATTGGTAGCCTGCTCAGTGAAGCGCAGGTCACCCATCCCTACCGTATCGTGGAAGTGGTACAGAAAGACAGCCTGGATCTTAACGATGCAGACCGCAGGACCATACACAGCGCGATTGCCCGGGATCAAGCCACCCTGGTTATTGTGACTCATGGTACAGATACCATGACCGACACCGCTCAATATCTGTCTGACATCCAGGGTAAAACCATCGTCATGACTGGATCGCTGGCACCCGCAAGGTTTGCAATGACAGATGCCATGTTTAACATCGGGATGGCAATCGCCGCCGTCCAGACAATGTACCACGGTGTCTATATCGCCATGAATGGAACAGTTTTCCCTGCCAAATCAGTCATTAAGAACAGAAAGATGAACCGATTTGAAAGGATATAATGAACCACAAGCCAAGAACCTTTATAGTCAATGGTTATTAAAAGTAACGACTAAATAGTTAACAGCCACCCATGAGTAAGACAGAAGACCGCTATCGAGTTGTTTTCGCTGGTAACCTGACCGGTGATTTCAGTCTGGAGCGAACCAAAATCAGGTCTCGCAAGGTATTCCGTCTGATGCCCGCATCCCGCGACCCGGCGCTATCGTGCCAGACAGACGTTTATTGGTCAGTCGGCATGCAGAAGATATCGAAGCCCTGGCCACAAAAGTCAACTTCCCTGACATTACGGTTGGCCCCGAATCACTCAACGACGACCAGCCTAATGAACAATAGCATCGAGAATGTCGATGGCTACTAATCACAACATTTCCGGGTCCCCGGTAACCGAGGTCAACACTGATGATCCGGGTGTTGACATCCAACACCAGATCCTCGTTGAATCGCTCACCTTTCTTTATCGAAGTATGCCAAGTGTCGCGTTGGGTCACGTGGTTGCTGGCTCATTCATCGTTGTTGCGCTACATGATGTAGTCCCGCCGTTGAATCTTTACGTATGGCTGGGCGTCCTCATTTGCGCGAGCATTGTCAGGCTCGGCGCAACCATGCTCGCTGCGCGGCGACTAATGGACGCTCCGGTCAAGAAAATTCGAAACTGGGCGAACATGCTCACCGTCGGTAATTTCGTTCAAACCAGTATCTGGGGCGCTTCAGTCTTTTTAATCTGGCCCGGTGATATTGGCCACAGAGCGGTCCTGGTGGCCACACTGGCAGGAATCATCGCGGCAGGTGGCATTATGTTAGCCCTGCACCGCCGCTCCTTCATGATTTACTGCCTGCCCATTACAATACCGACTGTTATCCAGCTAGTCCTAAGCGGCACCAGACTTGAAATAATCCTTGCTGTATTACTAATTTCTTATTCCGGATTGCTGCTCATTTCTGTGAATAGACTGACCAACGTGTTCCTTGACGGGTTACGTATCCGCTTCCTGATGCAAGCGGAATCCCGAACCGATGCGCTCACCGCACTCGCCAACAGACGAGGTTTCGATGAGTCCTTGCATAGCATCTGGCAGCAGTCTATCCGCACCCAACAACCGTTGGGGCTGCTCATCATTGATGTCGATCTCTTTAAGGCATACAACGACTACTACGGCCATCCCCAGGGCGACATTGCCCTGAAAAAGGTTGGCGAACTGCTGCTAAAAGTAGCGTCTCGATCTACTGACATGTGCGCCAGGATTGGCGGCGAAGAGTTTGCGGTAATCATGTCTGCAACCGAATTGGAGGGTAGTCGCCAGGTTGCAGAGGACTTCCAGGAAGCACTCACCAGCGCACGTATACCCCATCGCAATTGCGATAGAGGCTTCCTAAGCGTGAGTATTGGCTTGAATGTGATGACACCGGGGAGATCATCTTCCGCGGACCTTTTTATGATGGAAACAGACCAGGCCCTGTACGATGCAAAAGAATCAGGCCGAAACAAAATCTGCGTGGCGAGATCCAATACTTCAGCCGAATAGTCAGGCCATATCGTCGCTCACCTGCGATCAGTTTTCACTCAACTAAGCCTGGAATACCAGCAATCCTGTGGCCTTCACAGTGGTTGCTGCAGGTGACCTGCTAGCACTCGGCAGTCGCAAAACCAGACTGACGGCAACCATGAACGAAGGTTTCCGAGAAGGCCTGGTTAACATGGCAGTTCCTGCGCTTCATTATGAATGTTCTACCAGGATCGACCCGTTCTTCAGAGCCCGTGCTAAACTCGCGCGCCATGCCAATAGCCACCCTGACCAACCTGTCCCTCGCCTTCGGTACTGACCAAATACTGGACCGGATTGAACTGTCTATAGACGGTGGCGAACGAATTGCCTTCACAGGCAGGAATGGCGCTGGCAAATCAACCCTTCTTGGCATCATCAGTGGAGCAGTAAACGAGGATGACGGCAACCTCTGGCGGGCAGACAATCTTAAGTTCGTCACCCTCAGCCAGAACTTACCCCAACGCTCTGATATCACGGTTTTTGATTCAGTCTCAGGCGTGTTTGATGAACTGGGTAAGCAATTGGCCGAATATCATCACCTAACTGAGCAGATGACTGGCGATGAAGCCGACACAAACCGCTTATCACAACTCCAGAGCGCACTTGATCACGGTGATGGCTGGAATATCAGCCATCGTATTGAGGCCACTCTGCATCGTCTGAAACTGGACCCAGAGGCACCACTATCGAGCCTGTCAGGTGGCTGGCTAAAGAGAGTCGCCATTGCCCAATCGCTGGTCCTGGAACCCGATGTCTGGATTCTGGACGAGCCGACCAACCACCTGGACCTTGAGGGGATCGAGTGGCTGGAATCACTACTACTGGATTTCCAGGGCACCATTTTGTTTGTCAGTCACGATCGCCAATTGATGCAATCAGTTGCCACTGCGATTGTTGAAATAGACCGGGGCAGCGTCACCCGATACAACTGTGACTACACAACGTTCATTGAACGACGCGAAAAAGTACGAGAGACAGAGCACGAGCACAACAAACAATTTGACGACAAACTAAAAATAGAAGAAACCTGGATTCGCCAGGGTATTAAAGCCCGACGCACTAGAAACGAAGGTCGTGTACGTGCACTGGAGGCATTAAGAGAAGAGCGCGGCAAGCGCAAATCCACCAAGGACATAAAACTGCAGATTGATAGCGGCACCAGTTCCGGCAAGATCGTTAAAGAAACCACCAGCCTTGGGAAATCCATCAATGGCAAACTGATCATAAAAGACCTGGACCTGATCATCCAGCGAGGCGACCGAATAGGCATACTTGGCCCCAATGGTTGCGGCAAATCGACCTTGCTGAAAATTCTGGTGGAAGAATTATCACCAGATGCTGGTAACCTCAAAACCGGCAGTAAACTACAGGTCGCCTACTTCGACCAAATTCGTGAACAACTCGACCAGCAGAGAAGCGTCCATGACTATATCGCCGAGGGGCGGGATTTTATTATGGTCAATGGTAAAGATATCCATGTCGTGTCTTACCTTCAGAATTTCCTGTTTAACCCCGACCAGGCACGCGCCCCTATCCGCACATTGTCCGGAGGTGAACAGAACCGACTGTTGCTCGCCAAACTGTTTGCCCTGCCAACCAACTTTCTTGTGCTGGATGAGCCCACAAACGACCTGGACATTGAAACCCTTGAACTACTGGAAGAGCTGCTAGTTGAATACACCGGCACAGTGCTACTGGTCAGTCATGACCGAACCTTTATGGACAATGTCGTTTCCAGCCTTCTTGTGTTCGAGGGTAAAGGGAAGGTCCAGGAGTACGTGGGCGGTTATTCAGATTGGGTAAAAGGGGCCAATACTCAACAAACGAGTAGCAGCAGTAATAACAAAACGGGAAACCAAACAGGTAGCCATCAGGATCGAAAAAAACAGAAGGCCGCGGACCAAAAACGGCTTCGGGACTTGGATAAACTCACCACCAAGATAGAAAAAGCAGAGCAAGAGCTTGCGCAAGTCAACCAACAGATGGGAGAGGCCGGTTTTTTCGAACAGTCGGCTGAGCGACAAACTGCTATCTACGACAAAGTCGCCGAACTTGAAAAAGGCATCATGAACTTGATGGAAGTGTGGGAGGCGCTAGAAGCCAACTAAACAACCAAGAGTCGACCAACAGCAAATAACTGGTGTAGGATTACTCCACACTACACGGGAGCTGTCATGTCAGGCAAAGATCACGAACAGGTAT
>LWDU01033814.1_pt1 | contig 11242 bp, 8 predicted proteins | sample 727161 | NCBI WGS metagenome assembly LWDU01 (sample SAMN04566230, study PRJNA314399) | hydrothermal vent metagenome | isolation source: deep sea hydrothermal plume seawater | place: Mexico: Gulf of California, Guaymas Basin | collected 2004-07-11 | reverse complement strand
AAAAAAAAAATTATAAAACCAAAGTTACAATCTTTTCAAGATACAATTTTAAATCTTCAAAAATACTGGAGTAAACAGGGCTGTGTGATTTTACAACCTTATGATATGGAAGTTGGCGCTGGTACCTTTCATCCAGCTACGACACTAAGATCTCTCGGGCCAAAGCCTTGGAAGACAGCCTACGTTCAACCATCAAGAAGACCTACAGATGGTAGATATGGTGAGAATCCTAACCGTCTTCAACACTATTATCAATTTCAAGTTTTAATAAAACCTTCTCCAAAAAATATTAAAAAACTTTATTTAAATAGTTTAAAGTCAATTGGAATTAATCATTTAGACCATGACATTAGATTTGTTGAAGATGATTGGGAAAGTCCAACATTAGGAGCAACCGGTCTTGGCTGGGAGGTTTGGTGTGATGGAATGGAAATTACTCAATTTACATATTTTCAACAAATGACAGGAATTGAATGTAAACCAGTTTCTGTCGAACTAACATACGGTTTAGAAAGAATATGCATGTTCACTCAAGGAAAAAAAAATGTGTTTGACTTAGATTGGAATGATGAAGGAATAAAATATCGAGAACTGTTTCATCAGGCAGAAAAAGAATTTTCTGCTTATAATTTTGAACATGCAAATACCGAAAATCTTTTTAAAATTTTTGATATGTTAGAAAATGAGACAAAATCTTTATTGGATAAAAATCTTTCCTTACCAGCTTATGATCAATGTTTAAAGGTAAGTCATATTTTTAATATTTTAGATGCAAGAGGAGTTATAAGTGTAGCTCAACGAGCTGAGTATATATCTAAGATACGTGAACTTACGAAAAGCGTAGGCTCAATTTGGCTTGTTAGCCAATCTTAAAAATGTCAGAATTTTTTTTAGAGCTATTTAGTGAAGAAATTCCAGCTAATTTACAAAAAAATGCAAGAAGAAGCCTCTTACAAAATTTTAAAGATTTTTTTGAAAAAAAAAATATTAGATTTAGTAAAGATTTGTCTTTTTCTACACCAAATAGACTTTTAATTTTATTTGATGGAATAAAGCCAGAAATTCATCAAAAAGAAGAGGAAATAAGAGGACCAAAAACTGATGCACCAGAAAAAGCTTTAGATGGATTTTTAAAATCTAATAATTTTCAAAAAAAAGATCTCTATCAAAAAGAAAATGCTAAAGGAATATTTTATTTTGCAAAAAAACCACCAAAGATAATTAAAATTTATGACTTATTAAATGAGAACATTCCGTCAATTCTTGACAAAGCTTCTTGGAAGAAGTCAATGAAATGGGGAGATTTTGAACTTTATTGGGGAAGGCCTTTAAAATCTATTTTAGCTATTTTTAATAATAAAAATTTAACTTTTAAATATCATCATATACAAAGTTCTAATTTCACTTTCATTGATAAAGACTTTGAAGATAAAACAAAAATTTTTAATAATTTTAAAATTTATATAGATTATTTTAATAAATCCAAAATTATTATTGATCAAAATAAAAGAAAAAAACTTATTGAAACACAGTTAACAAAAATTTCTAAAAAAAAGAGCCTTATCGTTGAAATCAACAATAAGCTTTTAGACGAAGTAACCAACCTGGTAAATAAACCAAATATTTTAGTTTGTAAATTTGATGAGAAGTTTTTACAGATTCCAAAAGAGATTTTAATTACCACAATGCAATTTCATCAAAAATATTTTCATACAATTGATAACAATAGAAATATTACTACTAACTTTTTAGTAGTTGCAAACAACAAAGATAATAAAGGTTTTATAAAATCTGGTAATGAAAGAGTTATAGAAGCAAGATTAAATGATGCTCAATTTTTTTGGGAAAAAAATAAGTCAAATAATTTGGTTAAACAAATATCAAAACTTACATCAATTAACTATTTTAAAGGACTTGGAACTTATTTTGATAAAGCTCAAAGAATGAGAAAGCTTGGTGCTATTATTTCTGATGAGTTATTAATTAGCAAAGATAAAGTTGAGTTATTGACCTCAATTTGTAAAGTAGATTTATTATCAGATATTGTTGGAGAATTCCCAGAGCTACAAGGAATAATGGGAGGCCATTTTGCTAAATTTCAAGGTTTTGATAAAGATATATCGCTTGCAATAAGTGAGCATTATTTACCAGTTGGCATTGATAGCAAAACACCAAAAAAACCTTTTAGTATAGCTTTAGCGTTAACAGATAAAATTGATACATTAGTTGGGTTTTTCGGAATTGACCATAAACCAACAAGCTCAAAGGATCCTTATGCACTTAGAAGATCTGCATTAGGCGTGATTAGAATTTTATTAGAAAATAATAAAGAATTTAAATTAAAAGATTTAATTAATTATTCTTCTAATCTTTATAAAGAGCAAGGATTTGATTTTAGCAATAAAATGTTCCATAAAGATTTAATAAATTTTTTTATTGAAAGATTAAAAAATTATATGAGGGAAAAAAATATTAGACCAGATATTATAGAGGCATCAATAAACTCTAATGGTATTAATAATGTAATTAAAGTTTATAAAAAAGCCTTAATTTTAAATAAATTAATAAATAAAGAAATAGGACAAACAATAATTTCTTGTTACAAGAGAGCTTCTAACATATTGAACCATGAATTAAAAAATCAAGAATTAGAATTATCAGATAATACTGATCCTGGTTTATTTAAAAATGATTTTGAAAAAAATTTATATAAAAAAATTCATGACTTAAGAAAATATTTCACAAGTGTAAACAAAGATGAAAATTATGAGTTATCTTTAAGTAATTTGGCCGAGTCCAAAAGTACTTTATTTAACTTTTTCGATAATGTTATGGTTAAAGATGAAGATAAAGCTATTCAAAAAAACCGTTTGGAACTATTACAGATGTTATGTAAAACCTTCGATAATTATTTAAATTTTTCAAATATTGAGAGCTCCTAGTGGCTAAATTAATTTTAAATTTTAAATCAAAAGCGTTTGGAAAAATTAAAAATCCAAAAAATTACTTAGGAGGTAAAGGAGTAAATCTTGCCACAATGAGAAAGTTGGGACTACCAGTTCCTCCTGGATTTACAATTTCGACAAAAGTTTGTGACATTTTTTATAAAAATAAAAAAAAACTAACTACAAAAATACTTAAAGAAATAAAAAAAGAATTAAAGTTTATTGAGAAGGAATCTAACAAAAAATTTGGGGACTTAAAAAATCCTTTATTAGTTTCAGTAAGGTCTGGGGCAAGAATTTCTATGCCAGGCATGATGGACACAATTCTAAATTTAGGGCTAAATGATAAAACAGTTTTGGCATTAGCAAGTAAAACTTCAAATATGAGGTTTGCTAAAGATAGTTATCGAAGATTTATCCAAATGTATAGCAATGTTGTGATGGGTGTAGAAGGATATGAATTTGAAGAATTAATTGACAATTATAAATTAACCAAAGGTGTACTTCTTGATACGGATCTTGATGAAAATGATTTGGACGGACTTATAAAAGATTTTAAAGATGTAGTTAGAAGCAAAACAAAAAAAGAATTCCCGCAAAATGTTTTTGAGCAACTTTTTGAAGCAATAGGAGCTGTTTTTCTATCATGGGAAAGCAACAGAGCAAAAGTTTATAGAAAAATAAATAAAATTCCATCTGATTGGGGAACAGCAGTTAATGTTCAATCAATGGTTTTTGGTAATATGGGCAATGATTGTGCAACTGGTGTGGTTTTTACTAGAAACCCATCCGATGGGTTTAATGAAATTTATGGAGAATATTTGATCAATGCGCAAGGAGAAGATGTTGTTGCTGGCACAAGAACTCCACAACACATTACAAAAAAAAATAATAAAAACTCTACAGCAAAAGAAAAGTCAATGGAAGAATCAATGCCTAGAATATTTAGACAACTTAAAAAAATTCTAAAAATTTTAGAAAAACATTATAGAGACATGCAAGACGTAGAGTTTACAGTAGAGAACAATAAACTCTGGATGTTGCAAACAAGATCAGGAAAAAGAACAGCAAAGTCAGCTGTAAAAATTGCAGTTGATATGGTTAAATCAAAATTAATTTCAAGAAAAGAGGCAGTATTGAGAATTGATCCAGCCTCTTTAGAGACTATTTTACATCCGACACTAGATGAGAAAAGTAAAATTAATGTGATTGGTAAAGGACTACCTGCTTCACCAGGAGCCGCAAGTGGAAAAGTAGTTTTTACATCAGATGAAGCAGAAAGATTAAATAATATGATGCAAGATACTATTTTAGTTAGAATAGAAACTTCCCCAGAGGATATACATGGAATGCATGCAGCTAAAGGAATTTTAACCTCAAGAGGCGGCATGACTAGTCATGCTGCTGTTATTGCAAGAGGTATGGGAAGACCTTGTGTATCTGGTTCAAGTGAAATTGATATTAATTATGATGAAAAAATTTTTAAAGTATCTGATTTAGAAGTTAAAGAAGGAGATGTAATTACTATCGATGGATCAACAGGAAGAATTATTTTAGGTGAAATTTCAACACTAAAACCTGAAATTTCTGGTGATTTTTTAAAATTGATGACTTGGGCTGATGGATTCAGAAAATTAAAAATTAGAACTAATTCCGAAACTCCATTAGACGCCAAAACTGCAAGAGACTTTGGTGCAGAAGGAATTGGACTTTGCAGAACTGAACATATGTTTTTTGATGAAGAAAGAATTTTGTCTGTTAGAGAGATGATATTGTCAAAAACAAAAGAGGATAGAAATAAAGCACTTAAAAAACTGTTACCTTACCAAAAGAAAGATTTTATTGAGATATTTAAAATTATGAATGGATTACCAGTAACAGTAAGACTTTTGGACCCACCTCTTCATGAATTTTTACCAAAAAATGAAAAAGAAATTAATGATGTTGCAAAAGCTTTAGAATTACCCATAAAAGAAATCAAATCTAGAATTGGAGAATTGCACGAACATAATCCAATGCTAGGTCATCGAGGATGTAGATTAGGAATTTCATTTCCAGAAATATATGAAATGCAATGTAAAGCAATTTTTGAGGCTTTAATTCAGTGCAAAAAGAGCAAGTATAAATCAATAATTCCTGAAGTTATGATTCCGCTAGTATCATCTGAAGCTGAAATAAGAATTATGAAAAAATTAGTTAATAGTGTTGCTGAAAAAGTTCAAGATGAACATAATATTAAAGTTGATTATCTCGTAGGTACAATGATTGAATTACCTAGAGCGGCAATTAAAGCGGGTGAAATAGCAAAACATGCTGATTTTTTTAGTTTTGGAACCAATGATTTAACACAGACTACATTTGGAATTAGCAGAGATGATAGTGGTAAGTTTCTTAACGATTATATTGAAAATAAAATATTTGATATAGATCCATTTATTTCAATAGATGATAGTGTTGGCCAACTTATTGAAATGGCCTCAAAACAAGGAAAAAAACAAAATAAAAAAATTAAACTTGGTATTTGTGGTGAACATGGTGGAGATCCAAAAAGTATTAATTTCTGCTCAAAAATAGGTTTAAACTATGTTTCTTGTTCTCCTTATAGGGTGCCAGTTGCTCGTTTAGCTGCAGCGCAAGCGCAGTTAAAAAAATAATTACATTTCTAGTTTTAAATCTACAGCAGGAGCACTATGCGTGATACTGCCAATAGAAATTCTATTAACACCAGTAGAAGCAACCTTTTTTACATTTTTTAAACTAATATTGCCTGAAGCTTCTGTTGCGTAATATTTTCTAGCAATTTTAACTCCAGCTTTTAGATTCTTTAAGTTCATATTATCAAAGAGAACTATATTAAATTTTAAACCTAATATTTTTTTTAATTGATTCAAATTATCTATTTCAACTGTAATTTTCTTCTTCTTCTTCTTTCTAATAGCTAAACTAACTAGAGTTTTAATGTCAGAGATTGCGATATGATTATCTTTAATTAAATATTCATCACTCAGATTAAATCGATGATTAGTTCCGCCACCTAATTTAACAGCATATTTTTGAATTAGTCTCATATTTGGTATAGTTTTTCTTGTGCAACATATTTTGCAATTTTTTCCTTTAATTAGTTTTACAAATTGATTTGTTTTTGTAGCAACACCAGAAATATGACTAATAAAATTTAATGCTACCCTTTCCCCGATAAGTATTTTTTGGGCATTTCCATTAATAGTTGCAATAATATTGCTTTTTTTAACAACTGATCCTTCTTTTTTATTAATTTTAAATTTTATTTTTTTATCAATTAATCTAAAGGTTTGTTTTGCAAAATTTAGCCCTCCAATAATCGCATGTTGATTAGAAATTAATTTTAGTGAAATATTTTTTTTATCTTTAATAAGAGCAGAAGATATATCGCCAGAAGGATATAAATCTTCGTTTAAAGCTAACTTAACAACACTTTTAATAAAGCTATTGTTTAAACTTATTTTTGACACCTAATTTATCGACCAACTTTGGCCATTCTTTCAACAGACAGCCTAGCTTTTTCTATTATTTCATTGTTTATTATGATTTCATTAGTTTCATTTTCTAGACAATCTAAAATTTTTGGAAGAGTAATTTTTTTCATATGAGGGCATAAATTACATGGTTTAATAAATTTAACATTTGGATTTTCAATTTGAACATTGTCGCTCATAGAACATTCGGTGACCATCATTACTTTTTTAGGTTGGTTATCTTCAACATATTTTATCATACTAGTTGTAGATCCGGCAAAATCACTTGCTTTAATTACATCAGGTGGACATTCAGGATGTGCAATAATTTTTATGCCAGGGTTGCTTTGTCTAATTTCATTTATTTCTTTTTCATTAAATTGCTCGTGAACAATACAAGTGCCTTTCCAAGAAATAATCTCTACATTGGTTTGTGACGAAACGTATTTAGCCAAATAATTATCAGGTAAAAAAATTACTTTTTTAACACCAAGAGAGTTAACAATTTTAACAGCATTTGCTGAAGTACAACAAATATCAGTTTCTGCCTTTACGTCAGCAGATGTATTAACATAAGATACAACTGGAACACCTGGATATTTTTCTTTTAACAATCTTACATCTTTTCCTGTAATAGACGAAGATAGAGAACAACCAGCACTCATGTCTGGAAGTAAAACTTTTTTTTGAGGATTCATTAATTTTGCTGTTTCAGCCATAAAATGAACTCCGCACATTATAATTAAATCTGCTTCAGTTTTTGAGGCCTCAATTGCTAAAGCAAGTGAGTCTGCCGCAACATCAGCTATACCATGATATATTTCTGGAGTTTGATAATTATGAGCAAGTATAATTGCATTTTTTTCTCTTTTTAATTTATTAATTTTATGTATGTATGGAGTTTTGATATATTGGTTCTGTAGCTCTTCTCACTTCAGGTGTAAATTCCATATTGACTAAATGTATCAACTTGTAAGATAGTTGTCATTCACTTAATCTGTGGCATAACGCGGTCATGCTGAAACTGGTAGACAGGCTTGGTTGAGGGCCAAGTGGGGGGGTTCCCTATGAGAGTTCGAGTCTCTCTGGCCGCACCAGTCATGTACCACAAAATGTTCTATATACCTTATTGTTTGGTGGAGGAGGAGATTGATAATTAGAAATTTCAGAATGATTTTTGTAAGGTTTTTTTAAAACTTTTAGCAAATTATAAATTGGTACTAAATCGTTGTTAACAGTTGCAGTATTTAATGCTTCTTCAACTTTGTAATTACGAGGAATAATTAGTGGGTTAGTAACATACATTAAATTTAAAGAAGACTGTTTAGGATTTTTGTTTTGTTTTAGGCGCAACTTCCATTTTTTGTGCCAATTAATAAAATTACTATCTTGAAACAATTTATTTTTTGATAAATTTTCTTTATTTAAAGAATTAAAAGTGTTCGTATAATCAGCTTTTTTTTGATTCATCCAAGATAATAAATTATTAATTAAATATTCATCTTCAGGTTTTTCGCCAAATAAACCTAGTTTTTTTCTCATCATTTCAAGCCAGCACTTTTTATATAATGTGCCAAAACTATTTATTGTCTTTGATGCGATATCAATAGCTTTATCTTTATTATTGTTAATTAATGGCAATAGTGTTTCAGCAAATCTTGCTAAATTCCATTTTGTAATACCAGGTTGGTTAAAATAAGCATAACGTCCGTGATGGTCTATTGAGCTAAATACCGTTTCAGGGTCATAATTATCCATGAAAGCGCATGGACCGTAATCGATTGTTTCTCCAGAGATCGTCATATTATCCGTATTCATTACTCCATGAATGAAACCAACCCTCATCCAATCAGTAACTAGCTTAATTTGTTTCTCCATCACAATTTTTAATAGGGAAAGAGCTTGATTGTTTGAATCTTTTAATTCTGGATAATGTCGATTGATTGTATAATTAAATAAAGTTTTTAAAGTTTTTATATCATCTTGCATAGTCACATATTGAAATGTACCAACACGAATATGACTAGCCGCAACCCGAGTTAGTATTGCTCCTGGTAAAGGAGTTTCACGGATTACATTTTCACCTGTTGTGACCACTGCTAGGCTACGTGTTGTTGAAATTCCTAATCCATGCATAGCTTCACTAATAATATATTCACGCAACATTGGTCCTAGAGCAGCCCTTCCATCAGCGTTTCGTGAGTATGGAGTTTTTCCAGAACCTTTAAACTGAATGTCAACTCGTTTATTATTTTTTGTAAGATGTTCTCCAATTATAATTGCCCGTCCATCACCTAACATAGTAAAATAACCAAATTGATGACCAGCATATGCTTGTGCAATACATTCAGATTCTTGAGGCAATAAACTTCCTGCAAATATTGAAGGTAAAAGGTTATCTTCAATAACTGAAAAATCTAAACCTAGTTCTTTAGAAAGATCATGATTAAATATAACTAGTTTTGGGTCTTTAACCGGTAGAGGAGCAATTCGTGATAGCATTATTTTTGGTAAACGTGCGTAAGTGTTATCAAAGCACCAACCAATCTTAGAAATATTTGAGATCAATTTATTCATAAAAAAAAAACTTAAATTTAACGTTCATTTTATTGCTGTTGACCTAGATTTTACTTCTATAATTCTGATTTTTCCAGCCTATTTAAAATCTTTCCAAAACTACTGAATTTTTAATTTGTTTTGATGATATTTTCCAATATTTCTTAAGTAACAAAGCTGATTGATCTTTTGTGTGAAGAATGAAATCAAATTTTTTATAAAATTGAATTGCCCATGTGGCACTCCGCCAAGTGCCCACTAATAAACGAGAATTGCGATTTTTTTTTAATAGATATTTAAGTAATGCACTTCCCGTTCCTTTACCCTGGCGGGAAGTTAAAGTATAAGCGTGCCTTATAAGAATAACATCTTTTACTTTCTGAATCCCTATCACTCCGATCAATTTGTTATTGTGATGATAACCAAACATGCAAACTCCATCACTTAATTCATCAATCAATTCTTGCTCCGACATGTAAGGTTCGTGCCAACAGTTATCTGGGATTACACCTTTGTATCTTAAGGAAGCATCATTAATAATATGTAGAATTTTGGAAGTATCATTTTTTGTATATTTTTTTATCATTCTATAATTATAAGTTATAAAAGAACAAAGATAATTAAGGAAATGTAGGTTTTACCTGAAAGTTCGTAGACAAGTAAGGTTTTTTTTGTGCTAGGGTCAGGGGTCATGAAAAATAATAGAGCTATACAGGGTAGATGGTATAAAATTAATAAAAAAATAAAAAAAAGAATTACTGCAAAATATCACAAAATTAAAGATTGGGTAATGGATCCTAAAGGATATTTTTTAATAACAATTGATAAAGAAAAAAAATTACTAAGAGTTGGATATTGTACATTAAGAAAGTTGGGAAATAAAAAAAGTGTAAGTGATATGGTATCAATAATTTCTGGTAAAACAGCAATAGAAATTGTTAATACGTTAATAAGAAATAAATATATATCTAGTTGTCAGCATGCTGCTGACATGGGCATTGAGCTATGTAAGGCTGAATTAGCTTTAAGACATAATCTTAATTACGTACAAGATAAAGATTTAGAAATAAAATGAAAAAACTTCTACAGATCTTTGTTTTGATGGACTGTTAGCTCAGTTGGTAGAGCGGATGACTCTTAATCATTAGGTCGTGGGTTCGAACCCCACACAGTCCACCATGATAACTAAATTTATAAGAGGGTAGCGATCTGTAGTTAGATGCCCCGGACTTATGATAGAATTATAGCTATTGTCAATAAAACTAGAGTTAGAGACCAAGAAGAAAAAAATAGAATTTTTACCATATATTAATATTTGTTTATCCGGTTATTTTCTTCATAATCTAACCACATAGGAGTATTGCTTAACGCATAAAATCCGAAGAAAGTATTATATGAATGCATAATACCATGCCATTTAAAATGTCATTATGTTTAAAATGTGTTTATTGAATCTAAAAGAGAAAACTTTTTGTCGCACTCACAGTAGGGCAGAAATTAAATATGATAAATATTTTTAAGTCCTACCCTAAATGTGTTTTGAAATTTATTGAAATATGATTAAGCTTTTTGCAGATTAACCGCGGAAGGACCTTTATCTCCGTCTTCTACTTCAAATGTTAACGCATCACCTTCGTTTAACTCCAAGTTAGCTGCTTGAGCTGCTGAAGAATGTACAAAAACATCTTTTTCTTTATCTTCTCTTTCAATGAAACCATAACCTTTTGTTCCATTAAACCACTTAACTTTTCCTTTTATACTCATTTTATTTTCTTTCTTTTTTTAGTTTAACTTTATTGTTAGAAAAAAACTAACAATAGCACACCTTTAAATTGATTTAACATGAATTGTCAAGTTAATATAAATTATGGAAGGGGGGCTTTCTTTTTTACGCACTCAATCAATTTATAACTGAATATAACACTTTTTTAAAATGCTCGTAGTTGTTTTGAAATTGGTTTTTGTTGGAAACAAAAGGTAATTTGTTATTAAGGGGCGTTCTGTTGCCAGGTGCCCCGAACCTAGCTTCTGTAATCCTTATATAACAACAAACTCATTTTTGTAAATATCAGTAATTTGATGAAAATTACGGACGTATAACGGACGAATCGTTTGTGCTAGGATCATGGAACATGAAAAAAATTTTAGGGATCTTGGTTCTGGGTTTGTTGTTAACTAGCAATAGTTATTCCAGTGATACCGATGGAAGATGGCGAGGTCTTGTAAGCTGTGAATGGAGTCCTTTTT
>LWDU01040483.1_pt2 | contig 11246 bp, 13 predicted proteins | sample 727161 | NCBI WGS metagenome assembly LWDU01 (sample SAMN04566230, study PRJNA314399) | hydrothermal vent metagenome | isolation source: deep sea hydrothermal plume seawater | place: Mexico: Gulf of California, Guaymas Basin | collected 2004-07-11 | reverse complement strand
GGACAGCACATCAAGGCGGCAATGTGGCCACCTTTCGGTTCTTTCCTCGCGGGATATAATGTGCGGTTTGGCCTTGAGAGCTCCACCATTTTGGGACGGAGTTTTCGGTGTTTGTCGGAACCTTTGCCAAAGTGTCCCCAACCGCATTCGCAGCGATCGCCAATGTGGAGTACGAAATCCCATGCCACAATCGGCCCCCCAAGCACCATCCACCGCCACTGAGGTCGCCAGGGAACATGTCCTGGTCCTCGATTTTGGTTCACAATACGCCCAGCTGATCGCTCGACGCGTGCGAGAGCAAAACGTGTATTGTGAAATCGTTCGGCACGATATTGCGGCCGAGCAGATTCGCGCTCGAGGTGCCATGGGCCTGATTCTGTCTGGTGGCCCATCCAGCGTGTACGAAGATGGCGCGCCCCGATGCGATCCAGCGATATTCGAACTCGGCATCCCCATTCTGGGCATCTGTTACGGAATGCAGTTGGCCTGTGAAGTTCTGGGCGGCGAGGTCGGCCGCACTGAGTCACGAGAATATGGGCGGGCCGATTGCCTGATTCAGTCGGACGATGTGCTGTTTCGGGAAGTTTCGCCCGAGACCGTGGTCTGGATGAGTCATGGCGATCAGGTTTCGTCGGTATCGGACCAGTTCAAGCCGTTAGCCACCACAAGCACGTGCCCCATCGCGGCAATCAAACACGTCGATCTGCCCGTTTATGGTCTGCAGTTTCATCCGGAAGTGACGCACACTTCCGAGGGCCGCGCCGTGCTGAAGAACTTCGTGCTCGGTGTCTGCCATTGTCGAGGTCTGTGGCGGCTACGAGATTTTGCCGAAGAGATGATCGTCAAACTACGTGAGGAGATTGGTGATCATCAGGTCATTTGCGGCCTGTCGGGTGGTGTTGATTCCGCAGTGACGGCGGCGATGCTCTGTCGCGCCGTCGGGAGTCAGGTCTCGTGCATTCTTGTCGACAACGGCCTATTGCGGGCCAACGAGCAACAACTGGTCATCGATGCGTTTCAGGAACACTTCCAAACGCACCTGCGAGTCGTCGATGGCGAGGAACGATTCCTCAATGCCCTGGCCGGAGTGACCGAACCACAGGAAAAACGACGCCGCATCGGGCACGCATTCATCGAGTGTTTTCGAGACGAAGCGGAAAAGATTGATGGTGCCCATTTTCTAGCACAGGGCACGTTGTATCCGGATGTCATCGAGAGTGGTGCAGCTCCGGACGGTCCGGCCGCCACCATCAAGTTACATCACAACGTCGGTGGATTGCCCGAAGAGCTGGGTTTTGACCTCATTGAACCGCTGCGTGACCTGTTTAAGGACGAAGTCCGGCAACTCGGCCTTGAGCTCGGCCTTCCGGAGGCATTGGTCTGGCGACACCCGTTCCCAGGACCCGGTTTGGCAGTTCGCTGCCTCGGTGAAGTGACGAAGGATAAGCTGAAGGTACTCCGAGAAGCGGATGCCATTGTCGTGGACGAGATCACCAAATACGGCCTCTACCGTGATACAGCTCAGGCCTTTGCCGTACTGCTGCCCGTTCAAAGCGTCGGCGTCATGGGGGATGCTCGCACCTATGACAACGCCATCGCCGTCCGCTGCGTTGACACCAACGACTTTATGACAGCCGATTGGAGCCGACTCCCCTACGATTTGCTGGCAAGCATCTCAACTCGGATCATCAACGAGGTGCGTGGAATCAACCGAGTCTGCTACGACATTAGCTCCAAGCCACCGGCCACAATCGAATGGGAATAAGATCAGGATGAATCGACAGTACATCTTTACCATCGAACGATTGACCAAAAAACACGGTCAACGCGAGGTGCTTAAGGACATCTGGTTAGCTTTTTACCCAGGTGCAAAGATCGGAGTGCTGGGGCGAAACGGTTCCGGAAAAAGTACCCTCCTGCGGATCATGGCCGGCGAAGACACGGACTTTGACGGTGAAGCCCGTTTGACGAAGGGTTTTACTCGCGGCTACTTGCCTCAAGAACCTCGTCTTAACCCGGACAAGGATGTCTGGGGCAACGTCGAAGAGGCGGTCGCGGCGCGGCGCGCTGTGCTGGATCGCTACAACGAAATCAGTGTGCAGTTGGGCGAGCCGATAGACGACGACCAAATGCAGAAGCTGTGCGACGAAATGGCCCGGCTGCAAGACGGAATCGAAGCCACCAACGGCTGGGACCTCGACCGAGAGATCGAAATCGCGATGGAGGTAATGAACCTTCCGCCACGAGATGCCGATGTCTCGATCTTGTCTGGCGGTGAGCGGCGACGTGTGGCGCTTTGTCAACTACTCTTGCGGCGCCCCGACCTTCTCCTATTGGATGAACCGACAAACCACTTGGACGCGGATGCCGTTGCCTGGCTTGAACGCCACTTGGCGGAATACAGTGGCACCGTTGTGGCGGTTACCCATGACCGTTACTTTCTCGACAATGTCGCCCAATGGATCCTCGAATTAGACAGAGGCGAAGGCCACCCGTTTGAGGGAAATTACTCGTCGTGGCTGGAGCAAAAACAGGCGCGATTGGAACACGAGGAAAAAGCGTCCACCGCGCGAAAGAGAACCTTAGCTCGAGAACTGGAATGGGTCCGCATGGCGCCTCGAGCCCGCCAAGCGAAGAACAAAGCAAGACTAAAGGCTTATGAACAACTAGCTCAAGCCGAGTTCCAGGATCGCAGCGACGAACTGGAGATTCAAATACCGCCGGGCAAACCACTTGGCGAACTGGTCGTTCAATGCCAGAACGTCCAGAAGGGTTTTGAAGACCGTCTTTTGATGGAAGACCTGACATTTCGGCTACCCCCGGGCGGCATTGTCGGAATCATTGGTGCCAATGGAGCTGGGAAAACCACGTTGTTTCGCATGATTACCGGTCAGGAAAAACACGATAGCGGGGACTTTCGAGTCGGTGAGACCGTCGAACTCGGCTATGTCGACCAAGACCGAGATGCATTGAAGGCCGAAAAGACGGTCTTCGAAGAGATCTCGGGTGGTCACGAAACCCTCGAAATGGGCGGACGAAAAATCAATGCCCGCGCCTACGTATCGCGTTTCAACTTTCGCGGTACGGACCAGGAGAAGCAAGTAGGCAATCTTTCTGGGGGTGAACGAAATCGGGTCCATTTGGCAAAGTTGCTTCGACGCGGCTCGAACCTATTATTACTGGACGAACCTACCAACGACCTGGATGTGGATACACTGCGAGCCCTGGAAGAGGCGATCCTGAATTACGCCGGTTGTGTCGTCGTCATTAGCCATGACCGCTGGTTCCTTGATCGCGTCGCGACCCACATACTTGCCTTTGAAGGCGATGCCTATGTTCATTGGTGCGAAGGGAACTTCGACACCTACGAACAGCAACGGCGAGAGCGGCTGGGGATCGACGCCGCAGCGCCGAAGCGTTTTCGCTACAAACGACTTCAACAGTAGGCCGCTTGACCAACGTCCGGGGAACGATTATCACGGTCCGCTGGCGACATCAAATCATAAAGGGAAAGATCATGACCATTTTACGCATCGGTTCCAACAGCAAGTACGCCGCCGGTTGGGACGCCGCTTTTCCTAGCAAGAAATCGGCCAAGAAAAAAATCACCACCGTCAAAGTAAAAGGCGGCACGAAGAAAAAGACCGCCAGGAAAAAATCGACCAAGAAAAAAACCACCACCGTCAAAGTGAAAGGCGGCACGAAGAAAGTGGCGAAGAAAAAGACCGCCAGGAAAAAATCGTAGGCCCATTTGTGAGTGTGGCAATCGACTCACTTCCTGGTGCTTCTCGCCTGTATTGCTGGCTCGTCAGGCGTCATGCGCGAGAGAGGTAATCACCGTTGCGAGTGTCGACCTTGATTCGCTCTCCTTGCGATAGGTACTCGGGGACCTGAACAACCAAACCGGTCACTAGGGTCGCCGGTTTAGTACGACCGGTCGCCGAATTTCCTTTCACGCCGGGATCGCATTCGGTAATTTCCAATTCGACGGCCGTGGGCAGTTGCAAGCCGATGCACTCATCGTTGTAGATCAGTGCCAACATTCCCTCAAGTTCCTCGGTCATGTACGGCAGCTCGTTATCAACCAATGGGAGTTCCAGAGAGTATTGGTTGTAGTCGGCTTCGTCGATCAAATGCACATGCGCTGGGTCACGGTACATCAGCTTGACGGACCTGCGTTCAAAGTCGGCCTCATCCAGTGATTCGGTTCCCTTGAGCGTGATATCGGTCTTCTGACGTGTAACGAGATTACGTCCGCGATACTTGTAAAGGGTCGCAGCGCCCCGTGCGGACGGTGTTTGAACAGTGATGGATTCAATCAATACTGGGGCATCGTTGTAGTTGACGATATTGCCGTTCTTGATCTCTTTTGCCAGCATGCCGCGAAGCTCCTGAGGCTAGAATCTAGAGGATGGTACTCGACTGAGGGTCAATGGCAACGCCATCGCAAAAGTCGGCCAGCAGACTGAGAACACACAACACGGTCCCAGGATCGAGTAATTCGTCCTCTTCAGATAGGTCGGGATCCCAAACCGTCTCTTCAAAGTGGAAGATCTCGAATCGAGCATCGAACGCCTTGATTCGCCTTAATTGCTCCTTCTCGCTTTCGTCATTCACGTTGACCGCCAGCTCGCTGTAAAGATCTTCTCGCTGTTCCAAGACATCGTTTCCGCTCGAGTAAACGATGTCCATTGCCGCGTTGTCTTCATCAGCGATCAGAGTCAAGGACTCAAACCCCGACTCGTCGTCACCTCGTGTTTCTCGGATTTCAACATTGCCCCCCAAATCCGCCAAGACCTTTTTCATGGCAGCAACGGTCGGACGGTTAGTTGCGTGAAACATCACGAAAAACGTCTCCCGCCAGCGGTATCGGTCATTCTCAAAAAGCGACATGATGGGTGTCCGTTTGGTTAGTCAACGTGCAGACATTGCGGAGACAGACCTGAGCTACCATTCTGTTTCATCGCCACCGCGCCACTGCTGAAGGGCGGAAACGGCGCCGTCTCGGTCCCGACGGCTGCCATAAAGCGATTCACCATGAGCAAGTCGTATTTCGTACAGCCCCTCGGCTGTACATTCTTCGTCGCCACAAAAGTGAGGTGTCTCGGCAATCCACAGGATGTTGTAAAGCGGGACGTGTTTGTCATCAATCCGACAAGTAATGGCTGGCCGTTCATTCACAGTCCATATCTCCTTCGTAGTGCCACCGTGCGTTAGGCATTCTCTGCACCCAATTGTTTCGAGCGCTCGGCAGCCGCTCGCACGGCTTCCATCAATGCGGCCCGCAAACCGTGATTTTCCAACGCCTCAAGGCCGGCGATTGTCGTCCCACCAGGGCTGGCAACTCGATCCTTCAACTCACCGGGATGCAGTCCTGTCTTCAACACCATTTCGGCCGCGCCTTTGAGCGTTTGAGCCGCCAGTTCGGTCGCAATGGCACGGGGCAAGCCCATTAAGACCCCTCCATCGCTCAAGGCTTCGATCATCTGATATACGAAGGCGGGTCCCGATCCAGACAACCCGGTGACCGCATCCAAAAGCGTCTCCGGAACCACATGTGCGTGACTAACCGACTCGAGCAACTGTTTGACTTGAGCCACGTCCTGCTCCGTCGCAGAAGGTCCCGCCGCAACTCCACAGGCCCCCATCTGGACCATACATGGCGTGTTGGGCATGACGCGGATCCAGCGACACTCACCAAGCAAACCGGCCAATCGGTTCAACGAAGCTCCGGCAACGATGGAAATCAGCAGGTGTTTGGACGACAGACAATTTTCCAGCGGTTGGCATGCTGCCGACAAAAAATGCGGCTTGACGGCGATGAAAATCAGGTCACATTCAGCGAGTTGACTGGCTTCATCGATCAAATGAGCTGCACCGACTGCCGTGGAGAACTTCTCTCGCGCCATCGCGGATGGATCGTACGCCGAAATAGACGACCCGTCGATGATTCCGGACGAGACGAATCCAGCGGCAAGCGCCGTCGCCATCTGTCCAGCACCACAGAAACCAATTCGATTCATCAACAGATCTCCAAAGGGAAGAGTCGACGTAATTAACATCGTAATTTCGATGGCACACGTCTTGGATTTTTTCCAATTGGATTGTACTTTTGACGCTCCACCTGTGGGAGGGTAAGTCAGAAGTCAATCGTCAGCGGCCGAGTGTTTTGATGGGCCAAACACGCGTTGCCAGGACGAGTTTTAAAGGTATACTGCGAGTTTCCCACGCGAAGTCCGTCTTCCCCCCACTCATTCTCGGTCGACACATTCGCGGCTCTAAACCCTTTGCCGCCAAGAATATACGTCACAAGAGGACACAGACAATGTCTCAGATCTGCGAAGTTTGCGGCAAACGCCCGTTGGTTGGTAACAGCGTAGAAACCCGCGGTAAGGCCAAGTATTTGGGCGGTGTGGGCACAAAGATCACCGGAATCACAAAAAGGACCTTCAAGCCGAACTTGCAACGTGTCAAGGTGACGACAACGACGGGCGCCACCAAGACGATGCGCGTTTGTACTTCGTGCCTACGAAGTGGCAGCGTTCGCCGGGCGGTACGCAAGAAGCCCTTCTCCTTGGGTCAGAAAAAAGCGAAGAGCTAGGCAATGGCTTTTTCGCACGATGAAGTGCTCAAAGTAGCTCGTTTGGCACAGCTTGATTTGGCCCAGGAAGAAGTGGAGACGTTCGCTGCACAATTAGGCCACATCGTGCAGTACATCGAGCAACTTGATGAACTGGACACGACCGACGTCGAGCCCATGGCGCATGGTGCGGGTGTCACTAACGTTTTTCGCGAAGACCAGGTCCAACCGTCGCTGGACCGCGAGGCGGCCCTAGCGAATGCCCCCAATCGGGACGCCGAGTGTTTTCGAGTTCCACCAGTGCTGTAGCCGCACTTTCCGCCACCAAAGGTTGACGATGTCATTGCTACAACACTCTGCGACCGACTTGCTTTCACTCTTGCAGTCGGGTGACGTAACATCACAGCAAGTAGTGCAGGCATATTCGGATCGGGCAGCGACGGTCGAAGATCAAGTTCACGCTATTCTGCAGCCTACTTGGGAATCGGCGTTGGAGCGGGCGGAAGAAATCGATCGCCGCAGATCAGCCGGTGAATTGCTGGGAAGTCTCGCTGGACTCCCCGTAGCGGTGAAGGACATTCTTTGCACTGACGACTTTCCGACCACTTGCGGGTCAAAAATACTGGAGACATTCCGCCCCCCATACAATGCGACCGTGATTGAGAAACTGCGTGCCGCGGACGCAATCCTTGTGGGCAAGACGAATCTCGATGAATTCGCGATGGGCAGTTCGACCGAAAACTCAGCGTTTGGTCCGACGCACAATCCATGGGATTTGACACGAGTCCCCGGCGGTTCAAGCGGAGGATCTGCAGCCAGCGTATCGGCGGACCTGGCGCCGCTGGCCATTGGAACGGATACCGGCGGGTCAATACGACAACCGGCGGCCTTTTGCGGCGTGACGGGTTTGAAACCGACCTACGGTCGAGTGAGTCGCTACGGATTGGTCGCCTTCGCCAGCAGCCTAGACCAAGCGGGGCCATTCGCCCGATCCGCACAAGACACAGCACTGTTGTTGGATGCAATATCCGGCCACGACGCGCGAGACAGTACGTCGGCGAACCGTCCGCCAACGAGTGCTTTCGCAGAAGTCGAACAACCACTAGAGACATTGCGAGTTGGAGTGATCCGCGAGCAGCTGGGTGAGGGGGTCGACGACGAGATTCGTGTGGCGGTGGAGGCGTCGCTGCAAGCTTTCCAGCAGATGGGTGCGTCACTGATCGACGTGCAGCTACCGCACGCAAGATACGCTGTTGCCACGTACTATATCGTCGCGCCGTGCGAGGCATCGGGGAATTTGGCACGCTACGACGGTGCCCACTACGGGCTTCGGGTCGAGAGCCCGGAACTCGGTTCGATGTACTCCGCCAGCCGCGCGCGTGGACTAGGTGAGGAAGTCAAACGCCGCATCATGCTGGGCACTTTTGCGCTCAGCTCCGGCTACAACAGCCGCTATTACTTAAAGTCACTGCAAGTACGTCGCCTGATTCGTAACGACTACGATCAGGCATTCGAAAATGTCGACTTGTTGCTGGGCCCAACAACGCCGACCACGGCATTTCGTATTGGCGAGAAGTCCGACGACCCACTGTCGATGTACCTGGGTGACTTATTTACCGTCGGGACGAACCTAGCAGGAATTAGCGGCCTGAGTATTCCCTGTGGCTTTTCGGCAGCCGGCTTGCCCATTGGTTTACACCTGCAAGGTCCGGCATTCTCGGAGACCACGTTACTCCGCGCTGCACACATGTACCAGTCGGTAACCGACTGGCATGCACGGAGGCCACCGCTGTGAGCGATGCCGACATTGTGCTAGTGATCGGCTTGGAAGTGCATGTGCAATTGCAGACAGCAAGCAAGCTGTTCTGCGGTTGCTCGACAAAGTTCGGGCAACCGCCCAACACTCAAACATGTCCCGTTTGCTTAGGCCTTCCGGGTGCATTGCCGGTGTTAAACAAAGAGGCTTTCCGCCTTGGTGCCATCGCTGGTTTGGCCCTCAACTGTAAAATCTCGCCGATCATGAAATGGGATCGCAAGAACTATTTCTATCCGGATCTTCCCAAAGGATATCAGATCAGCCAGTTCGACCTGCCCTTGGCTTACGAGGGCTACTTGGAGACGTTGCCCGAAGGTGGTGAACCAAAGACGATCCGCATCATTCGCGCCCATTTGGAAGAAGACGCTGGAAAGAGTATGCACGATGAAGCGGCTGGCACGAGTGATAGCCGCATCGATCTCAACCGCACGGGCACGCCTTTGCTAGAGATCGTCAGCGAGCCGGACCTGCGTTCATCGCAAGAGGCGCGAGCCTATTTGGATGAACTGAAACTGCTGATGACCTATCTGGCTGTTTCCGACTGCAACATGCAGGAAGGAAGTCTTCGGGTCGACGCAAATGTCAATCTACACATTCCAGGCCCTGACGGCGTGATCGCAACGCCAATCGTTGAGATCAAGAACCTCAACAGTTTCCGAGCTGTCGAAAGGGCAATCGACTATGAGGCCGCCCGCCAAATCGACGAATGGGAAGACCGCGGCCTTCGACTTGGGGAGGCGCCCAAACGTACGTTCGGCTGGGACGATCAGAAAGAGCGGACGGTCGAACAGCGGCAAAAGGAAGAATCGAGTGACTACCGATACTTCCCCGATCCTGATCTCGTGCCAGTGACGGTAACGACGCAGTTTGTAGAGCAATTGCAGCAGGGCCTCGGCGAATTGCCAGCAGCGCTCCGCGCCCGTCTGCAAAGTCAATACGATTTGGACACCTATGGTGCCAACGTGTTAGTGAATCAAGGCTCGTCCCTGGTAGCCTATTTCGAGAAATTGGCAGCCGTGTCGGGCAATGCTCGGCGAGCAAGTAACTGGGTGCAGCAGGACGTGTTGCGAGTTCTCAACGAAACCAAGACAAATATCGAGGGATTTCCGGTCGCGGCGAGCCAAATGGGAGAGCTGCTTCGATTGGTGGAAAACGGCAAGCTGAACACAAGCCGGGCCAAAGACGTTTTTGAGGAGATGTTTCAGGCCAAGTTGTCGCTGGGCGACGCGATGAAGTCGTTGGGAATCGAAGAGGTCTCGCAAGACGCCCTCGTTGATCTGTGCCGGGAATTACTGAATGCCAATCCAAAAGTCGTGGCGGACGTAAGCGGGGGGAAACAGCAGGCCGTCGGAGCGCTTATCGGTCAAGCGAAGAAGCGAAACCCGAACGCCGACCCAGGTTCTGTTCGCAAAATCCTGCTGGAATTGATCCAGCAAATGGGGTGACCCCATCGCCTGGTAAGGCAGCGTACGACTTGTACAGCATTTCTCACCCCGTTTAGAATAGCGGCACGCGAATTCGCTTTTCCATCACCGTTCGGTGTCGCCGATATGTTTAAGGAAGAATAGTGGCAAGCAAGATCGAGGGCCACGTCGTTGAGATCGGTTCGTCCGGTGTTCTGATCACGGGAGTCACTTCGGCGGCACTCCGTGACGTGCCGAGAGACGAACAGACCATCGTTTGCTGCAACGAGCACAAAACACCCGGAATCTACGATGGGACGGAAGGTCACCCGGAATCGACTTTCATCGCGTATCTCGGTCAACAAGGAACCCTTGAACTGACCATCGTCGGAATGAATGCCAGCGAATTACTCGGCATCAAAGTCGGAATGCCCGTATCGATCCGTTGGTAACTTGTCCGTTCGGCGGCACGAACAAAGAGGCGACGGGGCAGGGCAGGGTGAATCCGGAACGGCATTTCCGTTGCGTGAGACTCGCTCATTGTGCGGCCGACCGACTACCTCTCGGCGAACCGCCGATCGACTGTCCAGCCGGCATCGGCCTTGCGGCAGTCAAGTAACCTCGGTCGTACAACGCATGTTTTAGTTCGCGATACAGTCCAAAGCTATCGGGATAGACCCAGATCGTGATCGTAGTATTTCGTGGTGGATTCAACTCTAGTATGTCGTGAAACTGCGAGCCGTTATGCAATGCCGACTCGACGTTCTCACCCAAGTCTTCACTGACTGGATGCAAATGAAACCAGTCGAGTTCCACTCCGCTGCGGGTAACGGTACCAACGCGAGTGGTCGTGGAAAACGTCTTGCGTACCAGTCGATAGTTCATACGAAACCCGTTAATCGGGCCCAACTGTTCTTCGATTGCCGGTGCGTCCTTGAGCTTCCAAGCCTGTCGCTGAGCGTCTTGATGCAGTAACTCGATCATCGCATCAAACGGCACATGGGCAATTCGACCATTTTGAAGTCGAAAGTGAATCTCCTTGCCGAACACGGTCTTGGCCATCGGTGTCGGCAGGTGTTTGAGCACAACCGTCTTGTCCTCATCCTGTTTTGCAGCTCGCACCGCTAGTTCAACACGTGCCGCGTCCTGTCGAGCGAGCTCCAGATCACGTTGTACGTCAATGTGCCGGCGACGATTGTCATCAAGATCCTTTTTCTGTTCTTCCATCTGTCGTGTCACCGCATTGAGCAAAAACTGCAACCGATCACGTTCGCGCTGACGATAATCGACCTCTAATTCGTGCTGTTGCAATTCGTTAAGATTGGCAACGATGTCCCTTTCCATCCGCTGTTCTTCAAATTGACTTTCGGCGAGCAAATTTTTGGCAGCCGAAGTGCGTTCTTTCAACTCAGCGGCGGAGATTTCCGGCGGCACTTCGCTCTTGTCG
>LWDU01037831.1_pt1 | contig 11250 bp, 13 predicted proteins | sample 727161 | NCBI WGS metagenome assembly LWDU01 (sample SAMN04566230, study PRJNA314399) | hydrothermal vent metagenome | isolation source: deep sea hydrothermal plume seawater | place: Mexico: Gulf of California, Guaymas Basin | collected 2004-07-11 | reverse complement strand
CGGGGCGGCTCGTCGCGAGCGAGCAGGCCGTGGAAGCGTCCGCGCAGATGCACCCGCTGGGGCGGATCGGCGAGCCCGAGGACCTCGCCGGGGCGCTGGCGCTCCTTCTGGACCGCGAGCAGTCCGGCTGGATCACGGGCGAGACGATCTCGGTGGATGGCGGCTTCGCGCACGCGCGGCCCCGATAGCCCTGCTCACGACTTCCGCCAGCGGGGCATGGCTTAGTAGGCGGGCGCCTTCGGGGTGGCCTGCTTCTCGACGTACGTGAGGATCTTCGCGGCCACGTCCACGTCGGTCGCCTTCTCGATGCCTTCCAGGCCGGGCGAGGAGTTGACCTCCAGCACGATCGGGCCCCGGTTGCTGCGGAGCACGTCCACGCCACCGACCCGCAGGCCGAGCGCCTTGCACGCGGCGACGGCCGTTTTCCGCTCGTCGGGCGTGATCTTCGTCGCTGCGGCGTGGCCTCCACGGTGGAGGTTGGAGCGGAACTCGCCCTCGGCGCCCTGGCGGACCATGCTGGCCACCACGCGGTCTCCCACGACGAACATCCGCACGTCGGCGCCGCCGGCCTCCTGGACGAACTCCTGCACGAGGAGGTAGGCCTTCATCCCGCGGAAGGCCTGGATCACGCTCTCCGCGGCCTTCTTCGTCTCGCAGAGCACCACGCCGACGCCTTGCGTGCCCTCCAGCAGCTTCACGATCACGGGCGGCCCACCGACCGCCCGCACGAGGTCGTCGGCGGAATCCGGGTGGTGCGCGAACGCCGTACGCGGCAGCCCGATGCCCTTCTTGGCGAGGAGCTGGTGGCTGCGGAGCTTGTCCCGCGAGCGTTGGATCCCGACACTCCCATTGAGGCACCACGCACCGGTCGCCTCGAACTGGCGGACCATCGCGAGGCCGTAGAACGTCACGCTCGCGCCGATGCGCGGGATGACCGCATCGAAGGTGGGCAGCTTCTGGCCGTCGTAATGGACCTCCGGGCCGTCTGGCGTGAGGTGCGCCGTGCAGTGCAGCGTGTCCAGCACGTGGAGGTCGTGCCCCCGGGCCTCGGCCGTCTCGATGAGGCGCTGCGTGGAGTAGAGGGAGGGGTTCCGGGTGAGGAGGGCGATCCGCAAAGCGTGCCAGGCTGGGGAGAGGGGAAACCTAGAGAGGGGAACTGGGGCTACGCGCCCTCCCCGAAGTGTTCGCGGAGCGTGGCCTCCACGCCTTCTACGAGGAGGTCCCAGTCGGCCGCGGGGTGCTTGGTCACGGTGAACCACGTGGGCACGATGAGCAGGCTCTCCACGCCGCGGATCCCGAAGAGCGCCGCGCCTCGCGGGCGGAGTGGAAGGCGAGCTGGGGTTCCTCGGTGAGCGGCGGTCCGTCCACGTCGAAGCGGAGGCTGTTGGGGTTCGGCGTGGGGCGGGTACGAATGGTCATGGGCACGGGGCAGGGCGAGGGGGAGAGAACGAGCCTCGCGTTCTCCGATGTTCCGCGAACCCGGACGGCGTCTCATCGGTAGTGTGGGTTCTTCCCTTCTGCGCCTCTCTGTCTCCGATGCCGTCCTCCCGCGGCCGAAACCTCCCGGCCCCCCGCGACCTTCCGCCGGTGCTGGACCCGGCGGCCCGGCCGGTCCCCCAGGACCGCCAGCTCCCGCCGCACCAGTCCAAGCGCGAGCGCGTGGTGGACCACGTCGCCGCCATCTCCGCCGACCTCCGCGAGTTCGTAGAGCTCCGCATCCAAGGCGGAGGTGAAAGAGAAGGTGGACGATGTCAAGGCGAACGCGCAGAAACAGGCCCGGCCGTTCGTGTTCATGGCGATCGGCGCGTTCGTGGGGCTCTACCTCATCGGGTTCACCTTCGCGCTGCTGGCGGCGGGCTTCGCGTGGATCTTCGGCAGCCACGAGGTCTTCGCGCCGACGTTTTTCGGCATCCTCGTGGCGTGGTTCGTGCTCCTGCTCGGGACCGTGATCCCGTTGTTTATCGGGAAGCGGATGATGGACCGGAACGAGGTGGAGGCCACGCTCAAAGCCGACGCGCCGTCTGGGGAGGAGCCCGCGCCTCCCACTCGCGCCGAGATCCAGGACCAGGAACGCACGCACGCTCAGCGAAGCGCCGTCTAACCATGCCGAACGTCTCTCTCTCCAGCCCCGCCACCCCCGTTCTCCAGCCGGAGGAACCCCTGGACGGGCTCTCTGCGGCGGAACTGAAGTCGCGGCTGGACGCCCGCCAGCGGGACCTCCAGTTCCGCGTTCGTGCCCTCGGTCAGGAACTCGGCCTCGTCGCAGACGATGTCGTGATCGGAGACCGGCCGCTCATCGACCGCGTCCGCCAGCGGCCACTCGCGGCGGTCGGGCTGGCGCTCGCGGCCGGCGCCACGCTCGGGCTGCTCTGGGGCTTCGGGAAGCGGGCGCGCCGGCGTCCGGACCCGGATTTCGCGGGCGACCTCATCCGCTACCACACGGCCTCGCTGGTGCGGGCGGCGTCTCGTCGGGTCGCACGAGGCGAGACCACAGACGATGCCATCGCGGCGGAGGTCCGGCGGCGCCCGGTGGTGTTCGTGCCGGCGGAGGAGGAGCCCGTCGTGCAGCAGGCAAAGTCGTCCACGCGCCAGATCGTGGACGTGGCGCTGAAGTCGGCCGTGGGCATCGGCGTGAAGACGGCCGCGGACCGTCTGACACAGCAACTCACCGGCCACGAAGAGACGTTCGAGGCGATCAAGGACGCGACGGAGAACGGCTGAGCCTGAACGACGCGCGGCCCGCCGGAGGACCGACGAGCCGCGCGACGTGAGAAGGGAAGGCCCCGTCTCAGATCTGGAAGACGACGAACACACCGAGGCCCACAAGAGCCGCGGCCGTCGCCATAACGGGAATGAGGCGATGCATCGTGGTGGTAGGGTGAGGGAGACCCGTGAGCGTGTGAAGATTCCGCGGTGGCGGGAACCGACCGCGAAAGTACACCCGATCCCCGTGGAGGGCAAGGACTTGTGCCCTTCTCGCAGTGTAAAGGCTTCGAGATCTCGGCGGCCCTGCGCCCGAGCCGGGTGCGAGCCGCAGGTGACAAGCGGAGATGGAGGGTTAGCGGAGCCCCGCCGCGATCCGTTCGAGCGACGCTGCAGGATCGTCCGTCAGCCCCGTGTGGACGGGCGAGCACCGGATCACCGTGGAGCGGGTGGCGGTGAGCCAGTGGAACCGCTCCGACGCCGTGTACTTCCCGATGGGGCCTTCGCCCTCGGCCACGCGCTCCATCGCGTGGAGGTAGCGGGCGACGAGGTCCGCGTTGAGCTGGGAGAACCGCTCCGCCAGCGCCTCGGGCGTCTGCGCCCACGCGATGCCGATGAACCGCTTCTGCCGGCACTGCAGGATCGCGCCGACCGTCTCGCCGTCGCCGAGTGGCACGTGCGGGACGACGCGGATGAGGGCGTAATCGAAGGCGGGCACGCTAGCGGCGGTAGGCGAGGGGCGTGTCGTCGCCGGTGCCGAGCGACTGGCGGGCAGTCTCGGCGGCTTCGGCCCAGGCGCGCGGAGCCGCGAGGCGCGCGCGGAAGTATCGGGCGTAGGCATCGCGATTGGCCTCGGCGGAATCGAACGGCGGGGGGCGGCCTTCGGGCGCGTCCATCAGCAGGTCGTCCGGGATGCGGGCCAGGATGGCGTCGATCGTCGTCCCGCTCACGCGTGCCGCCAGCCGGGCGTCGGCGTCGGTGACGCTCGCGGCGATGGGCAGCAGCACGTGGTCCTTGATCGCGGCGAACGGGGCTCTCGCGCGGGCCTCGTCCACGGCGTCCCAGTTGTGGTGGAAGTAGAGCGCCGCGCCGTGGTCGATGAGCCAGAGCGTGGCCTCGTCCCCCGCGATGAGGAGGTTGGGGTTGCGGGCCGTCCGGTCGATGTTGGTGGTGAGCGCATCCAGCCAGACGATATCCGCCGCGAGGGTGGGGGGGACGAGGTCGCTCGCCGCGACGGGGTCGAACGGGAACGCGCCCTCGATGAACCCCAGGCCGACGTTCAGGCCGCGGCTCCCGCGCAGGATGTCCTGGATCTCCGGGTCCGGCTCGGCGTGGCCGAAGCCCTCGGGCGCGTCGATCAGCGTGACCTCGGGGAGTGGCAGCCCGAGCGCTTCGGCGATCCCGCCGACGATGATCTCGGCGACGAGCGCCCTCGCGCCCTGACCTGCCCCGCGGAACTTGGCGACCGCCAGCCCCCGGTCCGTCTCGACGACGGCGGGGAGGGAGCCGCCTTCGCGGAGTGGCGTGACGTAGCGGCGCGCGAGGACTCGCGGGAGAGACGGGGACATCGGGTCAGAGCGGAACGTCCTGGCTGAGGCAGTGGCAGGCGCCGAGCCCCCAGACGAGGGCACGCGCCGGGATCCGGACAACGGGGCGACCGGTGAGCCGTTCCAGCGTCTCCGCGGCGGCGGCGTCTTGTGGGACGCCGAACGACGGCATGAGCACGGCGGCGTTGCCGATGAGGAAGTTCGCGTAGCTGGCGGGCAGCCGCTCGCCCTCGTGGTAGAGCGCGGGCGGCATGGGCAGCGTGTGGACCTCGAGGCCGCGGCCGTCGCGCCCGCGCCACTGGCGGAGCGTCTCAGCCGCCGCCGCCAGCGGGGCGTGGTTGGCGTCGGAGGCGTCCGGCTCGTGGGCGACCACGACGATCCGCTCGCCGACGAACCGCGCGAAGTCGTCCACGTGGCCGTCGGTGTCGTCGCCCGCGATGCCGTCGCCGAGCCAGATGGTCTCGGTGATGCCGAGGCCGTCCAGCAGGAGCTGTTCGATGTCGTCGCGGCTCCGCTCGGGGTTGCGGTTCGGGTTCAGCAGGCAGCTCTCCGTCGTCATCGCGAGGCCGGCGCCGTTGACCTCGATGGAGCCGCCTTCGAGGATCACGTCGAACGGCTCACGGCCCAGCCCGTGGACCGTCGCCATGAGCTCCGGGACGGTGTTGTTCTGCTCGGTCCGTGGGTACTTCCCGCCCCATGCGTTGAACCGCCAGTCGGTCGCGAGGCGGCGGCCTTCGTCGTCGCGCACGACGAGTGCGCCGAAGTCACGGATCCACTCGTCGTCCGTCGGCCAGACGTGGAGCTGGACGGGGACCGCGGGCGGAGCGTCCTCTTCTTCGTCCGTCGAGGGTGCGATCTCGCTCTCGATGCCCGCCGCCGCCAAGCGCTGGCGGACGTTCTGGGCGTGCGTGTCGGACTGGGCGATCAGGCGGACGGTCTCGCCCTCGCGCAGCGCCCGCACCATCTCGATGTAGGCCGGCGCGACGGCGCTGCCCAGGTCCAGGCCGGGCCAGGTGTCCTGGCAGTGCGGCCAGACGAGCCAGGTGCAGCGGTGGGGCTCCCACTCGGCACGGCGGCGGTAGCCGGCGGCGGCGGGAGAGCCGGGGGTGGGAGTGCGCGCCATCAGCGTCCGAAGCGCTCTCCGATGGGAGCGTAAGCGTCCACGCGGCGGTCGCGGAGGAACGGCCAGCCGTGGCGCTGCTCGTCGATGGCGGAGAGGTCCGCGTCCACGACGAGCACGCCCTCTTCGGTCTCGCCCATCTGCCCGAGGATCTGCCCGTCCGGCCCCGCGACGAAGGAGGAGCCCCAGAACTGGATGCCGCGGCCGCCCGCTTCGGCGTCCGGGTCCGTGTAACTCGTGGGCTCGAACCCGGTCCGGTTCACCGCGACCACGAACACGCCGTTCGCGACGGCGTGCGAGCGCTGGATGGTGATCCATGCCTCGCGCTGGGCCGCGCCGTGCGAGTCCTTCTCGCCCGGGTGCCAGCCGATGGCGGTGGGGTAGAAGAGCACGTCGGCGCCCTGAAGGGCGGTCGCGCGGGCGGCCTCCGGGTACCACTGGTCCCAGCAGACGAGCACGCCGAGATCGCCCCGCGTCGTCTCCCAGGAGCGGAAGCCGAGATCGCCCGGCGCGAAGTAGTACTTCTCGTAGTAGAGCGGGTCGTCCGGGATGTGCATCTTCCGGTACTTGCCCTGGTAGCCGGCCGTCCCGTCCAGAACCGCGGCGGTGTTGTGGTAGAGCCCGCGCGCGCGCTTCTCGAACAGGCTCGCGACGATCACCACGTCCAACTCGGCCGCCAGCGGCTCGAGGGCGGCGGTCGTGGGGCCGGGGATGGCCTCCGCCCAGCCGAAGGGCTCGGTGCTCTCGGTCTGGCAGAAGTAGGGGGAGAGGAACAGCTCGGGCAGGCAGACGACCTGCGCGCCCTGTGCGGCGGCCTCACGCGTGAGGTCCATCGCGCGGGCGAGGTTGGCGTCGCGGTCGGGGACCATCGACATCTGGACGAGGCCGAGGCGGACGGAGTCGGGCATGGGAGTCGGGCGGCTGGCGGTGACGGTCGGCGGGGCCTAGCGCGGGTCGAGGTAGGTGGTCTGCTGGAAAAAGGCGCGGTAGTCCGAGAGGATGGCCTGGGCCTCCTTCTGGCGGACCACGCCGGCGCGGGCCTTCTCGCGCACGAGCGATTGCACGCGGGCCTGGAGATCGGAGGGGAAATACTGCACGCGGGCGAGCATCTCTTCCACCGTCGTGCCCTTCAGCGTCTCCTCCACGTAGTAGCCCGAGGGCTCGTCGTCGTCGAGGTAGACGTGCGCCTCGCTGACGCCGCCGAAGAGGTTGTGCGCGTCGCCGAGGATGTCCTGGTACGCGCCGACGAGGAAGACCCCGAGCCGGTAGGGCTCCGTCGGGACGCCGTCCGGAAGGGCGTGGACGTCGAGCGCGCGGCGCTCGCCCTCGGGAGAGACGAAACGGGCCACGGGCGCGGCGCTCCGGCACCCGCTCCAGCCGCGCGATGGGCGCGATGGGGAAGCGCTGGCCGAGCGCCCAGTGGTCCATGAGCGACTGGAAGACGGAGAAGTCGCAGAGCAGCTGGTCCGCCAGCGCGTCGCCGAGCGCGTCCAGCTCCGGTGGCGTCCACTCCGGGGCGGCGGCCTCCACGCGGTCATGGATGCGGCGGCAGACGGCCCAGTAGAGCCGCTCCGTGAGCGCGGCCGCGTCCAGATCCAGGTAGCCGTACTGGAAGAGCGCCTGCGCCTTCCCTCGCGCCTCGTTCGCGTCGTGCAGCACCTCCAGCAGCTCGCCCAGCCCGCCGGCCTGCGGGACCGACTGGCGGAGCGCGTCGAGCTCGGCGGCGACCGCGTGGGCGCTGGCGGGCAGCTCGAAGTCGTCGGGGACGGTCGGCTTCTGGGTCGCGCCGAGGACGTCCACCACGAGGACGGAGTGGTGCGCGGTGACGGCGCGGCCGTTCTCAGTGATGAGGCGCGGCTCCGGCACCTGCTCGGCGTCGCAGACCTCCTTTGCGGCGTAGACCACGGCGTTGGCGTACTCCTGCACGGAGTAGTCCACGCCCGAGGCGCCGGAGCCGAGCGGGAGGGCCTCGTAGTTGACGCCGAGGCCGCCGCCCACGTCCAGGAACTCCGGCCGGAGGCCGCGGCGGACGAGCCCGGCGTAGACCCGCGCGATCTCGCGCACGCCCGCCTTGAGCGCGCCCACGTCGCCGATCTGGCTCCCCAGGTGGAAGTGCAGCAGCTTGAGCGCCTGCGGCCGCCCCTCCTCGATCAACCGGTCCGCCAGCGCGACGAGCTCGGGGAGGCTCACGCCGAACTTGGACAGGCTCCCGCCCGAGCGCGTCCACGGCCCGGGCGCGACGGCCGCCAGCTTGACGCGGATGCCGAACGCGGGCTCCTGCCCGGCCTCGTCGGCGAGGGCCAGGATCTGCTCCAGCTCGGAGACCTTCTCCACGATGGGGAGCACGCGGCGGCCCAGGCGCTGGAACGTCAGGATGAGCCGCAGCATCGCGGCGTCTTTGTAGCCGTTGACGAGGCAGAGCGTGTCGTCGGACTCCAGCCGTGGCAGCGTGGCGACGAGCTCGGCCTTGGAGCCGCACTCGATCCCGCAGTTGAACTCGCGCCCGGCCTCCACGATCTCGTCCACGACCTCGCGCAGCTGGTTCACCTTGACGGGGTACACGGAGGTGTAGCCGCCGCCGTAGCCGGCTTCTGCCGTGGCTTGCGCGAAGGCGCCGTTCAGCGCGCGGACGCGCGTGGCGAGCACGTCCTGGAACCGGATGACGGCCGGGAGCGAGAGCCCCCCCGCGACGACCTCGTCCACGACGGCCGCGAGGTCGATCCGGGCGTCCGTGCGCGGGTCCGGGCGCACGCATACGTGGCCGCTGTCGTTGACGCCGAAGAAGCCTTCGCCCCAGGCGGCCATGTGGTAGAGGGCCTCCGCGTCGGCGGGCGTCCAGGCGGCGGGGGCGGGAACGGAAGGGGGCAACGGCGGGCGGGTTCAGGGGGGGCGAGAAGCGGCGCCGAAGGTCCCGAAAACCGGGTCCCCCCATTCCCCAAGTTTCGGGGAACCCGCTCGGAGGATTGCGCGGGGCCTCTCGCGCGGGGTAGCGTGATCTGACTCCCCCTTTCGCCACCCCCTCCTGCATGTCGCGACCCGTCTCGGACTTCCTCCGCCACCACTACCGCCACTTCAACGCCGCCGCCCTCGTGGACGCCGCGGAGGGCTACCGCGCGCACGTGGACAACGGCGGCAAGATGCTCGTCGCGCTGGCGGGCGCCATGAGCACGGCCGAACTCGGGCTCTCGCTCGCCGAGATGATCCGCCAGGGGCACGTGGACATCATCTCCTGCACGGGCGCCAACCTGGAGGAGGACCTCTTCAACCTCGTCGCGCACGACCACTACGAGCGGATCCCGAACTGGCGCGATCTCACGCCGGCCGATGAGCAGGCGCTCTTGGAGCGCGGCCTCAACCGCGTGACGGACACCTGCATCCCCGAAGAGGAGGCGTTCCGCCGGCTGGAAGCGGCGCTCGTGGACGAGTGGGGCGCGATGGAGGCGGACGGCCGCCGCCACTTCCCGCACGAGGTGCTCTACCGCATCCTCCGCTCCGGCCGTCTGGAGCCGCACTACCAGATCGATCCGAAGGACTCCTGGCTCGTGGCCGCGGCGGAGCGTGACCTCCCCATCGTGACGCCGGGGTGGGAGGACTCCACCACGGGCAACATCTTCGCCGCGCACGTCCTCTCCGGCGACATCGCCAGCCCGCACCTCGTCAAGCATGGCATCGAGTTCATGACGTGGCTGGCGGACTGGTACACGGAGAACAGCGCGGGCGCCGGCATCGGGTTCTTCCAGATCGGCGGCGGCATCGCGGGCGATTTCCCCATCTGCGTGGTCCCGATGCTGGAGCAGGACATGGACCGCCGGACGCCGCTCTGGAGCTACTTCTGCCAGATCTCGGACTCCACGACGAGCTACGGCTCCTACTCCGGCGCCGTCCCGAACGAGAAGATCACCTGGGGCAAGCTGGCCCCGGACACACCCTCGTACCTCGTGGAGAGCGACGCCACCATCGTCGCGCCGCTGATTTTCCAGTACGTGCTGGAGCGCGCCGGGCAGGGCGAGAAATCGTGAGGCGCGAGGGGTGGAGAGCGGCCCCGCGCGCTGTACGTTGCGCGCCGTTCCCCCTCACCGCCCCTACGTGTTTCTGATCCCTACCGTCCTGCGCCCGAGCGCGATCCATGGCACCGGCGTCTTCGCCGCCGAGCCGATCCCGGCGGGCACCCGCCTCTGGGAGTTCACCGACGGCGTCGACTGGCGCATCGCGCCCGACGAGCTGGCGGCCTTCCCCGAGCCGTATCAATCGCGACTCCGCGCGTGGTGCTACCTGGACACGGACGGCCGCTACGTGCTCTGCGGGGACTCCGCCAAGTTCATGAACCACTCGGACACGCCCAACTGCGACGAGCCGGAGGGCGTGACCGTGGCCAACCGCGACATCGCCGCGGGCGAAGAACTGACCTGCGACTACCGCACGTTCGACGGCGAGAGCCGGGACAAGGGCGAGACGTTCGATCCCGCGCGGTCGTAGCTACGCGAGCGCTCCGGCGGCGTCCTCCGCCAGCGGGTCGGGCTCTCCGCCGCGAATCGCGGACGGATACCGGGTGATGCCGTGTGGTCCGTTCCGTCAGACGTCAACGTATGCAGAGACACACCAGCTCTTGTGTCTCCATGCGATGTGTCCTTCTCCTGCCTCTCCTGCTCGCTGCGTCGCCTCACGCTCAGACCTTGGGTGCCAGCGGTCCTCCCAGGGCGATCGAAGAGCCCGGCAAGCGATACATCGCGACGGGCGCGCAGGCCACCGGCGCGCTGGCGGGTGAGCCAGGCGAGTCGTTGACGCGGCTGGAGGGAAGGCCGAACGAGTTCCTCTACGCGTTGGAGTTCGGAGAGCGCGCCGACGAGCCGTGTTACGTCAAAGCGTTCTGGGCCGATGCGTCCTCCGGGCGGAACCGGCTGAGAACCCGAATCAGCGAGTTCAACGGATGCGAGGGGGTTGCGGGGTCTCGGAAGTATATCGGCGCGCAGACCTCCTTGGTGGAAGGGACGAGCGAGACACCCCGGGGGATCTATGAGCTGCGGATTCGGACCAACGCACGGAGGGGAACCAACCTGAAGCTGAAAGCCGCATTCGTTGAGCACGGCCAACTCCCGTACCGTTACTTCACCGATGATGACGGATTCGCGCGCCCCAACGCCCGCCGTCGCACACAAGAAGAGAGTCGGTGCACCCTGGGGCAGAGCTTTGTGACGGCGCTGGAGATCCACCACAACTCTGTGGCTCCCGGCACCTTCTCGTCTGGCAACCGTGTGTATCGAGAGGCGATCACTGGGATGGCGGTCCGGTGCCGGACCTTTCATGCAGTGGACTGATCGCTTATTGCGGAGCGTCCGCCAGCGCAGCGGCGACGGCTTCTGCGAAGGCCTCGGCGTCCAGCGTGGAGAGCGCGTGCTGCACGCCCGGGAGGACCCAGAGCCTCGCGTGTGGGAGGGTCCGCGCGAGGTGCAGCGCCGCCTCCACCTCGAACAGCCCATCCCGGTCTCCGATGCTGATCAGCGCCGGTTGCGCGACCGCGCCCAGCGCCTCGTCGTCGATCCACGCTGACGGCAGCCCTTCGGCGAACGCGATCATGCTCTCGACCGACTGGCGCCAGCCGTCGCCGTGGAGAGCCTGGAAGCGGGCGGCCATGGCGGGGGGGACGTCGCGGAGCCCCGCGGTCATCCGCTCCACCTCGCGAGAGGTCCACTGCGTGTTGGTGGCGTGGAGCGCCAGCCGGGAGACGCGGTCCGCGCACCGCCGCGCGATCTCCAGCCCCACCGCTGCGCCGAGCGAGTAGCCGAAGAGGCGGACGTCGCGGAGGTCCAGCGCCGTGAGGACGGCCTCCACGCCGTCGGCGAAGTGGTGCCACGTCATGGGGCGGTCGTCCGCGGAGGCGCC
>LWDU01040686.1_pt1 | contig 11253 bp, 9 predicted proteins | sample 727161 | NCBI WGS metagenome assembly LWDU01 (sample SAMN04566230, study PRJNA314399) | hydrothermal vent metagenome | isolation source: deep sea hydrothermal plume seawater | place: Mexico: Gulf of California, Guaymas Basin | collected 2004-07-11 | reverse complement strand
CAGGTGTTTCAGCGTTGAATTCTCATACAAATCTCGAATCGGCCGCGGCACAGGCGATCGATCCGTCCCCCGCAGGTAGTCGTGAATCGTGGTACCCTTGCAGGCGCTATCAATGTTCGGTGCCCCGTTCCGAGCCGAAAGGTCCGCCAGATTAACGGTGCGGAAGTCAATACTGAAGCGTGTACTTCCAGAAGTGTTTGCGACGGTCGAATGCAGGTGAGCAGCGGAGAAGATCGTCAATCCACCTCGCTCGGTGATCAAGCGTAGTTGCGGTTCCAGCTGTAGCGGCTCCAGTGCCTCGGATTGGCGACGTGTGTCTTTCTTGACGAGCTTAAGTGCGTCCTTGCGGCCAGTTTGCTGCCAGTCTTGATGATTGAATTCACTGGAGGAATTCTCAATCGGACGATCCCAGTAATTCAGATCGAACGCCATCGTATTCTCAGGCGTAATCTCGTAGATCGGAAGCCACCAGTTGAGCTGACACATTGGCGTGGAGTACCACGAATCTCGATGTGGCTTAAAGGCGTAACCCAACCCGGATGTCAAGTAACCGTCCGATGTCACGGTGCGCAATCGAGGAACGTCGAAATAGGTGTTTTCCAATTCGCAACCGACATCTTCCAGGATCGCCGCTATCAGTTCCTTACACTTCGGATGATGTATGAACTTCGGCTTGAGTTCCGCCAAAATCTCCACATATTGCTCGACCGGCATGTGATGCTGCGCTTCACGTGGGTCATGTGGAGCGAACGATTCCTCTGACATCTGACGCGCGAACTCACACAACGCAATCGTGCTCGGCCGACGCGAGAAAACGATCAGTTGACCTTCGTACAACTGTGCGCGACGAGCGTCGTCGTCGATTTCAGAGTTATAGTAAACTGCGTTCATGTTCATCTCGGCAGCTGCCTGTTTCTAGTTCGCTAACCTACGGCGCAACGTTGTTCGATTTCTGACACTTATCTCCAGGCAATTTCTCTTCCAGCAGCCCACAACTGACGAGTGTATCGGCGGCGCGACGAATCTCACCGAACGAGGATTCTGAACGCACGGCGATATCAAGAAGCGAATACTCGCCGTCAGACAAGTTCAAGACCCACAAAACGGCCTGTTGCAAGCGAATTTGATCCTCATCACACCCAAATGCTCGATACAAGCCGCGTTTTCCCAGTCGTGGCTCACATCTTGGATTCTGATTGATGTAGGTCCGATTCCCTTCGAGTACTTTGACAATTTCAACGCACTTGCGAAGCGAGTCGGCCAAATAGTCCGGATGTATGAATTGCAGGTTGTCAGCCGACGTGTGATATTCGGAAAACCCACCATCCGGGGAACGCATCAAACATCCGATCGGGAGGTCGAAACCGGGCGAACAGAATTGTCGTTGGTCGTAGCCGAAGGGCTCGAACCGACTGACCCGAAAATCGGCACCCGCGTGAGCGAGGACGTGCGATACAACACGGTTGATCTCGGCATCCTCTCGCCGGCATTTCCTATAGGTCGAACAACCGGCATCACCCAACAAGGCGAGTACTAGACCGTGCTTTATTTTATCGACGCGATTCTGGTTGAGGCTCAGCCACGTAATCGCGCCGATCGTGGCCGGAATATAGATCACCCGATAACTGTACCGTCGCGGAATCTTCGCCAGCCATTGGGCCAGGTAGGTAGCGACGGCGATACCCGATAAATTGTCGTTCGCCAACGACGGGTGGCAGACGTGCGTCGTCAGCAACACTTCGTCATCGGATTCGCCGGGCAAGAACACCTCACCGTACGTTAACGATCCGTCCTGCCAAGAGGAATCGATGCAAACTTCGTAGGCATTATCGCCAGCGGCCTGCAGCGCCTCGAACAGTACATGCGGAAGACTGAACCCCCATCCCTCGTCGTGAAAGCACGTTCGATACGGAATCAAGTCCGGCTGTTCGGGCAACGTGTGAAGATGGTCCTTTAACCTTGACCAGTGCATTGTCTCATTGATTGGGACGCTGCCGCTGACGACATGAAGGTTCGATTGCCGAAAATCCAGAATCCGACGACCGTTGCTGCCCTTAATGAAGGCGTCACGAATGTTCCATTCCTTAGGAATTTCCCAATCAAACACCTTCGTGCCAGTGGGCACTTCGTGAATCTCCAGAGGAACGTGTTCTTGCAACCGCACCTGTCATACTGCGGCATATCGGAAACAGATTCTCAGCCAGCGAGTACATCTCGCGACCAACGGTTTCGACGTTGAGGGCTGGCAGAGTCATTGGACTTTTGTCAGTTAAGTTTGCGGTACACTGGTTTTGATGGACGACCAACAAGGTATTTTTCGGGCCCTTCATCGAGTGCCTTTCGATAGACGAATAACGATTCGTCAATGGCGCCAATGGTCCAGTCGATGTCTTTGTCGGAGTGGGAGTAACTCACGACCAGCGAGAGCATGAAGACTCCCCGCTTGATCGTTTCCTGCATCATGAGTGTACGGAACCACTGAGACGGCAGTTTGTTTCCGTCGCGCGAGGCAAGGACCATGCAACACGGCTTGCCAATCACCTCGACGTAGTCTTTTAAGCCGTGCTGAGCGATGACGGTATTCACACCATCTCGCAGTCGCTCGCCCTGCTGGAACAACGTCTCGACAACCGGTTCGTTCTGATAAGTACGCATGGTTGCAATGGCTGCGGCCAACGAATGAGTCTCAGCACCGTGGGTCGTCGAAAGCAGAAATACTCGCTCTCGCTCGTGTTCCAGCCCACCCACCTCCATGAACTCCTTTCTGCCCACCAGCGCCGAGAGAGAGAATCCATTTGCCAACGCTTTGCCGAACGTCGAGAGGTCCGGCACGACTTGGTAGTACTTTTGAGCGCCACCATTGTGCCAACGAAAACCGGTGATCATTTCATCCAGGACAAATAGCGCACCGTGCTCGTGGCAGATCTCTTTCGCTTTGTTGAGAAAATCATCATCAGGGTCACAGTACTTCGCCGGCTCCATGATCAAACAGGCGATCTCGCCCGAATTCTCTTGGAACATCTCCCGAATGCTGTCGATGTCGTTGTATCGAAATGCCAGTGAAAGATCTTTCGTTGACTGCGGAATACCTGTATCGAACGGAGTTGTACCGATGAACCAATCGTTCGTAGCAAAGAATGGATGATCGGCACAAAATCCAATCTTGTCTCGACCGGTGTGAGCGCGGGCGAGTTTGATAGCCGCTGTCGTTGCGGCGGACCCGTCCTTACAGAACTTCACCATCTCGGCCCCATCGATCATGCTAATCAACTCTTCAGCGCACTCGACTTCGATCGGCGCGGGACGCGAGAAGTTGGAACCACGAAACAATTCCTCTTGAGCTGCTCGGACGACGGAGGGAAATGCGTGACCAAGCGTAACGGCGCGGCAGCCCATTCCATATTCGATGTACTCGTTGCCGTCCATGTCCCAGACGTGACAGCCCTCGCCACGAACAAGGAAGCCGGGGGAATTCTGAGGAAACTGGTCATCACCCTTCGCATAGGTGTGGCACCCACCGGGAATGAGTGCATGACTCTTGGTCTGGAGTTGTTGCGAATTAAGAAACTCTGTCCGCCATGAATGATCGAACGGTTTGATACCGCGAGCATCGCCTTTAACATCTTGTTTAACGTTTCCTAACAACAGAGTGCCCCTTAACTGGGTTGCTGAACCGCGAGATCACCACGAGCCGCAGCTGACTGCTGATCGACGCAATACGTGTTGATTTGTTGAAACGTAAAATCGCGGATGCTGTTAGGATCATCGAAATAATGGCGGTACCACTCCGCGGTGTGGCTCAAGGTCTCATGCACATCCCAGCCGGGCCGCCAACCCAATTGCCAAAGGGCCTTGTCGATGCTCAACCGTAGAATGGTCGCCTCGTGCGGTTGAGTCGGATCGCTCTCATCAATCCACGATCCGCTACCCCATCGGTCGCAGAAAGCTTCCACTACTTTTTGTACTGGCAATTCGTTTCCGGGAACGGGGCCAAAATTCCAACCGCTACAATAAACCGGGTCGTCGGATTCGAGCAACCGAGCGGCCAGCAGTAGATAGCCACTGAGTGCCTGTAGAACATGCTGCCAAGGCCTAAATGCAAGTGGACTGCGGAGTCGAACCGCGTTCCCATTGGCGATGGCCTTCACGACGTCAACAATCAAAGCGTGGGACGTCCAGTCGCCTCCACCGATCACGTTACCGGCGCGACCGCTCGCCAGCTTTATTCCATGTTGTTCGATCCGCGCTGGGTCAAAGAACGACTGTCGATACGAGCGGATTGCCAGTTCGGCAGCGCCTTTGCTTCCTCCATAAGGATCATGCTCGCCCATTGCGTCTTGCTCGCGGTAACCCCACACTTGCTCGCGATTCTCATAACACTTGTCGCTCGTAACGCAAACGACCGCACAGGGTTTGTCCAGCTTGCGAACGCCCTCAAGAACGTTGATTGTGCCCATCACGTTGATATCGAACGTCTCGCGGGGCGACTCGTAGCCTCTGCGAACCACCGACTGAGCTGCGAGATGGAGCACCACATCGGGGTTGGCCTTTCGCATCGCCGCGTGGAGTTTCGCCTCGTCACGAATGTCATCTTCATGGTGGTGGTCAAGAACGTCGCGGACACCGCATACGTCAAAATTGCTGGGGTCTGTTGGCGGCTGTAGTGCATATCCTGTAATGCGGGCACCGAGCCGCTCTAACCAAAGGCACAACCAGGAGCCCTTGAACCCTGTATGGCCCGTGACAAACACGGATCGACCGTAAAATGCTCTGTCTAACGCTGACGTCATATTGATTATCTCAAATGAATGCGGTACGCAATCCGGCCTATGCTGCGAGTGACAAAAATAGGCAAAACGACACACGTCGCCTTCACCGTACAGGCTCCGATTGCAGCGGTTGGTAAACAGTACGTTCCGTTTTGTCAGCCTGATAGACGAAGACGTCAATGCCGGTCCAAAACCTGGCCGGTATCTGTCGACGGCCGTAGAGCCAATCACACTCCGCCATGACGTCTTTTTCCCCTTGTGGCAACGCGTAGATGAGGGTTAGCGGTCGATTGTTTTTTTCGATGCTCTTTCGAATCTGCTCAACAACCATCGCGAGCGTCTGGCCGACAAATGAATTCCACAGAAAAATCATGGTGACGTCCGCCGGCACTTCGTACCGCGAAGCATCGGCGTTGACAACTTCAATCGCCGGGCAACGCAGTCTCCGGACAGCGCGGCCGATGTTCTCGCGTGCGACATCACAAAGCTCCGTTGATAATTCGACACCGATCGCCCTCCGAAATGGGTGCACACTGGCGAGCACCAACGCCCGTCCCTTACCGCAACCGTAGTCAAGAAACACATCTTCGCCTGGCTTCACTTCGATCTCTTTCATCACGGAGTCAAACCGAGCATAAGTTATCGGTTCGTAGCCATGACACTCGGGGTCGTATCCGAGTTTATCCACGTCAACCCAGGACTCGGTTTCGATGTTGAGTGACCATTCGCGGTAACGTGCTGCCACGTGTGACCAGGCCCATTTGGTAGTGTCCCACAGACCGTGATCGGAAATCCGGCAGATGCTCTTGCGGGGTGCAGCGATGATTTTCTGGGCAGTATTCATGAGACGGTTCTTTTCTTTCGAGGCCGCGAAGCAACGCTCCTGGCACAGCGGTATGCTGCCAATGGCCATTCGCCGAACGGCGTCGAATGAGCCAGTTTTCGTGCGCCATACCATGCCGCGGTCATCACGCGGTGCGTCATTCGGCTGTCAACCGATCCGAATGCCACAGAGAACGAGCCTGAACTCAAACTCGTCTTGAGTTGGTTGCTCCCGCGACACAAGTCAATCCGTGTCACTCCTGCGTCTGCTGCGGCTCTAGCCAACTCAAGGTGCATCAACAATCCGGGTGAGTACTGGCGATAATTGGGATTAAACGTTCGTATCCAAGACGAAACGACGTCCTCACTTCGCATGCCGAGGTGAACAGACAGCAACTGATCGCCAGCGTAAAGCGCCGACAACAGTCCCTGGAACCGCGGTGTTTCAAATTTGCTTATCCGCCGAATTAACTCGACGACCCAGTCGATACTCAAAACGTCTACGGATTGCATCTCTAGAAGCTGCGACTGCTTCCAATTGATCAGTGCATCGATAACTTCCCGCCGATCCTCATGAAGAACAAAACGCAATGGTCCGATATCACGACCAATCTTCCGCGACTTCCGCTTGGCCTGTCGAATAATCGAACTGCCGGCCTGTGAACGCTGTTGGGCATAGGAGTCAAAACCAGCCACCAAGTCCATGTACGGCGAATCGCCAACACAATGCACGAAGGGTTCGAAGGCCTCTTGAGATGCAACCAAGTGATCAAAATGCCACGCTTTCAATCCGCAGCCTCTCACAAGCCATCTGGAACGACGACACCATGCAAATCTGACATGATCGATGCGACCGGTCGGCCAACATTTTTTTGATCGCGGTGAAAAGGGAAAAATCCCTTGCAACAACCGTGTTGTTCAATGATTGCGACTTCTACATCGTCTCTTACCGAAGCGACTATCTCGGAAAACTCGGCGCAAAATAGTGGGTTGTCGAGCGATGGATTCGCACTCTGGATCTCGGCCCAAAGATGGATCTGTTCCGGGGAGAGTTCCTGAAATCGCTGCATCCGAACCGTTATTGAACTCTCAGCATGCCGTGCAGTCACGCCGATCGATTCAGGGGATGACGTGAAACGATGAAACGCGGCGGCCTGGTATACAACAGTGGCCAAGCTTCCGGCAAAAAGACCAATCGCAGCCCCGTGTGGTCCCCAAGCAAGGGCAAGTGAAATACAACAAAGAAACGCAATTCCGAGACCAGAGAGTTTCGCTCGAAAGTTGTCGTCGGTCTTTTCTATTGCGCACAGGCCGCCGGCCAATACACAACTGGCTCCCCATAAGGGAATCGAAAGTGCCATCACGGCAACCAGCGATCCGTGATTCTGGAACTCGCTACCGTACAGCAAACGCACGACAAAGTCACCAAGCGTCAGCAATACGCCAACAAGCACGAGCATCATCGAAACCATCGAGGCAACCATGACTCCAACCACTCGCTTTATTTCCTTGCGTCCACCTTGGGAATAAGCGTTGGCCGTCTTCGGCACGATGAAATTATTGACTCCCAAGATGATGGGATTACAGAGGAGGATAATGCTCTCACAGGCCGCATAGACGCCCACGACAATCGTTCCGAAGCCGGCCGCAAGAACCAAAGTCGGCGTGTAACTAGTCATTGCGCCGGAGACTTCACCGGCAGCCATCCATCGGCCGAACGACCAGTTCATCGCCCAGACTCGACGTGTATATCGGAGTCGAAACAAAAACAAATCGCGGCGGACGATCAACCATGTTACGGACGTCACGAGGCAGGCAATACCGGCCGCCATTAGCGCCGTCGTCGTCGCCAGGCTGCCCAGAGAGACGAGGGCCATCAAAACGGCGACCTGGATCGCCGCGGTGGCTCCATCGAAAATCAAAGCCATCCGCATATTTAGGTGTGCGAAGGCCATACGCCGCACGAACTCTCGTGAAAGCGAGCTCGGTACCACGAACGTCAACATCGCAAACAACAACGAGAACTTGCTGCTGTGAAACACAAACTGCGAAACAAGGGCAATCGCTCCGAGCGCGACAATCGACATTGCGGCCAGGGCGATGTGCTGAAGCAGTGCACCTCCGGCATAGAGTTTTCGACCTCGACCGTGCCGTCGATTTGCGTAGACAGCATACGGCGTTGTAATCATTGACTCTTGAATACAAACACCCAAGACGATCGTCGCAAAGCCGATCACGTACAGCCCCAACTGGCTTACGCCGGCTATCCGCCCGACAAGAATAGTCGTCAAGAAACGAGTCCCACTGACAACCACCTGATCGACCATTGCCAACGAACCACTACCAAACGCAAGCGCCACCATCCACGGAATCCATCCTGTCCTAGTAGGCGTAGGGGCAGGCGCACCGACCGACGTGGACGTGCGTTGTAGCTGCTCATTTTGCGGAATGGAGATGGTCATTAGCTTCAAGCGATGGCAAAGTCCGCGGTTAAACCAATTCCGCGAGCTTGTTCTCTGATTTCCTGTTCGTAGAGCGTGTTTGTAATGATGATTTGATCTGGTTGGTAGTCTGCGAGGAACTCCGGCGGAACGATACGTTGGCCGCAACCAGTAATGAAATTCCCTTGTTTATCCGGATTGATTTCAACAACGCATTCGATCAGATTACCGACATTCAGAGCGTTAAGAAAACTAATCCCCTTTCCACCACATCCCCATAGCACCACTCGTTCACCTTGCTGGCGAAACGAATCGAGTCGGCGTTCCCATTGTTGTTTCGTCGCGCGATAGTGTTGCGCGAAGCCCGCCATGACGTGGGGCAGATCATGCGATATTTCCTCACAAACGATACGATTCGAATCGCGGCCCAGTTTGGCCTCGATGAACAAATACTGATCGCCCTGGCAACAAGCACCAACATCGAGGACTTCGAATCCGTACCGGGTGAACAACTCGACGAGCGATTGCTGACTAAAGTAATTACATTGCTCGTAGTGAATGCTCCACGTTTGGTTAGACTCAAAGGACCGAAGTGCGTTGAAGACTTCGAAATATACCGGCACATCCGCCAGTGGCCCGAGCATTCGACCAACGCGATTGAGAAACCGAGTCGGATCGGGAATGTCTTCGAAGACCGACAGGCAACAGACAAAGTCGGTTTCGGTTCCAACAAACCGATCTGTATAGAAGTCTCGTATCAGTTGGACGCTACCGCGGCCAGCACGTGTTTCGCCTTCACAACCAACGGTCGGATCAATCCCAATTCCGCGATTGGCGCCAAGTTCACATACCCGACGGAGAAAATAGCCATCGCCACAACCGATCTCAAGTACCCTTTTGCGGTTCATGTCGTAGCGAGCAATCAGGCGTTCGACAACGCCATCGATATGCGATCGGAATACCTCTGAATGATGAAGTGCAACATGGTATCCAGGTGCGAACTGAGTACTCGCAGGATCGAACCTTTGGTTGCAAACAAGCCCGCATCGGTGGCAGTACGCGAGCGAGACCGAACCCATGGGCGTTTGTAAAGCGGACTCACGACTGTCGTGCAACATGCCAACATGGACCGGCAAACGCTCGATTTCAAAGAAACTCGTCACCTTGTCGCATCCGCACCCGGCGCATAACTTTAGTTGAAGAGAATGTTGCTTTAGTGATTCCGAGGCGCCAGTCCTTATTGCTGTCATGGTGTTACTCCGATTAGAACATCAACTCGGAGAACTTGACGCTGACGTACGAAAACAGACAGACTCGTGGGGCCATCTGCACTGTTCGCATTTAGAATTTTTTTTGGCTTCACAATCTTCACTTTGCGTGAGGCTCGGTACAAAATTGAGGAGGTCGGCAACTTGGTCATTAACGCACTCGACTGTCGTTGAGGAGTGTCTTGGTCCGATTTCTCAACTGCCCAACGCCACGGCCTGTTATCGTCTCAGTGATTACTCGCTTCCACTTCCTTACTTGGCACAGGTATTGAACGATGGCGAATCGACACAACATCCGATCACCGAAGCTCATTTGCGTGTTGCGAATCACGTCGAGGTGCCCCTTCAGCAGAAGCGGCCTTGTTGGGATACATCGTTTCGGTTTCTTCCCAACCGCGTAGGCGGCTTGGTCTGCAGCCGAACAAATACTGCCAGCAGCTTGCGAGTGAATTCGCTGATAAAAAAGCGTTTCGGGAACCTCGGCATATTGCCCTTGCAAGCTCAACGCCCCGATCAACACACGTTCGGAACCGAAACATGCCGGAAACAGTTTTGTCTTGCGAAGGGCTTCGCTTCGAATCACACCGTAGCTGTCCGCGCACCAAACCGTTCCCAAAAGCACGCCGCGGAAACGCCGATACCTCGACTTCGACTGAGAGTTGGCTCGCGGCAGCCCCGCGTGACTGGTATGTGACCAACCTTCTGCACGAGGATCTTCTATTTGCAATACCCGGCCGTGTTCATCGATCTTGCCACTTTGCGAGTGACACCACACGACCGACTCGTTCCGATCCATCTCAGCGATACAACGCTCGAGGTACGTCGACTCGTAAGCATCATCACATGCAGCCCATTTGAAGTACTGGCTGTCGCAAAACCGAAAGACATGATTGAAGTTCCCAACTGCGCCGATATTCTCATCAAGGCGGTCATATCGGACGCGGGAATCATGTTTGACGTATTCCCTTGATATCTCTTCCGTACAATCGGTCGACGCGTTGTCTGACACGACAATTTGAAAATCGGAATACCGTTGGGCCAAAAGGGATTCGAGCGCGGTGCCCAAAAACGCTTCGCCGTTATAAACCGGCAGGCCAATCGTGATTCGTGGTTTCGATAATCGCATTGAAGATCGCCGACCTAGCCCTAGCTTGCGTGGGGAAGAACTCTGGAAAGATCCGAGGCGTCGTTCGTCGGCTCGGAACCGTAAAGGGCCATATACTCGCCGCGAATCCAATCCACCGTTTCCTCCATGCCAGCTCTCAGCGTGATCGAAGGCTGCCAGCCGAGTAGCTTCTGGATCAGTGTGTTATCGCTGTTGCGACCGTTGACGCCTTTGGGCGCATCGAGGTTATGGGAACGTTTCAGCTTGATACCAATGATCTCTTCGACCATGTCGACGAGCCCGTTGATCGTTACCAACTCGTTGGAACCAAGATTGATCGGTTCTTCGATGTTGCTGTGCATGATCATATCAATGCCTTTGACGCAATCATCGATGTACATAAAGCTGCGCGTCTGGCGGCCATCACCCCAGATGTCGATAGGCGTTAATTACCTTGCGTGCAATGGCAGCGGGTGCCTTTTCCCGTCCACCTTCCCAAGTACCGTGCGGTCCATAGACGTTGTGGAATCGGGCAACCCGCGTGTTGATGCCAAAATCTTCCCGAAAATGTCGGCACATTCGTTCGGCGAATAGCTTTTCCCAGCCGTAGCCATCTTCCGGCATGGCGGGATATGCATCTTCCTCTTTCAACGCAACAACGTCCTCGGACATCTGCTTGTCGGCGTTATAGACGCAAGCCGAACTGGCATAAAAGTACCGATCAACGCCAGCGTCGACGGACGCTTGCAGCAGATGCGTGTTGACGAGCACCGACAACATGCAAAGAGCCTTGTTATTCTCGATGAATCCCATGCCTCCCATATCGGCGGCGAGGTTGTAGACCTCAC
>LWDU01037712.1_pt1 | contig 11255 bp, 10 predicted proteins | sample 727161 | NCBI WGS metagenome assembly LWDU01 (sample SAMN04566230, study PRJNA314399) | hydrothermal vent metagenome | isolation source: deep sea hydrothermal plume seawater | place: Mexico: Gulf of California, Guaymas Basin | collected 2004-07-11 | reverse complement strand
GCGGCGTCGGTGGAGTCGGCGGAGCCGAGCTGGCGGGTCCACGTCTGGCCGCCGTCGTCCGTCGTGAGGATGGTCTGGAGGGTCCCGACGAGCCAGCCGCGGCCGTCGTCGAAGAAGTGGGCGTCGCTGTAGCCCGCGCCTTCGGGGCCGGCCTCGACGCGCGTCGTATCCCACGTCACCCCGGCATCGGTCGTGCGGTAGACGTACCGCTGACGGTCGATCGCGACCGCCGTCTGAGCGTCGAAGGCCTCGAAGGCGATGAGGGGGTCGAAGGACGCGCCCTCGCGGCGGGGGTAGGCCACGTCGGTCCAGGTCTGGCCCCCGTCGGTCGTCCGGACGATGACGCGGTCCCGGATGAACTGGCTGCCGGCGGCCCAGACCGTCTGCGCGTCGACGAGGTCGATGTGGGTGATCATGCCGGCCGTCTCGAGGACCTCCGTCCACGTGCGCCCACCGTCGGTGGTCTTGTGGATCGCGCCGGAGAGGCCGTCTTGCTCCCCGATCCACCCGGTGGTGGCGTCGGAGAAGACGATGGTGCGGCCGAAGGAGCCGTCGAATTGCCCGATGATGTCGAGCGAGTCGGCGCCGGGCGCGAGCGCGCCAACGACGCCGTTGGTGCCGGCGAACACGTAGGTGTCCCCGGCGCGGGCGACGCCGTAGAAGAACTCGGTCGTCGGGCGGGGATTGAGGAGTTCCCACGTCTGGGCGTGGGTGGCCGCCGCGGAAAGGGTGAGCAAGAGAAGCAAGCGAATCATCGGAGGGGGTGGTTAGGGAGAGGAGGCCGCGACGGTGAGGACGAGCGGCGGGGAGATGAAGTCGGCGTGGGTGCCGTGCCAGGCGAGGAGCCGGAGCGCGGTCGTCCCGGGGCGGAGGCCATGGATCTCGTCGCGGTCGCCCAGCGGCTCGTGGACGGCGAGCCCCTCGGGCTCCCACTCGACGCGGAGCGTCAGGCCGGCCCGCGCGGTGACGGGGACCTCGTCGCCGTCGAGCGTGACGAACCGGACCCTCAGCCCGAGCGTCCCGCCGGCGGGCACCGCCAGCCCGGCCTCGGCGGCGGGCCCGACCCACTGGCGGTTCTCGACCGTCCGCGCCAGCTCCAGGCCCGTCTCGTCCAAGACGATGACCTCGACGGCCTCCAGGTGGTCGGTCTGGTAGCCGACGGGGTTGTCGCACGCGCAGAGCACGGCCGCCAGCGCGAGGAGTAGGGGGACGGCGCGCGTCACAGGTCGATCCGGTAGGTGAGCGTCACGTTGCGGCCGGGCTGCGGGGCCACGGACTTGATGCGAGACAGCGGGTCGCGCCAGGCGGTGTTGAGCGCGTTCTCGACCCGGAGTGCGACGGTGTGGACGGCGCCTCGCACGCCAAACCGGACGCCGAGGTGGCCCCCGAGGAGGACGCGCCCGTCGGTGGGCACGAACTCGCCGGGCAGCGCCTCCGGGCAGCCGTCCGAACCGGGCGCGGCGCCCAGACAGGCGATGAGGCCGGGCGGCGGGGCGGGCACGCGGCGCTGGCGGGCCGCGGCGTCGAGGGCGAGGCCGGCGTTGAGGCGGAGCACGCCGAGACGGATCTCCTCGCGAGAGACCGCCAGCCGGGCGTGGAGCGGCGGGATGAACGGGAGCGGCTCGTCGGCCTCGGCGTCGGTCCCGCGGACGTACTGGGCCGTCAGGTCGAGCGTCCACGACGACAGGCGGCCGGCGGGGGCGAGCGCGAGGCGGCCCTCGGCGCCGACGAAGCGGGCATCGCTGGCCGTAGCCTGGTAGACCTCGTAGCGGCGGAGGCGGTAGTCGAGGACGGGGCGGCCGGTGGCCGCGTCCACGAGCGGCGCGTAGCGGACGTAGCCGTCGACTCGGCTCGCGTAGACCGTCGCCTCGGCGCGGACGCCGGGACGGTCGAGCCGCGCGAACGCCTCGGCGCCCCAGCCGACCTCGGCGCCAAGCGTCGGGTTGCCGACTTCGTAGGCGTAGCTCGCGAGGTGCGGTCCGTTGGAGTACAGCTCCTCGACGGCCGGCAGCCGGACCGACCGGGCACCGGACACACCGACGACCCACCCACCGGCGGGCGCCGCCAGCAGGGCGAGGGCGCCCGAGGGCTCGGCGAACCGCCGCTCGCGGATGCCGGTCAGCCGCAGCCCGCTGGCGATCCGGCTCGACGTCGTGTCGCGGGGGACCGTTTGCTCGACGTCGAACCGGAGGCCGGCCTGAAGCGTGAGCGCGCCGAGCGGGGAGCCCCCCAATGGCTGCTCGTGATAGGCGAAGACGGCGCCGCCGCGCTGGAGGGCCGGGCGCGTGCCGGTCTGGCTGCCGGCGGCGGCCCAGTCCCGGCTGAGCGCCGAGAGGCCCACGCCGCCGCGTGTCGTGCCTTCACGGCCATAGCGGCCGACGGCGCGGGCGCTCCCGAGGACCTGCCCGAACTCGGTCCCCACGAACCCGCCCAACTCATACTCGGCCTGGTAGAACCGGCTCGCGCTGGCGTCCACGCCGACGGATTGGAACGGCCCGACGCGCTTGGCCTGGGCCTCGACGCGGGCGGTCTGGCGGTAGAGATCCACGTAGATCCCGCCGTCGTGGGCGCCCGGTAGCGTCACGCCGCCGAACGTGCTCGGGACCCCGTACATCTGGCGGACGTCGCGGGCGGCGGCCCCGAGGCGGAGACGACCGTGGCTCCACGAGGCCCCGGCCCCGAGCGTCCGCGCGTCGAGGTCGGTGAAGGGTAGGTCGCCTTCGGGTGTCGAGGTGTCGCCCGCGAACCGGCCAGACGCCTCGGCGCGGACCGCCAGCGGGCCGAGTGGGGCGAGCACCTCAGCCCCGCCCCCTGCGCCGCGCACGGCACTCTCGCCCTGCGCTTGAGCGCTCACTTGGAGGCGGTCAGGCCGCGCGAGTGGGATGTCCTCGCGGACGACGTCCACCACGCCGCCGAGGACGACCGACGAATACAGAAGCGCCGCCGGGCCGCGGACGACGTCGATCCGGCGGGCCGTCAGCGGGTCTACGGTGACGGCGTGGTCAGGCGCCGTCGTCGCCACGTCGCCGGTCGGGACGCCGTCTTCGAGCACGAGCACGCGGTCGCCCGCGAGGCCGCGGACGACGGGCTGCGCCGCAGAGGGGCCGTTGTAGCGCTGCCACAGGCCGGGCGTGCCGGTCAGCGTCGCGGCGACGGTCCCGCCGAGCCGCTCGCGGAGCGCTTCGCCTTCGAGGGTGAGGGAGGTCGGGAGCGCGCCCGCCCGGGCGCGCACGACCACTTCGCCGAGCGCCCCGGTGTCGGGCGCGAGGTGGATCGACGCGTGCGAGGTCTCGCCCACGCGGACCGCCAGCGTGTCGGCGCGTCCGACGTAGCCGACGGCCGAAGTGAGGAGCACGGCCTGCCCGGCGGCAACGCCATCGAGGCGGAACGCGCCGTCCGTATCGGCCGCCGCCCCTCGCGCGGTCCCTCCGAGGCGGACCGTCGCGCCGGGCACGGGCGCACCCGTCGAGGCGTCCACGACCCGGCCCGCGACGGAGCCGGTAGCGACCGGACCCGTCTGGGCCGCCGTGGCGCTGGCGGCGAGGACCGCCAGCGCGAGGAGTCGGAGGGACCGCGAGAGCATCATCGGCTGGCGATCGCCGGGGGGGCCGGGTCGGCGATCGTGCCCACCGATGGCGACTGGAACACCGTGGTCGTCCCGTCGAGGACGACCACCGTCGTCAGGGCTGCACCCGCCTCGGAAGACGCGAGCGTGACCACGTCTCCGGTGCCGGACCACGACGCAACAGCCTCGTTGTCCGACGTGATGCGGAGCGTCATGCCCTGGGCGGACGGGCGCGCCCAACGGTCCCGCTCGGGGGCGCTGTGGCCGTGGTCGTCATCGCCGTGGTCATGGTCGTCGTGGTCGTGGTCGTCGTGGTCGTGCTCTTCCATCACGAGCCACGCATCGAGCGTGGTCGTCTGGCCGGCCGTTGTGCGGAGTGTGCCGTGCCAGTGGTCGCCGTGGGAGTAGGCGAGGACGGTCCCATCGGCGTCGGTGAAGAGGACTTCCTCGATTTCGGGAGCCTCGTCTTCCATCTGGCCGGAGTCGCACGCGGCGAGCGTCAGGAGGAAAGCGGTGAGGAGTGCGTAGCGCATGGTGTAGGAGGTGGGGGGGTGAAAGGGGCTGCCAGCCACCCGGCTGGCGGCGGAGTGGAAAGCGCCACGTTGTCGGCGCCTCCCAGATCGGTGACGAGGGGGAAAGCGAGGTCGGAGCCCACACGGGGCTGGGCCTCGCGAGCGGGCCGAGCGCGAAGGCAGAGGTGCTCGTTCGGAGGCTTCGCGTCCCAGGAAGCGCGAGGCCACGACCCGGAGAAGCAGGCGAACGGCCGCTGGCCTCGGGGCGGTTGGGGCTCGTAGCAGAGGGCATGGCCGGGGGGTCAGGCACTCGGGAGGCGGTCGGCGGCGGCGCGAGCGCCCGCGATGTTGCGCGCGGTCGGGCCGAGTTCGAGTTCGGCGAGCGGACCGGCGGCGTAGAGCCCGGGCGCCCACGCGAGCGAGCGCCGGAGGCGGGGGAAGCCGCACGGCGCGAGGGGCAGCCCCTCCGCTTCCACGGCGTCGTCAAGCCAGGCCCCGCCGGGGCGCGTGGCCTCGAAGCCCGTCGCGAGCACGACGCGGTCCACGAGCGTCGCCGCCACCGAACCGTCCAGACGGCGAACGGTGAGCCGCACGATGCCGAGCGGCCCCGCCTCTGCCCCTTCGACCTCGGCCGTCGCGCGCGCCAGCTCGTAGAGGCGGGCGGCCCGGCGGAGCTGGCGGAGCACGTCAGGCGGGACGGAGCCCCGGTGGCGGGCGCCATCGACGGCAGACCGGCGGCGGACGGGGCACGGCTCCCGGAGGAACGCGCCCATGTACTTCGGACCGAGCCAGCCGGGGTCGGCGTCGAGTGGATGCACGCGCGCCGCGTGGCGGGACACGAGCAGCGTCGGACCTCGGCGGGCGAGTGCGATGGCGGCCTGGGCCGCTGAGATGCCCCCGCCGATGACCGCGACCCGTTCCCCGTCCGGCACGGTAGTCCGGTCGAACCCGGCGTCGAAGAGGTGGTCCACGCGACCGCCGCCAGCGCGCAGCGCCCGCGCCCAGTCCGGCCAGCACGGCCGCTCGGTGCTGCCCATCGCGAGGAGTACGCGCCGGGCGTCGATCGCGCCGCGCCCCGCCTCTACCCGCCAGCCCCCGGCCACGCGGCGGAGGCCCGTCGCACGGCCCCGCACACGGAGAGCGCCGAGGTCATGCTCGGTGACGGTCCGCGCGGAGTGCGCCTGGAAGAGCGCGTACGATGGCCGGCTATAGGGCGGCGCAAACCGGGAGACGCCGTTCGCTTCCGGCGACCGCGCGAACCGCTTCAGCCCGTAGGGATCGAGGGCGAGGTGGTGAACGAGGGACGACCGCATGAAGGTCATCCCGGCATTCGCCGTCTGGCGAGACCAGAGGGCGAGGGGAGCGGGGTGCGGGTCGAGCACCCGGACCCGGTCGCGGGGCCAGCCAAGGCGGGCCGTCAGCGCGAGCGAGAGGTGGGTGCCGTGGACGCCCCCACCGATGAGGAGCCAGTCGAGCACGGAGAAGTACCGGGCTGCGCTCCGGCCACCGGCTAGAGGTGGGCCGTGTACGTCCGCACAGGAACCAGAAAGGGGCCAGTGCCAGAGCGCGAAGACGGAAGAGACGCGACGACGAGCGGGAGGTGAGGCTCCGCGCTAGATCGTAGCGGATGTCTCGCGCGAGGGCTTCTTCAGGCAACATGCCCGCAGCCTCGCGCGGTAGCCGCCGTTCACTCCTTGCACCAGACGGACCCCGCGGTCCGATGGCCACTGCACACGCAGCAACGCACGACACACAACGCGTCGGCGCTGGGGCTCACGGCGGGTTACGCCGTGGCCGGGGGGCCACGCTCCTCCGGCGTGGCGATATCGTCGTTGAGAGATGCCGGGTCTTCCGGCGTAGGCACCGCCCGTTCGAGGCCGACGACGCCCGCGTAGAACGGGAGGGTTGCGGGCTCGGAGCCTAGCACCTGTTGGATGCGCGCGCAGTCCGGGCACTCGCCCGCGTGACCGTCGTCGCTATCGCTGACGTGGGGCATCCCATCCGCGACCTCCGCCCGTGATTCGTGAGCATCCAACCCGTGTCCGGCCCAGTGCACGGCTGGCGCCACCGCCGCGCCGAGCACAGCGATGGCCAACAGGGCCGAGGCGAACAGGGGACGGAGGTGGTTCACGCAACCAAGATAATTGCTCTGCTAGCGCGAGCCGGATAAAACCGACCAGAGAGATCGCCTCTGTATGTCAGTACAAAACGGGGGACGTCGGGGCGGGCTTCCCGTTCGTCGGCAGGCCGCGTGTCTCTTTGGCCCTGCCGCCAGCTTCCGCGCCCGGACGCGCGCCCTCGGAGGCCCGCTGCGAGCGCGAGGGCGGCCACGCTGCCAGAGAGGAACGGGAGGCTCTCACGCGACCGTCTCCGGCGTAGGCCAACGGCCCGCCTGGACATCCTGTCACCCCGCGCGACTACCAAGAGGAAAGCGGAGCCTTCGGGTACTCAAACGAAACGCCCCGCTCCGAGATAGAGCGGGGCGTTTCCTGCTAGTCACTGCGAGGCGTCAGGCGTTCTGCCGGAGCTCCAGCAGCACGTCTGGGCGGCGGGCGGCGACCTCGATAAGTCGGGCAGCCGGACCGCGCGGCTGGCGGCGCTTGAGTTCCCACCCGCGGACCGTGGAGAGCTTGACGCCGAGAAGGTCGGCGAAGCCTTCCTGCGTCTGTCGGAGGGCCTCACGGACCGTCACGACCTCTTCCATGTCCTCGGCGCGCGCGTCCGCCAGCCGCCACGTGGGCTCACCGTTCTCCAGCACCTCCACGAGGATGCGGCCGTGGTAGACCACCTCGCGCATGGCGGAGGCGTCCCCGTTGACGACGGCATCGCGCTCCTGCATCGCCTCGTCGATCTTGAACTTGGAGGCTTTGTTGGCGGAGACGAGGCTGCCGAGGTAGAACCGGTCCGGCGCCTCGTAGGCGTAGCGGACCGCGCGGATGCCGCCGCGCTTGCTCCCGCCGCGATCCGCCCAGCGGACCTCGCGCCACTCCTCCGAGCCCTCGACCGGCTCGCCCGTCGTGGGGTACTGGCCGAGGCGGAGGAGCAGCTTGTGATACGCCTCGTCGGCGAGTCGTTTGGGGCGGCGAGTGGCGAACGATTTGAGCTCGACGAAGCGGACGGTCATGCAACAGAGATGAGTTTGCTTGCCACGTTTATGCCACGCGCTCGCAAACGTTCGCCCGCTGCCCGCCTTTCGTCCGGGACTTCACCCGGAGGTCACACCAGCGCCGGCTCGCGGACGGCCACCGCCAGCGCGTGCTCCAGGTCCGCCCAGAGCGCGTCCACGCTCTCCAGGCCGACGGAGACGCGGATGAGGCCGGGCCGCACGCCGCCCTGCTCGCGCCCCTCCTCGCTCACCACGCGGTGCGTGAGGCCGGCGGGGTGCTGGATGAGCGTGTCCACGGAGCCGAGGCTCACCGCGGGCGTCATCAGCGAGACGTTCTGGAGCAGCGTCCGCGCCGTCTCGTAATCCGCGACCTCGAAGGCGAGCATCGTGCCGGGCCCGTCCATCTGGCGGTGCGTGCCACCGGGCGCGAGGCCGGGGTAGTAGACCGTCTCCACGGCGTCGTGCTCGGCGAGGCGGGCCGCCAGCGTGCCGGCCGTGGCCTGCGCCCGCTCCACGCGGATCGGCAGCGTCTGGAGCCCGCGGTGCAGGAGGTACCCGCCGAGCGGGTGCAGCAGCGCCCCCGTCGCGACGCGGACCTGCCGGAGCTGGCGCGCCCACTCATCGGAGCATGCCACGACGCCCGCGATCACGTCGCCGTGGCCGCCGAGGTACTTGGTGGCGCTGTGGAGAACGAGCGCGGCGCCGTGCTCCATCGGCCGCTGGAGCACGGGCGTGGCGAAGGTGGAGTCCACGAGGACGGGCACGTCGCCGGCCTGCCGCACCACGTCCGCGATGTCCACGATCTGGAGCGTCGGGTTGGTGGGCGTCTCCGTGATGACGAGCGCCGTCTCCGGGCGGATGGCCTCCGCGACGCCGTCCGGCGAGACCCACGTCGTCTCGATGCCGAGCAGGTCGCACGAGAGGAGGTGGTCCGTGGTGCCGTAGATGGGCCGCGTGGCGACGATGTGCCCGCCCCGCTGGCGGACCGCCATGAGCACGGCCGTGAGCGCCGCCATCCCGCTCGCGAAGGCGACCGAGGCCTCGGCGCCTTCGAGGTCCGCGAGGGCCGTCTCGAACCGCGCGACCGTCGGGTTGAGGAGGCGGGCGTAGATCGGGTTCTCCGCGGAGGCGTCGCCGCTGACGAGCGCGTCCAGGCTCGCCGTCGCGCGGTCGAGGTCCGTGAACGGGTACGTCGTGGAGAAGTCCAGCGGGAGGGCGTGGACGCCGAGCGTCTTGAGGTCCTCGCGGCCGGCGTGGACGGCGCGGGTCGGGAGGTCGGGGCGGGGCGGGACTTGCATGGCGATTCGCGCGGAGGGACTCCCCAAGAGTAGAATCCCGTCCGGTGATCCCTCAACCCTCCCGAAGCCTATTCGGTATCCGATGCCCTCGCGCCCCCTCGACCGAACCGACCGTCTCCTCCTCGCGCATCTGCAGAACGATGCTCGGCTCTCCAATAAAGAGCTCGCCGCGCGGCTCGGCCTCGCGCCCTCCACCACGCTGGAACGGACCCGCCGGCTGGAGCGCGAGGGCGTGCTGGCGGGCTACCACGCCGCGGTGGACCGCGCGAAGGTGGGCACCCCGCTGCAGGCCCTCGTGGCGGTCCAGCTCCGGCGCCACCACGGGCCGCTCGTGGAAGCCTTCGAGGCGCACGCGCTGGCGCTCCCCGAGGTGGTCCAGCTCTTCCACACCACGGGCACGAGCGACTTCCTCATCCATGTGGCCGTGGAGGACCCGGAGCACCTCCGCCGCCTCGCGCTGGAGGCGTTCACCTCGCGCGACGAGGTCTCCCGCATCGAGACGTCGCTGCTGTACGAGCACCGCCGGAGCCCGGCGCCGCTGCCCGAGTAGCCGCCCGCTGGCGGAGGCTCTCGCCGAGCGCGACCGCCAGCCGGAGCGAGGGAAGCCGCGGCGTATGTTTTCCCGAGCCCTGTTTCCGCGATGCCTGCCAGGATGCGCCCCCGCTTCGAGTACGTGGCGCCGTGCCCGTCCGGGGCGGCGGCGGACCGGCTCCGCATGGCGTTGGACTGCGAGGGCGCCCGGTATCGCGGCCGCGTCTTTGGCACCCACGCCGTCCTCCACGTCCCCACGGACGAGGACCGGATCTGGTCCCCGTTCCTCTCGCTAGATCTGCGGGGGCACGGCGAGGGCACGCTCGTGCGCGGGCTCTACGGCCCCAAACCCTCCGTCTGGACGCTGTTCATGGCGGCGTACGCCATCTGCGGCTTCGCGGCCGTCTTCGCGCTCGGCTTCCTCTACGCGCAGTGGTCGCTGGACCAGCCGATGTGGGCCGCGGGCATCTTCCCTCTCGCCGCGCTCGGCGCACTGGCGACGTACGGCACCGCGCGATACGGGCAGCACCGAGGCCGCGAGCAGATGGACGCACTCCGAACGTTCCTGGACGACGCGCTCGGCACGGCGTAGAGCAAGGCTCTACCACCACAGCACGCGCGCCCTGACCCCATCGTCCTCGGCGCAGGTCGTCAGCGTGAGATCGCGTCCGGTGAGCGCGTCCGCCAGCGCGGGGGGCGCGTACGCGGCGGGATAGATCCGCCCGGATTCCGCGTCGCCGAGGTGCGTGATGTCCTCGGCGTCCGGGACGTAGCCCGTGCGCAGGTACGCCAACTCGCGCCCCACGTCGATGGAGAGGAAGCGGCCGCCGTCCTCGTCGGTCGCCTCGCGGACGGAGCGGACGGTCACGATCTCGCCCCGCTGGCGGCAGCCGCCGAACGCGGGATCCTCCCTGCGCGACTCCGCCCGCCGGTCGGAGAGCCAGCCGACCGGTCCTGCCGGATCGCTCCGGTCGAACGAGTGGAGCAGGCGGCGGGCGCGGATCGGGAGGCCGGGCGCGGGCGCCAGCCCCGCGGACGTGAGCGCGAACGGCCGCCCGACGAGGTACATCCCGGACGCGCGCCGTCCCGAGGGATCGTCGCTCTCCGTCCAGTCGGTCGCCCAGAGGATCAAGCGGCCGCGGTGCTGCCCGAAGCTGGTACCGCGCGGCCCGAAGTCCTCCGCCTGGAACGCGTACGCCGGTGCGCTCGCGCCATCCGGCACCACCTCCACGCGCCAGTACGCCACACCCAACCCGTTGGAGACCGCCGTAAGCGAGGCCACGATCAGGTCGCGCCCGCCGTCGCGGTCCAGGTCCCCCGCGAACGCCGCGAACTCGCCGGCTTGCGCGTGAGACGGAGCCGCCCATCGCGCCACCTCATCGCCCTCGCGCGAGACCACGAGCGACGCTTCTCCGACCGATTCCACCCGGCAGACGCGGACCTCGTCGAGCGCGGTGCAGGACTCTGCCCGGTCACCGGCGGGCTCGGGAAACACGGTGAGTGGCTGCGCGCTGGCGGAAGCCGCCAGCAGGGCGAGAGCGAGGACGCGCATGGCAGAGGGGAGCGGGAGACGCAAGAACGGACTCCGGCGGATAACTCGCCTCCCGTACCCTCGGGACGTGCGAACCTTCGGGGGCGTCTCCAGTGGAACGCCCCCGCCCCTTCTCCGCCGCTCCTGCCCGTGCCAGACTCCGCCCTCCGCGCCGCCCAGACCGCCGGCCTGTCCGATCCCCTCGCCCGCCGCGTCGCCCTCGCCGAACGACTCGTGCTGCGCGTGGCCCGCGAACGCTATGGCCCGGACGCCACCGACCTCGCCGCGGAGTTACTCCGCCTCTCCCGCGAGGGCACCAACCTGGACGCCCTCGCCGAGCACCTCACGGAGGTCCCGACGGACCAGATCGAGGACGTGCTCCGGACGCTGACGGCCTACTTCCACCTCGTCAACAAAGCGGAGCAGCTGGAGATCGTCCGCGTCAACCGCGAGCGGGCGCTCCGCGCGACGCCCGAGGCCCCGCGCAAGGAATCGCTCGCCGAGGCCGTCCACCAGCTGGCGGCCATGGGCGCCACGCGGGACGAGGCGCTCGCATTCGTCCAACGGCTGGACATCCGCCCGACGCTCACGGCGCACCCGACCGAGGCCCGCCGCCGCACCATCCTCCTCCACCAGGGCGAGGCCGCCGCGCTCCTGGACCGCCTCGGCGACCCGGACCTCTCCGCCGCCGAGCACGACGAGGCCGAGCGCG
>LWDU01041238.1_pt1 | contig 11257 bp, 11 predicted proteins | sample 727161 | NCBI WGS metagenome assembly LWDU01 (sample SAMN04566230, study PRJNA314399) | hydrothermal vent metagenome | isolation source: deep sea hydrothermal plume seawater | place: Mexico: Gulf of California, Guaymas Basin | collected 2004-07-11 | reverse complement strand
ATTAGCAGCAAAATCCTTAAATTGTAAGGGTAAATTATATTTTGAAATTAATGAAAAATACGGGAATGAAATTTTGGAAATGCTACGAAAAATAGGTTTTGTTGATATAGCGTTAAAAAAAGATATAAACGATAAGAATAGAATGCTAAAAGCCACAAAGAAATAGTTATTTTTGAAAATGTAAATTGATAATAAAATGGAATATAAAAGAATAGAAGACAAGATTGTTTTTAGATTAGAAATGGGAGAGGCATTGATGGAGTCAGTTCAGAAAATTGCGGCATCAGAGAATGTAAAATTAGCCTCTATTTCAGGAATTGGTGCCTGTAGCAAAATTGAAATGGGGTATCTTGATTTAAGCATAAAGGAATATGTTTTTAAAATATTTGAAGGGAATATGGAAATCCTGCACGCAACAGGAAATATTACTTTAAAAGATGGAGAACCATTCCCTCATATTCACATTAGTGTTTCTGATGATGTCTGTAAAGCCTTTGGCGGTCACCTGAATGAGGCGACTATTTCCGCAACTTTTGAAGGGGTTATGACCATAATGGATCATGAAATTCACAGAGAATTTAATGAGGATTTAGGATTGGCTCTGATGAATATTTGCGGTATAAAGTAATGGGCGATAAAGAACGCATATCGTTCTTACGAAAAGAGTTAGCCGAGCATAATCATTCGTATTATGTATTGGATGCTCCAATTATTTCTGACTTTGAGTTTGATAAATTACTTGTTGAATTACAGCAGTTAGAAGATAATAATCCTGATTTATTTGATGCCAATTCTCCCTCACAAAGAGTAGGAGGCGCTGTGTTGGATGGCTTTAAAACAATCAGGCATAAATACAGAATGTTATCCTTAGGGAATACCTATTCTGCTGAGGATTTGCATGATTTTGATAAAAGAAGCTTAAAACTTGTTGAACAAGATTTTGAATATGTTTGTGAGCTAAAATATGATGGGGTTTCCATTAGTCTTACATATGAAAATGGGCAATTGGCACAAGCGCTTACAAGAGGAGATGGTACACAAGGAGATGATGTAACGGCAAATGTGAGGACCATTAAAAGCATTCCTTTAAAGTTAAGTGGTGATTATCCCGCTAACTTTGAAATTAGAGGTGAAATTTTCTTACCAATTGCTGGTTTGGAACAAATAAATAAACAAAGAGAGAAAGAGGGATTGGAGCAATATGCAAATCCAAGAAACACTGCTTCATCAAGTTTAAAATTACATGATCCAAAGGAAGTTTCTAAGCGTCCATTGGATTGTTATTTATATTATTTATTAGGAGATAATTTACCCTCCAATAGTCATTATGAAAATCTTCAAAAATATTCATCTCTTGAAGGCGTAATTAAATATATTAATAAATGGGAAACAAAACGCAATAGTTTACCTTATGAAATTGATGGAATAGTGATAAAGGTAAATGATATTGATTTACAACAAGAAATGGGTTTTACGGCTAAATCACCTAGATGGGCAATATCTTATAAATTTAAGGCTCAACAAGTTTCTACTATTTTAAAGGAAATCACCTATCAAATAGGACGTACTGGGGCAATTACTCCTATTGCTAACTTAGAACCCGTGCAATTGGCAGGAACAATAGTGAAAAGAGCATCCTTATACAATGCCGATCAAATTGCAAAATTAGATATTAGGGAAGGAGATAGGGTATTTGTGGAAAAAGGTGGGGAGATTATCCCAAAAGTAGTGAGAGTGGAGCTAAAAGATAGAAATTTGTTTTCTCAGCCTACAGCTTATATACAACATTGTCCTGCTTGCTTTAGTGAATTAGTACGTAAGGATGGGGACGCTAAGCATTATTGCCCTAATACTGACACTTGTCCGGCACAGATAAAAGCAAAATTTGAGCATTTTATTAGCCGAAAAGCCATGAATATTGATGGGCTTGGAGGTGAAACTATCGAGCTTTTAATTACTGAAGGATTAATTTCCGAAATTTCTGATCTATACTATCTGAAAAAACAGGACTTATTGCTACTTGAAAGAATGGCAGAAAAATCAACTGACAATCTTTTACTAGGATTGGAAAAATCAAAACAAGTACCCTTTGAAAGGTTATTATTTGGACTTGGAATAAGATATGTTGGTGAAACTGTTGCAAAAGTTTTATGTAAGCGCTTTAAAACGATTGACGCTATAATTAATACAGATATTGAAACTTTAGTTGAAGTAGATGAAATAGGAGGTAAGATTGCTGAAAGTGTTGTTTTGTATTTTTCAAAACAAGAAAATATTGATTTAATAAACATCCTAAGAAATTCAGGATTACAATTTGTATCTGCAATTGAAGATACCACAAAATCAGAAAATTTGAAAGGAATGAAAATTGTTGTTTCAGGGGTGTTTGAGCAATATAGCAGGGCAGAGCTTAAAAAAATGATAGAAGAACATGGAGGTAAAAATATAAGTTCAATCTCAAAAAATACTACTTTTGTGCTTGCTGGCAATAATATGGGACCATCAAAAAAGCAAAAGGCAGAAGATTTAAAAGTAGAAATAATAACGGAAGAAGAATTTTTAGTAAAAATTAGTTAATGGAATTTTTAGAAGATTTTAAACATAAAATTGGGCAGTGGGTTTTTCAAAGGGATTTGAGAACAAATAAACGCTTGAAAGAGGTAAGTAATCTGGAAAAAGCAAAATCAATTGGTATATTATATGATGCTACAAATCAAGAACAGATAATAAAAATTGAACCATTTGTAAAGTATTTTTTTGAGCTCAGAAAGGATGTAAAGGCATTGGGTTATGTAAATAAAAAAAGGTTAGATAATTGCCATATTCCCAAGTTAAATTACGATTTTTTTTATCAGAAAGACCTAAATTGGATAATTTTATAAAAAAAGAATACGATATTCTCATCAATTTGTCTGATAGCAGTTGCATACCAATAAAATATTTGGTGGCTAGTTCTGTGGCTCGTTTCAAAATTGGAAGATTTGAGGAAGGTTATGAGATTTACGATTTGATGATAAAGTTAGAAAATGAAAAAGGGAAAGAGAGATTGATGGAAGAAATAAAGCATTATTTAAATTTGATTAACAAATAAAATGAACAAAATAAAAGGAACGGGAGTAGCACTTATTACGCCATTTAATGAAGATTTTAGTATAGATTATGCTAGTTTAGAAAAACTAATCAATCATCAAATTGATGGTGGTGTGGATTATTTGGCAGTAATGGGTACAACAGGGGAGAGTGTGGTGCTTAGCAAACAAGAAAAAAAGCAAGTAATCAATTTTTGTAAAAAGGTTAATAATGCAAGATTGCCTATTGTTTTAGGAGTCGGTTCCAATAATACTTTTGCTTTGGTGGAAGAAATAAAATCTACTGATTTTGATGGAATTGATGCTGTTTTGTCTGTATCGCCTTATTATAACAAACCCTCTCAAGATGGGATTTATTTGCACTATAAAATGATTGCAGAAGTTTGTCCTTTACCTATTATTTTATACAATGTTCCTGGAAGAACAGCTAGTAATATAACGGCAGAAACTACTTTGCGTTTGGCAAATGATTTTGAAAATATTGTGGCTGTAAAAGAAGCTTCTGGTGATTTGCAGCAGATTGCTGAAATTATTGAAAAAAGGCCATCTGATTTTTTGGTTTTATCAGGGGATGATGGCTTAACGCCAAAAATGATAGAAATGGGAGGGGATGGCGTAATTGCTGTAATAGGGCAATCGCATCCACAAATTTTTTCCGATATGGTAAGGGCAGCACTAAAAGCGGATTTTGAAAAAGCAAATCTGTTGCACGAAAAGTTAAGCCCTATTTATGAGCCACTATATATTGATGGAAATCCTGCTGGAATAAAAGCAACATTAAATATTATGGGAATTTGCAAGAATATTTTAAGACCTCCACTTGTTAGGGTTACTGAGGGAACTTATAGTAATCTTAAAAAATTTATTGGTCATTAAAATCCATCATTTCGGATGCATACTCCCCACTGCTTAGTTTGTCTTTTATGGATTTAAAAGCGTTTATCGTAAGTTCTACATCTTCTAATGTGTGTGTAGCAGTTGGTATCAGTCGTAACAAAATAGTGCCTTTTGCTACTATAGGATAAGTTACAACCGAACAAAAAATACCATAATTTTCTCTTAAATCATAACTTAAATTAGTGGCTTCTGCCAGGCCTCCATTTAAATAAATTGGGGTAATAGCCGATTGTGTGTTTCCTAAATTAAAACCAGCATCTTTCAAGCCCTTTTGCAAAGCATTAGTAATCTCCCAAAGTTTTGCTTTTAACTCTGGTTGGCTGATAAGTAATTCTAATCTTTTAATTGCACCTTCCACAAGTGGCATTGGTAATGATTTTGCAAAAACTTGCGAACGCATATTATATCTTAAAAATTCTACTACATCAGCAGTAGATGAGATAAATGCACCAATACTTGCCATTGATTTTGCAAAAGTGCAAAACAACACATCAATTTCATCTTGACAGCCGAGTTGTTCTCCAATTCCCATACCTGTTTTACCTATTGTACCAAAACCATGTGCATCATCCACAAAAAGCCGAAAATCGTATTTTTTCTTTAGGCTAGTTATTTTTTTCAGATTACTCAAATCACCCGACATACCAAAAACGCCTTCTGTAATAACTAAGATGCCCCCCTCTTTTTTTCTTGCTATTTTTTCTGCTCTTTGCAATTGTTTTTCCAGTCCTTCCATATCATTATGAGTATAAACAAATCGTTTTCCTAAATGCATACGAACCCCATCTAAAATACAGGCGTGAGCCTCACTATCGTAAACAATCACATCATGCCTGTCTACCAAAGCATCAATGGCAGAAACCATTCCTTGATAGCCAAAATTTAATAGAATTGTATCTTCCTTTTGCATAAAAGAAGAAAGTTGGTTTTCTAAATCTTCATGAATATTAGTATTTCCAGACATCATTCTCGCGCCCATTGGCGTACCAAATCCCCAATTTTTTGCACTTTCCTCATCCGCTTTTCTAACCTCAGGATGATTACTCAATCCAATATAATTGTTAATACTCCAAACCAACACTTCTTTTCCACGAAAAATCATTTTATTTGAAATTTCTCCTTCCAATATTGGGAAAGCAATATAGCCATGCGCTTTCTTAGCGTGTTGACCCAATGGGCCTCTGTTCTCCCTTATTTTTTCGAATATATCCATAGTTGCAATAATATTAAATATTTTTTGTTTTACTATGCAATGCATAACAAATAGCTATTTGAAAAATAATTTTGCAAAAACCATTTATTAGTTTTATTTTTGCGGCCTCTTAAATTTAATGATGAAAAAAATACTTCTTCCCATATTATTTTTATTACTTCTTGCTTCTTGCAGCAAGTATCAGAAAATACTCAAAAGCACTGACCTTAATTTGAAATTTGAAAAGGCAGTAGCCTATTATGAAAAAGATGATTTTAATCGAGCATTGCCACTTTTAGAAGAACTTTCCACAGCTTTCAGGGGTTCAGCAAAAGCGGAAGAAGTAAATTATTATTATGCTTATTGTCATTACTCATTAGGTGAGCATCTGATGGCAAGTTATTTGTTCGATACTTATGCGCAAACTTTTCCAAGCGGTAAGCATACTGAGGAGTGCCAATACATGACTGCCTATTGTTATTATTTAGAATCTCCCATTTATAAATTAGACAGTAAGAATACTTATAAAGCAATCAATCAGTTGCAGCTTTTTACCAATCTTTATCCAAAAAGCGAGAGGGTAAAAGAGTGTAATAATCTGATTGATGAATTAAGAGAGAAATTAGCAAAAAAAGCATTTTATAATGCCAAACAATATTACATAACCGAATATCATAAATCGGCAATTATTGCACTCAAAAATGTATTAGTTGATTTTCCAGGAAGTAAATATGAAGAAGAAATTTATTTCCTTATTACAGAAGCCTCTTTCCTATTAGCAAAAAACAGTATTAGCACTAAAAAACAAGAACGATTAGAAAATACAATAGATGCTTACCAAGAATTTTTAGAAAAGTATCCAGAAAGTAATTTTTCAAAACAAGCTAAAAATACAGAACAAAAAACATTAAAACTAATAAAAACCATTAAACAAACTTAAACTTATGGAATTCAAAAAAACAGGAGCAGAGCAAACAACAATTACAAGAGATGTAAAGGATATTGTTGATAAAACGGGCAATGTGTATCAATCTTTATCCATCTTGGTAAAAAGAAGTGAGCAAATTAACGAAAGAATGAAAGTAGAGCTTTTAGCCAAATTAGAAGAATTTGCAACCTATTCTGAAGAATTGGAAGAGGTTTTTGAAAACTCAGAACAAATTGAAGTGTCAAAGTTCTATGAACGACTTCCAAAACCTTGGGCAATTGCAGTAAAAGAATTGTTGGAAGATGAGGTTTATATAAGAGAAGTTGAAAAGAAAGAGGAAGAAGTTCCAACAAACAAATCAGAAGAAGAAAAAGATGCTTAAAAGCAAAAATGTAATATTAGGAGTTACTGCTAGTATTGCAGCTTACAAATCTGCTTTTATTGTCCGAGAATTAAAAAAGGCAGGAGCACTTGTAAAAGTAATTCAAACAGATGCGTCATTAGATTTTGTAACGCCACTTACCCTTTCTACTTTATCAGAAAACACTGTGCTAACAAAGATGGTAGAGGATGATACAAAAGATTGGATTAGTCATGTCGATTTAGCACAATGGGCCGATTTGATTCTTATTGCACCAGTTACAGCCAAAACCATGGCAAAAATGGTATCAGGAGAATGCGATAGTCTTTTACTAGCCACTTATCTTTCTGCCAAATGTCCGGTTTATTTTGCACCAGCTATGGATTTAGATATGTATAAGCACCCTAGCACAAAGCAGAATATTGAAAAATTAGTAAGTTTTGGAAACAAATTTATTGCCCCAACTTTTGGGGAATTGGCTAGTGGATTAGTGGGAGAGGGGCGAATGGCTGAGCCGGAAGACATTATTGATTTTATCAAAAAAGATTTAAGTGCCGATTTACCACTTTCGAAAAAAAAAGTACTGATTACTGCTGGCCCAACTTACGAGCCAATTGACCCTGTTCGCTTTATTGGTAATCATTCTTCTGGTAAAATGGGTTACCATTTAGCAATGCAAGCAGCTAAAATGGGAGCAGAGGTTACCCTTATTATGGGCCCTTCCGATTTAAAGGTAGAAAATTCTAATGTATTGCAAATTAATGTGAAAACTGCTAAGGATATGCAAAGGAGTGTAAAAGACCATTTTGAAGATGCTGATATTGCCATTTTCTCTGCTGCTGTTTCTGATTGTAAAACAGAAAATATAGCAAGTCAAAAAGTGAAAAAATCAAATGGAAGTTGGGATATATCACTTACTAAAACAAACGATATTTTATTGGAGATAAGTCAAGAAAAAAAAGAAAACCAAATTTTGGTGGGCTTTGCATTAGAAACTGAAAATGAACTTGAAAATGCAAAAGAGAAATTAATCAATAAAAATCTGGACATGATTGTTTTAAATTCTTTAAATGATAAAGGTGCAGGATTTGGCTATGATTCTAATAAAATCACTATTATTGAAAAAGATAATAAAATAGAGGAATTTGAGTTAAAACATAAAAGAGAAGTAGCGAAAGACATTATCAGTAAAATCATACTAAAAATATCATGAAAAAAATCTTGTTTATTATTTTAATGTGGATTTCTCATGGTGTTAATGCACAAGAGCTTTTCTGTAATGTTCAGGTAAATGCTTCTCAAATTCAAACCTCTGACAGGAAGGTTTTCCAAACTCTGCAAACTGCTATTTATGAGTTTGTAAATAATACTAAATGGACAGATGCAAGCGTAAAAAATGAAGAAAGAATAGAATGCACTTTTTTGATAAACATTAAGGAAAAAGTTTCGAATGATGAATACAAAGCATCTATTCAAATTCAGAGTACACGCCCAATTTATGGCACTTCCTACAAATCGACAATGCTTAATTATTTGGATAACAATTTCCGCTTTCGCTATTTAGAATACCAATCCTTAGAATTTAATGAAAACACCAATCTTTCTAATTTAACTTCTGTTTTGGCTTACTATGTTTATATCGTTTTAGGGCTTGACTTTGATACTTTCTCAGAATATGGTGGTGCACCCTATTACATTAAAGCACAAAATATTGTGAATAATGCACAAAATGCCAGAGAAATCGGTTGGAAAGCATTTGAGAGTGATAAAAACAGATACTGGCTTGTTCATGATTTATTAGATACACGCTATGAAGAAATTCACAATTGTTATTACAGGTATCATAGGGTAGGGATGGATATACTATCAGAAAAAACAGAGGATGGACGATATGATATTACAGAAGCTTTGGAAGAGCTAAGAGGAGTTTACAGAGATAATCCTTCTGCTTTTATATTGAAAATTTTCTTTGATGCAAAAGCGGATGAAATCATTAAGATTTACTCAGAGGCTTTCCCAAATGAGCAGGCAAGAATTGTCAAACTTTTAACTGAAATTGATCCTGCTAATTCGACTAAATATCAAGCCATAACCGCACAAAGTAAAGGGAAATAAATGCTAGAAACCCTTTTTATAAAAAACTATGCGCTTATTGATGAATTTTCTGTTCAATTCCAGGATGGATTTAATGTAATTTCAGGAGAAACAGGAGCAGGAAAATCGATTATGCTTGGCGGGCTTTCCTTAATTTTAGGACAAAGAGCCGATACTGCTATTTTGAATAATCCACAAATAAAATGCATCATTGAAGGAAAATTCAAAATTGAAGAAAAGAGATACAAATCTTTTTTTCAGGAGAACAATCTTGATTTTGAGAAGGAAACAATTCTAAGAAGAGAAATCACACCTTCAGGAAAAAGCAGGGCTTTTATCAATGATACGCCAGTAAAACTTTCCATCTTGAAATCTTTTTGCCAAGGGATTATTGAGGTTCATTCTCAGCACCAATCCCTTGCCTTAAAGGATACAAATAATCAACTTTTGTTACTCGATCAGTTTTGTAGGCATAATGCGCTTTTACAAGAATATAAGGATGAATATTCAAAATTCTTACAACTAAAAAGGCAATTAAAATCACTAAATGAGAAAGGAGAAGTATCCTTATCAGAATTAGAATTTCTCACCTTTCAGTTGGATGAATTAGAGAATGCAAATTTACAAGAAGGAGAAATGCAGGAAGTTGAGGATGAGTTGGCAATGCTTAATAATGCGGAGCAAATTGCGAATGTATTAGATAAGGGCGTAAACTTTTTGGAAAAAGAAAATGGCGCTTTAGATTTACTTTCTGAAATTGTAAGGGACTTATCTGAAATCTCAGATTATAATAAAAAGCTGTTTGAGATAAATGAACGATTTGAGAAAACAGTTATTGAATTAAAAGATATTAGTACCGAGCTTTTTTCTTTGAAAGAACAATCCGTTTCTAATCCGGATAGATTGAATCAATTAAATGCCAGATTAGATATATTCAATTCTTTACTTTTAAAGCATAGGAAAAATCTGCTTTCTGAACTTGTTGAGTTAAAAGAGGATTTACAAAATCGATTAAATCAATTATCAAATTATGATACTGAGATAGAGAACCTAAAAAATGAAGTAATCATACAAGAACAGAAAATAAGGGTATTAGCCAAAAAAATATCAAAAAACAGAAAAAGCACCATTCCAGATATTGAAAATCAAATTAAATCTATTTTGAAAAGATTAGGGATGCCATTTGCTGTTTTTAGTATTGAAATAAAAGAGTTGGATATTTTAAGTATTAATGGAGAAGATGAAGTGGTATTTTTGTTTTCGGCAAACAAAGGAATAAAAGCAGAAAAATTAAGTAGTATTATCTCTGGAGGAGAACTATCACGATTGATGCTTGCTATTAAATATATATCGGCAAAATACCAAAATACTGAAACGCTTATTTTTGATGAAATTGATAGTGGTGTATCTGGTGAAATTGCTAATTTGATGGGGGAGATGATGAAAAAAATAGGCGAGCAAAAACAATTAATTGCAGTTACCCATTTACCACAGATTGCTGCAAAAGGAAATCAACATTACTTGATTTATAAGGAGATAAAAGCAGGTACAACTAACACGCTAATCAAAGAATTAAAAACAGAAGAGAGAATAAATGAATTGGCTAAACTGCTGAGCGGTGAAAAAATTACTGCAACTGCTATTAAAAATGCAGGTGAATTATTAAATCAATAAGTATATATTTGCAAATAACATAATACAAAATGGCAAACAATATTTTAAAAGGGAAAAGAGGGATTATTTTTGGCGCATTAGATAGTAAATCTATCGCCTGGAAAGTAGCAGAACATGCACATGCAGAGGGAGCTAAGTTTGTATTAACCAATGCGCCAATTGCTCTTAGAATGGGAACTATTAATGAACTGTCAGAAAAAACGGGATCCAAAGTTATTCCTGCTGATGCAACATCTATGGAAGATTTAAAAGCATTGTATGAAGGCGCCATGGAAGAGTTAGGCGGAAAAATTGATTTTGTTTTGCACTCCATAGGGATGTCGGTAAATGTAAGAAAGGGTAGGGCTTACTATGAGCAAAATTACGATTGGACTATGAAGGGTTATGATGTATCTGCACTTTCGTTTCATAAAACCATGCAAGCAGCTTGGGAATTGGATGCCTTAAATGAATGGGGTTCTGTTGTTGGTCTATCTTATATTGCAGCACAAAGAGTTTTTCATACTTATAACGATATGGCGGATAATAAAGCTATTTTAGAATCCATTGCTAGAAGTTTTGGTTACCACTATGGGGTCAGAAGAAAAGTAAGAGTGAATACCATTTCTCAATCGCCAACAGCTACAACTGCTGGAAGTGGAGTTGCTGGATTTGATGGATTCTATAAATTCTCTGATGATTTGGCGCCACTTGGAAATGCAACATCTGATGATTGTGCTGATTATTGTATTTCTTTATTTTCTGATTATACTCGAAAAGTGACTATGCAAAACCTATTTCATGATGGAGGTTTTTCTTTCATGGGAATGAGTGAAGAAGCCATGGCAATTTACATGAAAGATTTTAGGAAATAATATGCTATATAAGATAGTGTATTACATCTTTAAACTTTCCCCTAGTTTTAAAAAGTGGTTTTGGAAAAAATGGTATACTATTTTTGTAAATAAAGTTTCAAATCCAGCTTTACGATTTATGAATTATGGTTATTTTTCGGATGACTTAAATTTAGACTTAAGCTCAGA
>LWDU01034508.1_pt1 | contig 11260 bp, 9 predicted proteins | sample 727161 | NCBI WGS metagenome assembly LWDU01 (sample SAMN04566230, study PRJNA314399) | hydrothermal vent metagenome | isolation source: deep sea hydrothermal plume seawater | place: Mexico: Gulf of California, Guaymas Basin | collected 2004-07-11 | reverse complement strand
TCACTTCAATATGGCATGAGTTTAAAGGACTCATCAGCATACAATATTCAATTTCATCATGGTCATGCTGTAATGATTGATACACTATCTTTTGAAAAGTATGAGCAAGGACTGCCTTGGGTGGCATATAGGCAATTTTGCCAACATTTTCTAGCACCTCTTTTGCTTACTAGTTATGTTGATATTCAGAGCTTAAAGTTATCGCGATTATTTATAGATGGAATACCTCTAGATTACACTGTTAATCAATTACCTATTTCGGCAATAATAAGGCCTTCTATTTTTATGCATATTTATTTACATGCAAAAGCTCAAAATAAGAATGCTGATAATATTAAATTAACCAAAAGAAATATAAGCAAGACGTCATTGCTCGGATTAATTTATAGTTTAAGGTCGTTAGTGAGCTCTCTTAAATGGTCTCCTGATGGGACTGAATGGGGGGACTATTATTCGGATACGAATTATAGCGATTCATCAATGGGTAAGAAATACAACATTATTAGTGAATTGATTGATGAAATTCAACCTAAATTTTTATGGGATATAGGTGGTAACACTGGGGAATTTAGCAGGATAGCTAGTGATAAGGGTGTTCAAACTATCTTATTTGATATTGATTATGCTGCAATTGAAAAAAGTTACAGAAAAAGTATATTAGATAAAGAAAAATATCTCACTTCGTTTGTTATGGATTTTACCAATCCAAGTTCTGGAATCGGATGGAGTAATAAGGAAAGACTGTCAATTATAGATAGAGGCCCAGCAGATACTGTATTGGCGCTCGCATTAATTCATCACCTTTGTATATCAAATAATCTTCCATTTAGTCATATTGCCAGATTTTTTGGAGAAATAACATCAAAGTGTCTTGTAATTGAATTTGTTCCGAAGGTAGACTCACAAGTGCAACGTTTACTTAAAACTAGAAAAGACATATTTTCTGATTATACTCAAGATATTTTTGAACTTGAGTTCTCTCAAGTGTTTAGCATAGTCAAATCTATAAAAGTTGACGGTACAGAGAGAACTGTGTATTTAATGCAAAAGCGAGATGAGAAGTGAATAGAGCGTGGTTGAGTGTGCTATTAATGTCGATGTATCCGATATTAGTATTAGTTGGTACAAATATCGATGAGATTATTTTTTTAGATATTATATTGCCTCTTGTTATATCTATTGTGGCTTCACTGGCATTATATTGGCTGGTTTTGCGAATAACAGGTAAAGAGCATGTATCAGCCGTAATTATTTTGGTAATCTTATTTTTCTTTTATTATTATGGTCATATATTCTATAGTTATTTTAATGGAATACATCTTGGCGAAGTCACTGTAGGTCGTCATAGATTTTTTTTCCCTGTTTGGGTGTTTTTATTTCTACTTTCTGTCGTTTTTCTATTAAGAATAAAGAGTTCTTTGAAAAGTTTTTCAAGGTTTTTAAATTATCTCTCTCTTGTATTGGTAGTTGCGACCCTAATGCCTATATCAATAGCCCTCTCTTCTATTATTCAGAATAATGAAGCTGAAATAATAAACGAGAGTGGTTCTAAAAATAAAGAAAGTGATTTAACTATTAGCGATATGCCGAATATATATTATATTATTCTTGATGGTTATGCCGCTTCTGATACTTTTGAAGACTTATATAATTATGATAATTCTAAGTTCTATAATGAACTTGAAAAACGAGGATTTTTTGTTGCTGATCGTTCAATTGCAAATCATTCGTATACATATTTGTCTTTATCTTCGTCATTAAATATGATGTATATGGATTGGATGGGGAGCAATAATGAAAATAAGAAAAAACCAAGAGACATTGGGGGTTTGATTGATAGAAATAAAGTTGCCAAATTATTAAAGTCCCATGGATATAAATATATAACTTTTGATTCTGGGTATTCTACAAGTAGCCATAGCTATATTGCTGATCTTAATGTTCCATGTGCACCATTATCAGAATTTGATCGAACTTTGATAAAAACGACGATTTTAGATCCTTTCTTTCTTTATGGTGGAGTACGAAGTACGATTTTGTGTCAGTTTGAAACTGTAGGAAGTGTTGCTAAATCTGGGAGTAATTTCATATTTTCACATATTATTGCCCCACATCCGCCATTTGTTTTTGATAGCCATGGCGGTGAGGTCGGCATGAATTCAGGGCTTAACCCCTGGTCAGATAAAGAGGCGTATGTTCAACAAACTAAGTTTGTTAATGTCAAGGTGATAGAGATGATTGACGCTATCAAAGAACAATCTAAAGTTGATCCAATTATAATAATTCAGTCTGATCATGGTCCGGCATCATCGGGAACAGAAGAAATGTTAAACGCTTCTGATGTTTTGATAAAGGAAAGAATGAGGATTTTAAATGCCTATTTGGTGCCCAAAAAAATTAGGGAAAACTTATATAAGGAAATAACACCCGTAAATACATTTAGGTTAATTTTATCAAAATTATTAAAGCTTGATTTGCCATTATTGAGTGATAGGAATTTTTTCACACCAATAGGTCAAGATAAATTAGTCTTTGATGATGTGACAGGTATTGCAAAATATGAATAGCTTTAAGTACACAGGAAGAGACAACTTGGACATTATGTCTCTTGCAAAAAATTACAATAGTAGTATATACAAATGGCTCTCTAAAGGCGTTAATAAAAAGAGTGCTGTACTTGATTATGGCGCCGGACAAGGTGAATTTTTTTATAGATTTGAGCAATACTATGAAAGTGTTATTGCGGTTGAAATAGATAGTGAAATGCATGCTCTTTTCCCGGATAGAAGAGTTTTTTCCTCTATCAAAGAATTAAAAAAGGAGTTTAATTTAATTTATTCTGTTAATGTGTTGGAGCATATTAAAGATGATGCTTCAGCTGTTAATTCTTTTAAAGAATATCTTAAAAATAAGGATTCAGTTATCAAAGTTTTTGTGCCGGCAAGGCAGGAGCTTTATAATGAAATGGATGCAAAAGTTGGGCATTATCGTCGTTATTCAAAGGGACAGCTTAAAAAAATATTTCATGATAATGGCTATGATGTTGTATCGTGCCGGTATTTTGATTTTCTAGGGTACTTTGCTACAGCTCTTTATAAAATTCTTGGTAAAGGTGGAGAAATAAACCCTAAGTCATTAATTATTTATGATAAATATATTTTTCCAGTAAGTTTGCTATTCGATAAATTGTTTTCAAATTTTGTGGGAAAGAATCTTATTTTAGAAGCAACATTGAAAAAAACATGATGATAAATAATAATATTGCCGTATTGATACCTTGTTATAACGAAGAATCGACCATTGTAAGTGTTGTTAACGACTTTAAAAATACCTTGCCTGAGGCGGTTATCTATGTTTATGATAATGCATCAACTGATAATACAAGTAAAGTTGCAAAAAGTGCTGGCGCAATAGTGCGTAAAGAGCCAAATAAAGGCAAGGGGAGTGTGGTGAGTAGAATGTTTGCAGATGTAGAAGCAGATGTTTACATCATGGTTGATGGGGATAATACCTATGAAGCTTCTAAATGCCCTGAGATGGTCAATCAGTTGATTGATGAGAATCTCGATATGGTTGTGGCTACAAGAATAACTGACAACAGTAGTGGTGAATACCGCAGGGGACATGTTTTTGGTAATTGGATTCTAACACGTTCAGTTTCATTAATTTTTGGGCATGGTTTTACTGACATGCTTTCAGGGTATCGAGTTATGTCACGTCGATTTGTTAAATCGTTTCCTGTTGCATCAAAAGGTTTTGAGATTGAAACTGAAATGACTGTACATGCTTTACAGGTTGGTGCTTCTTGCGTTGAAATAGAGACATTATATGATTCCAGGCCAGAGGGGTCTGAAAGTAAATTAAGCACTTTTAAAGATGGGTTTAGGATTTTGTGGATGATATTGCTTTTATTTAAAGCAGAAAAGCCTTTTCAATTTTTTGGATTGTTATCGTTATTGTTTTTTATCATATCCTTTGTATTGTCAATTCCAATATTTGTCACATATATTGAAACAGGATTGGTTCCGAGAGTGCCTACAGCAGTTCTAAGTACTGGCCTTATGATCCTATCGTTTTTTAGTTTGATATCTGGGGTTATTTTAGATAATTTAAGTCGATCCAAATTAGAAGCTAAAAAGGCCAACTATCTGTCTTACAAATCAATCTCTGGGTAGTTTTGAATAACAACAATACAAAAAAATCTAGTCTAACTTATTTGATCAAAGATCGACAGATTGCCACTATTTTGATATTTTCTCTTATAGTCAGGCTTGTATTTATGTGGATTTATCCAGATCAACATTTCCCAGATGCCACCGCTTACAAAGCTATAGGTAAGGAAATATTTTCTGGAAAGTTAATTACTAATAATATATATATGCCTTTATATCCTATTTGGAGTTATATAACTGGACTAGGGGTAGGTCAGCTCTTGATGGATATTCTGATATCTGTAGCTAGTGTTTGGCTGATCTTTTCATTGTCTTTGTATTTCTTTCAAGATAGGATGATGGCACTTTTATCGGCTTTTATCGCTTCTATTTATCCACACTTTATTTTTTATTCTGTTAGTGGGCTTACAGAAATATTTTTTACTTTCTTACTATTACTATCTTTTTTATTGTTTTATAAGGAGAGAATTTTTCTGGCAATAGTTATTTCTATATTGGCAGTATTGGTAAAGCCTACATTTGATTTTTTAAACCCTGTGCTAGTGGTTTTATTTGTTAGATATGTGCATGATGGCAGTTGGAAAAAAGTTATCCAGTATCTTTTCGTATATGCTATTTCATATATGATAATTATGTCTCCTTGGTGGATGCATCAGCATAAAAAATATGGCGAGTTTGTACGTTTGAGTCTTGGAGATGGAATTGTTCTATACACTGGTAATAATCCATTAAATAGGTCTGGAGGTGGAATTGTAGGAACTGATGTTGATATGAGTAGCTTTAATAATGAGAAAAATCCGGTTATTAGAAATAATAAAATGAAGAGAGTTGCTATTGAATATATTGCGAGTAATCCAGACCACTTTGTTGAATTAGCTGGGTTAAAATTTTTACGATTCTGGAGATTGTGGCCATATACACAACATTATCAGCAGTGGTATGTGGTTACTGCGTTTCTCTTAAGTTATGGGCTGATCCTTTTCTTAGCAATAGGTTTTATGTTGCGTAGCGGTAGAAGGTATTTTCGAAAATTAGTTCCAATCTTTGCTTTGTTTAGTTATTTGACGCTAGTTCATATGGTAACTATTGGCTCAATTAGGTATCGCTTTCCTTTGGAGCCTTTTTTAATAATATTTGCATCTTATTTCTTGGTTGATGTTTTAAAGAATAAGGCGCAGCTTATTCAATTAACAAATAAACCAACAGATATTTGATTATCACTAGATTGGATATTTTTCCTTATGTTCTGTCATTAAAGTGAGCATCATAATTTACCTATACAAACAAAAAATACGCTTGGAAATAATTTTGGCAAACATTTACATGATTAGAAATAAGGCTAAATTTTAAGGAAATGAAAGTTTTACTGTTATTTTCTAGTGCAGATATTGGGGGAGCTGAGCGCTCCTTAAGTCGCATGGTATTATCTAATAATAATAATTTGATATCCTACCAATTATCTACATTTGGATCTTGTGGCGCTTGGAGTGATTGGGTTGAGAGTGTGGGGTACACATCTACATGTTTTGATAAAAGAGTTTGGAAATTACTTAAATATATCTATATAGAGAAGCCTGATGTTATCTATATTATTGGATTTAGACTTTCTGTTTTATTGCGCGTGATTGTGCCATTTATATCTAAAAGCTTGTTAATTCAGGGAGTGAGATGGAATCCTAATTCAAGCTCTATGCTAGACAAAATGTTTCGTTTTATAGAGCGACTATTTAGCAATCTTTTGGATGGATATATTGTTAATTCGAATTCTGCCAAGAAAAGTCTAAATAAATTAGTAAAGAAAGATGTCGTACTCATTTATAATGGTATTGCTGATATTCAACAGGATAGTTTTAAGAAAACTAGCGGTAAAAATGTTATTACTGTTGCCAATCTTAGCGCTAGAAAGGGTTATGAGAATTATCTAAAGGCTGTTGCTATTGTTGCTAGAAAAGTTCCAGAAAGTCAGTTTATATTCTTAGGAAAGGACAATTTAAATGGTAAAGTTCAGCAACTTATTATTGATAATAAGATTGAAAATAACGTTCAATATTTAGGTTTTCAAGAAAAAATAGATGACTTTCTTAAAAATGGTACTGTGTTTGTTTTACCCTCATTGTATGGAGAAGGGTGTCCTACATCAATATTGGAGGCATTTTCATTTTCCCTGCCCGTGATTGCTTATCGAGTGGATGGTATTCCAGAATTGGTAAAACATGGCGTCGATGGATTACTATTTGATGTTGGTGATATTAATGCATTAGCAGATGGTATTGTTAGTTTATTATTAGATCCAAAAAAATCAAGAAAAATGGGGGGGGCTGGGTATCAAAAAGTTAAGAACTATTTTTTGCTTAACGATATGATAAATAAACATAATGATTATTTTTTAGGGTTGAAATAACATGTGTGGAATAGCTGGTGGATTTAATCTAAATGTCAATAATATTAATAAAGTTATTGATTTACTTAAGCATCGAGGACCTGATGCACAGGTATTTTATACGCATAAGCAGTTAAGCTTAATTCATACACGTTTATCTATCCAGGATCTAGATCATGGTTCTCAGCCATTCTCAATAGGAAATCATGTAATTATTTTTAATGGCGAGATATACAATCATTTGCGTTTACGCAATCTAATTGGAAAATATAAGTTTACAACCCAGTGTGACACAGAAACGTTACTCGCTCTATTTATTGAGCATGGTATTTCTGTACTCAGTAAGTGTGATGGCATGTTTGCATTTGCAATTTTAGATAAGAAATCCAATCAGCTATTTTTAGGTAGAGATAGAGCAGGAAAGAAGCCGCTTTATTTTTATAAAAATAAAGATGAATTTTTCTTTGCTAGTGAGCTTAATGCCATTAAAACAGGGGTTGGCCATGTGCATATTAATAAGGATGAAATATATTCCTATATAAGAAACGGATTCTTCTATAAAGATAAAACCCCATATAAAGATGTTTATGCAGTAGACCCGGGACATGTTTTTACAATAGATTTAGATAGCTTGGCATTAGAAAAAGTAAGATACTTTAACAATATTGATAATTACAAAACTGACAAAATAACAAATCTTAACACTGCACTGGAGAAAGTTGATAATTGTTTACATGAAAGCATTAAAGACAGACTGTTTAGTTCTGATCTGGAAGTTGGTGCTTTTTTGAGTGGCGGTATTGATAGTTCATTAATTGTTGCTATTGCCAGTCAATACGTTAATCAACTAAAAACCTTTACAGTAAAGTTTGAAGGGGCATTTGATGAGTCAAAACTAGCAAAGTTAACAGCTAGTAAGTACAAAACTGACCATACAGAATTATCTATATCAATGAATCTAAAAGATGATGTGGAGAAAATTCTTCTTAATTACGGCGAGCCATTTATGGATAGTAGCGCTATTCCAAGTTACTATGTGAGTAGAGAGGCAAGGAAACATGTAGCAGTAGTATTAAATGGCGATGGCGCTGATGAATTATTTGGCGGATATCGTCGATATGTGCCAGCAGCTAACGGATGGATAAAGTTTGCGTCAAATTTGACTTTTTTAAGTTCAATGTTGCCAATTCCGTATAATAAGAGATCTACTTATAATTACCTCTATCGAATGTTAAAGGTATCAACTAAAACTGGACTAGATTTTTACAATAGTGCAACTAATGATATTTTTGAAGATGTTTATCAGTTTGAGGGTAACCAGACTTTTGCGGATATGAATCAACAGATTTTAGGTATTAATAGTGAAAATATATCAGAATTATCCAAGATGCTGCTTATGGATTTTCATTTTATATTGCCAAGCGACTTGTTAAAGAAGATGGATATAGCAACTATGGCTAATTCATTAGAGGGAAGAAGTCCTTTTCTAAGTAAATCAATGCTCGAATTGGCGCCCACATTAAATGATAAATATAAAATTAGCGGGACTAAAACGAAGGTAGTTTTAAGAGAATTAGCTAAAAAATATCTACCGAAAGAGATTATAAATCAACCCAAAAGAGGGTTTGAGGTTCCATTAAAAAAATGGGTAGAGAGCGAGTTAAGAGAAAATATATTTGATAGGCTGGATTCCAATTGTTATTCAAGAGAGTTTATTGACTGGAAATTTATTGATAATTTGCTAAATAAAAAGATAAGTGTCTCTGATGAAAAGAGAGCAAAAATGCTATGGACCTTATATAGCCTTGAAATATGGAAAACATCACAATAATGCAAAAAGTTGCAATTGTTATCAATTCGGCATGGCAAGGGTACAATTTTAGGTTGAATCTGCTTATAGAGACATATTAAATTAAAAAATTATTAATGAAAAGATTGTTATTTATCGTCAATGTCGATTGGTTTTTTATCTCTCATCGTTTGCCTATTGCCTTAGCAGCTATCAAGCAAGGGTACGAAGTTCATATAGCTTGCGGAATCACTGATAAAAAAACGATGTTGGAAAGTCACGGCCTTGTTGTTCACTCGCTAATCTTGTCACGTAGTGGTGTTAGTGTTTTTAGTGAACTTAAAACACTAAAGCAATTATTCACTATTATTAAGCTGGTTAGGCCAGATATTACCCATAGCATCACTATTAAACCTGTTTTATATGGAAATATTATTTCACGCTTGTTAAGAGTGCCTACTCGAGTTGCTTCCATTTCTGGTTTGGGCTATGTGTTTATTGCATCCGGCATTAAAGCTAAGTTTTTTCGAGTGATTATCGCATTACTTTATCGCTCAGCTTTAAGTGATGCAAAAACAGTGATATTTCAAAACAGTAGTGATAGAGATATATTGAAAAAATTAGGCGCAATAAAACCAGAGCAAGAGTTATTCATACGTGGCTCTGGTGTTGATTTAAGTTTGTATCCTGTCTTGCCTGAACCAAAAGATGATCTCGTGGTAATGATGGTTGCACGTTTGTTGATTGACAAAGGAGTGTATGAATTTGTGAAGGCTGCTGAAATAATCAAAGCACAAGTTGATAATGTTCGCATGGTCCTTGTGGGGAGTACAGATCCAGGAAACCCGAATTCAGTTACTATGCAGAAAATAAAGAGTTGGGTCGATGCTGACATAATTGAGTATTGGGGGTATAGCGCTGAAGTTGCTACTACTATGTCTAAATCAAATATTATTGTTCTGCCATCTTATCGAGAAGGGCTGCCTAAAGTCTTGATTGAGGCAGCGGCTTGTGGCCGTGCTGTAGTGACTACTGATGTGCCGGGTTGTCGGGATGCAATAGAACCTAATGAGACGGGCTTGTTAGTTGACGTTAAGTCAGCAAGTTCTTTAGCTAACGGTATTCTAAGTTTGATTAATAATAATAATTTAAGACATAAGTTTGCTAGAAATGCGCGCAAGTTAGCTGAGCGTGCTTTTAATATTAATAATGTAATATCGATACATTTAGCTATTTATGAAAAAGAGTAGGGGGCAGTTAACTACTTTAATAACAGGAGCCACAGGATTTATTGGCCGTAGGTTAATAAATGCAGTAGACGGAGAAATTCGAGTATTGTCTAGAACAAAACACCCTGATTACGACACTACGGTTTGCGATTTACAATCAGAAGCTATTCCAGATCATGCTTTAAATGGTGTTGATACAGTCTTTCATTTAGCTGGATTTACACATGATGTGCGTGATGCAAGTAAGATTGCAGACCTTTATTATAAGGTGAACGTGGATGCTACAGTTCAATTGGCTAATCTTGCGGTAAAGTCTGGTGTCAAGAGGTTTGTTTTTGTTAGTAGTGTCAAGGCAGGTGGGAATCCGCCTCTAGGAACGTGCGCGAATGAGAAGGATCAGAAAAATACAGAAGATGTTTACGGAAAAACGAAACGTGAAGCAGAGTTGAAATTATTGGAAATAGGTAAAGAATCAGGTATGCATGTATCGATTATTCGACCTTCTTTAGTATACGGTCCAAATGTAAAAGGAAATTTACAATTAATGTTATCTGGAATTGAGAAGGGTTGGTTCCCACCTTTGCCTGAGACGGGGAATCGACGCTCTATGATTCATGTAGATGATTTGGTATGGGCAATTTTTTTAGTTGCTGAAGATAAACGTGCCAATGGAGAGATATTTATTGCAACAGATGGTACGCCACATTCATCTCGTGAGATTTATGATGCTATGTGCAACATTGCAGGAAAGTCAATTCCAAAATGGAGTGTGCCGAAATTTTTGTTTAATATGGTTGCTTTAATAAGCCCAAAAATTAGATATAAAATTGACAAACTGCTTGACGATGAATGCTATTCTTCAGAAAAGTTAGAAGCATTGGGGTTTAAAGCTCAAAGAACATTAAAGGAAATGAATGAAACGTCTTTTTGATTTATTTGCTGGCGTTGTGCTTTTCGTATTGCTGGTCATTCCAATGCTATTGATTATGATTGCGATTCGTTTGACATCAAAGGGCCCGTCACTTTATTGGTCTAAACGAATTGGAAAAGATAATACAATTATTAAAATACCTAAGTTTCGATCGATGTTATTAGATACACCTGCTGTGGCAACACATTTGTTAGATGATCCAGACTCTTGTTTATCTCCAATTGGTGGTTTTTTACGCCGATCGAGCTTAGATGAGCTTCCTCAACTATTCTCAGTTTTAAAGGGCGACATGAGTTTTGTAGGGCCACGACCTGCACTCTTTAACCAGGACGATTTGATTGCTTTACGTAAAGAAAAAGGTGTTGATAAATTATTACCTGGTATTACAGGCTGGGCACAAGTTAATGGCAGGGATGAGCTTTCAATTCCTGATAAGGTTGCATTAGATGTAGAATATGTGCAGCGCCAATCATTTTGGTTTGATATGAAGATATTATGGATGACATTTTTGAAAGTGATTAAACAGACTGGGGTTTCACATTGATTGATCGATTGCTGGTATTGTCAAGAATCAAAAAACAGATTTTTATGTTGCTTGTTGATTCAATAGTGCTTATTGGCATTCTACTTGCAGCATTTTCATTACGACTTGGGGTTTGGTATTGGCCAGAGAATGATTTAATTTGGGTGATATTGGGTGCACCTATTATTGCGATTCCTATTTTTATACGTTTTGGCTTGTATCGTACGGTAATTCGT
>LWDU01043953.1_pt1 | contig 11261 bp, 11 predicted proteins | sample 727161 | NCBI WGS metagenome assembly LWDU01 (sample SAMN04566230, study PRJNA314399) | hydrothermal vent metagenome | isolation source: deep sea hydrothermal plume seawater | place: Mexico: Gulf of California, Guaymas Basin | collected 2004-07-11 | reverse complement strand
TTCTGGAATCGGTTTCTGTTTGTGAAAGTACTGCAACATCTACTTCAAAATTTAACAGGTTTTCTAAAATATCTTCTGAATTTCGAACTGTGACCGTGATTTTCAAATATGGAAACCGTTCACGAAAAACAGCCAGCATTTCCGTCAAATGATAAGGTCCAACGGCTCCAACCCTAAGATGACCGCTCTGAAATCCTCCTGCAGTCTGAAGTACATCCTGGGCTTCTCTTTCCAATATTTCCATGCGTTGAGTGACAGCATAGAGTTCCATTCCTGTTTCAGTCAACTCAACTCTGCGGCCGCGACGGTGGAACAACTCAACTCCATAATAATCTTCCAATGCCCGCACCTGCCCGCTTATGGTGGGTTGTCCCACATGGAGTACTTTGGAGGCGGCAGTAAAACCTCCTGTACCCGCAACTGCATGAAAAGAACGAAGTTGGGTATAGCTGACTTGTAAAAACAGCGAACCCAGCGACTCAAGATGAGTCGTTTTGGAGTTAGATAAATTTTTCATAATCGATGAGAATTTTGGTTTTAATAATCTACCCCGCCGCAAGCAGTGGAGTATTGGCAAGGAAATCATCTACTTTCGCACCAAGGGTCGGGGGATTAACCCTAAAAGAGATTAACTCACTATTTATTAAATCAATACCAATTTACAAAATAATGTATTATACAGATACTATCTGTTGTGTTAAATTTCAGCAAGTTGTTTTAATCTACATTGAACTAGGAAATTGATGAAAATTATTCAAATTACAGACACACATTTGATGCAGCGCGGCACTGAACTTCTCGGGCTAAATCCATACGAGCGTCTTGATGCTTGTATTGCCAGCATTAGAGTTTCATGCTGACGCAGAATTGTGTATCATCACGGGCGATCTCACAGATCAAGCTCATCGAAAAGCATATCAAGATTTTCGTGAAATTCTACAGCAACTCCCAATCCCTTTTCATCCTTTAGTAGGCAACCATGATCCTAGTAAAATATTTTCTGAGGTTTTTCCGGAAGTACCCTTGGACAAAGATGGTTTTGTACAGCAAGTGCTGGAAACTCCTGCTGGCAACTTTCTATTTCTTGACACAGTTGAGCATGGAAATCATTGGGGATCTTTTTGTGAAAAACGGGGGGCATGGCTCTAGACTCAGTTGGAAGCAGCCGGAACAAAATCAGTCTATCTTTTCATGCACCATCCTCCTTTTGAGATTGGTATTCCATCACTGGATATAATAAGCCTCAGAGAAGATGCTCAGCGTATTCAACAAATCGTAAGTGGTTTTTCAAACATCAAACATCTCTTTTTTGGACACGTTCATCGACCTGTCAGCGGCAGTTGGGATGGCATACCATTCAACACACTGCGAGGTACCAATCATCAGATCCAGTTTGATCTGAATGTCGATGATTATTTACCCATCAACCATGAGCCTCCGGCTTATTGCGTGATCTTTCTGGAACCGCAACAGACGACCGTACATTTCCACGACTATTTGGACGATTCTCTTTACAAGAAAATATCTTTAAAAATTGTGTGAACCAGATACAAATACGAAATACCAACAACAAGAGTAGCTTATATGTGGATTGCAAAGGATTGAAACCATGAGTTACGGAGTCGGATTTGCTCTACTCAGTTTGTTGCTGAGCGGATTTAACGATGTACTGTTCAAACGCTACTCAATTGGAGGGCGATCGAGAGGTATGCTAATTTTTGGTGTGGGCCTTCTTTGGACATTGGCACAATTGGGAATTGCTCAAATTCAGAATACCCCTCTTGAATTTAACCAAGCAACCCTCAATTTTGGCTTGATGGCCGGAATATTTTTGTTATTTTCAAACTTGTTACTTTTAGAAAGTCTTGGTCGTATTGATGTCAGTTTGGTATCAACAATTTACCGTTTAAATACCATCGGTGTGATTCTGCTCTCGTTTGTCTTTTTAAACGAACCTTTTGGTTGGCTAAAGGGACTCGGAATCTCAATCGGTCTGCTTGCGGTTATTTTACTATATCAAGGGCAGAACTCCGCCTCATATCAAAAACAGTTGCTATTGTTTGTAGGAGTCGCGACAATCGCATCGTTTTTACGCGCCGCTTATGGTGTAAGCACCAAAGCGGGATTGCTTGAAGGAGGCAACCGCAACACAATGCTCCTGATTATTTCATCAAGTTGGGTAGTTGGTGGTGCTGTTTATGCGTTGTTGCGTGAAAAAAGATTCCGGCTTACTTGGGAAAAGTCTCGCTTTATCTTGCTCTCTTCTTTCTTAGTGGTCGGCGTCGCCAACTTTTTGATGCTTGCGGTTCAGCATGCAGACGCAAGCAAAGTCATTCCAATTGCAAATATGAGTTTTGTTATTGCGTTGTTGATTGCAGTTGCCTTGAAAATGGAGAAACTTACAGCAAAGAAAATGGGTGCAATGGCCTGCGCAGTAGTTTCAATTTTCTTGTTGGCACAATTATAAAGGCTCTGCACGCATTATATGTTGATCAACATCATATAAAATAAATTAATATATCAGCATCTTAAGTTTTGAAATACAAAAAGGTAGCCCTAACTAAATTTCATTATGATGAAAGGTTGATAAGTGCTACATTTCGAACTAAGTTTTGTAATATTTGGGATTTACAAGATCGAGTTCTTACCAACATTTCTTGATGTGAACAGAGCAAATTAGATCGACATCATGAGACTACCATCGCATATTAATATTTTTAATTCTAGTGTAGCTGAGAAGTTCATCAAAACACTCCTCTTGACCAATACCGCTCGCTTTCCATCCACCATAAGGCGCACCAAGATAGCGCCCGTTAGAATTTATCCAAATATACCCCGCTTCAACACGCTCTGATGTTTCCATTGCCTGTTTCATATTATTCGTAACTATCATCGCTGTAAGCCCATATTCAAGCCCATTAACTATTGACAAAAGATTCTCATAATCATTCCATTCGAATACAGACATCACAGGTCCAAAAATCTCTTCCCTTGCAATCCGCATCTCAGGTTTTACATTGCTGAAGACAGTTGGCTGAATGAAAAAACCATTGCTAAGGAGTTCGTCATTCGGAGAACATCCACCTGTAACTAAGGTTGCCCCTTCTTGTCCCGCTGAGGTGATAAAATCCATAATCTTATCGTATTGGAGTTTTGAAACGATTGGCCCTACTTCGCTGCTCTCTATCCATGGTAATCCTACTGGTAGCTTTTCAACCAATATTTTTAGCTCTTCAATTACTTCCTTGTGAATATTCTTGTGAACAAATACACGTGAAGTTGAGCTGCATGATTGACCTTGACGGTTCATATTCATACCTTTAACAGCAAAGGAAGCAGCTTCCTTTGGATCTACATCTGAGAAAATAATAATCGGATTTTTCCCCCCCAGTTCCAATGTAACATGAGTCAGGTCTTCGGCAGCGTCCTTTGCGATAGCTATACCAGTTGAGACGGAACCAACGACTCCCACGCGGCGCACATCAGGATGGCGCACCATTGCCTGACCACATGCAGTATCGCCTGTCAGTACATTCACCACACCTGGCGGAAGGACTTCGTGACAGATTTCAGCAAACCGTAAACTTGATAAGGGTGCTTGTTCAGAGGCCTTGATTACAACAGTATTTCCTGCAGCAAGAGCTGCTGCAGATTTCTCTGCACAAAAACGGAGAGGATGATTAAATGGATTGATTTTGGCCACAACTCCATAAGGTTCACGACGGGTAAAATTCAAATGACCAGGTTTTTCTGAAAATGTTTCACCTTTAATTTCAGCAATCAAACCGGCAAAATAACGTAAAGTATCTGCAGACCAATCAACATCTTCTTTCATTCCAGAAATAGTGTTACCTGAATCAAGACAATCCATCAAACCTAGTTCATCACGTTTGTCTTGTAATATTTCAGCTAGAGCATCTAGAAAACCAGCACGTTCCTTGATTGGCATTCTACTCCAATCATAGAATGCCTCCTTTGCTGCAATAACAGCCCGATTTACATCCTCTTCATCAGCTAAAGGTAATTCACCCAAATAATCCAAATTTGCAGGATTGATACTTTCAAATGTTTTCCCTTTTACACTTTCCTCCCATTTTCCACCTATATAAAGTCCTTTTGGAGAAAAACCTAATTCTGGAGTTTTCATCTATTCATACTTTCTTCTTTTTTGAGCACAAGCAACCTTAAGCTGTTTGACGTTTACAGCAGTGCTCAGTCGACTTTGAAGTGGCTTTCACACCTTTGTGTTGTTCTCCAACTGAAATAATCACTTGTACAGTGATGAAAACTCATTCAATTGTTTCTCCAGACCAATCTTCAATTATCTTTACTATCTCCAAATGATCAGACTCATCTCCCAAGATATTTTTTGCAACCTGAATTATTTCTCGTGTAACCCTGAGCGATGGTGCGGGTATATTACTTTCCTGCAACATACCCATACAGGTATCCACATCTTTACATAACAAACCAAGGGAAAATCCATAGTCAAATCCTCTTGTCAAAACATGCTCGGGCATCCTTTGTTGAGTGACCCAAGACCGACCCGAGGAAGTACTAATTGCTTTAAGTGCAACATCAAGTGGAATGCCATATTTTTTCAATACAATCAAACCTTCCGAAACACTACAGATATTTGCTGCAAGTAATGTATTGTTGACTGCTTTAACTGCATGACCTGCTCCGCTTGGACCTAGATGTACAATATTTTTTGCAAAGGAAGATATTATACTTTGAACTTCACCGAAAGCACTGTGGTCTCCACCGACCATAGCAGTAAGAGTACCAGCAGTTGCTCCTGCAGGCCCTCCTGAAACAGCACAGTCAAAAAATATAACGTCCTGTGACATGAGTTCTGAAGCTATTTTTTGAGACTCCCCAGGGTGCCCTGAAGTTGTATCTACCCAGTATTGAACTTTATTTAAAGTTCCTTTCTGTTGAAGAAAATTATTGACTACTTCGCTTACATGATGTGAGTTAGGAAGGCAACTGAAAACTACTGCAGAGTTTTTCACAGCAGGTAATAAAGCGGAGGAGGTTACATTTTTATAACTTTCTTCTGCGTACTTCGAGGCCTCTGGGTCAAGATCATATGCAAGAGTCCTATACCCTGCACCACCAATTCGTCCACAAAGTTCACGCCCCATTTTACCAAGGCCAATAAAAGCACAAGTAATTGAATTCATAATATTTTCATTATCATTGATAAATCACAGTTATATTGTTACAACCGAATTAATCGATGAATTTTTCAGCAAAAACTAATAGCTGTTCAAATGGTATGTACAGCTTTACAAAGGTTCGCCGCACTGGACTCAAGACTATCGTAGGGAATTGAGTAATTCCAGAACTTGTCACCAGGAAAAGTAATCTTCTCCTGTTTAAGACACACCATTCAAGACATAGTCAAATATCTCATGGCTCCGTAATGTGGTTGTAAGGTGACGCTCGGCATAAGAGCCTGTCAATGGTTCACTGATAACGAAAGGAATGTTCGCCTCGTACAAACTACCGTGGGTACGAAGTCTGTGTCCTTTCAAGGCAGAGAGATCATGATCGACTGCTCGACCACCAATCACAGTCCACTTGTCACCCATTACTGCAACGTCGCCTTCTCGATCTAGAGGCTGTTCCAGTTCTTCGGCGACATCCTCTGCTAACCAGGCCTTCTCGATACCAGTTTGGTCTTGGACTATTTCAACGACTTTTTCGCGCTCTGCTCTGCCATTGATATATATCCTGACAAAACCACCTAGAGCGCCATGATGACCGACGAAGGCATCAGTAATTGGGCAAATGACTGTGCATATTCCCTCACCAAGTTCGGCATTCAAGATATCCTGCAGCCAGATTACTTTAGGATCTCCTTTTGCGTCAGCCTTGTCACCCATACCGTGATCTGCAATCAACGCAACCACAGCACCTAATTCCACCATTTGGCCAAAGAGAGCGTCCATTGCTTTATAAAATTGATTTGCGACATCAGTTCCAGGAGCGTGGGTATGTTGTATGAAATCAGTTAGTGAGAGATAGAGGATATCTGGCCTTCGCTCTTCAAGAAACTTTATTCCTGCTTGTAGGACAAACAATGACAGGTCGGCAGAGTACATTTCAGGTTGTGGCAGACCAACAAATTCAAGAAATCTTTCTATACCGTTTTCCTCCATAGAGCAATCGTGGGCGTATTGGGACGACATGCTCACAGAACCACTAGAAAGGTTCATATCTTTTTGAAGTTGTTTCCGCAACTTGTCTTTCGCAGTTATAGAAACGACCTTAGCTCCATGTCTGGAAAACTCACTCATGATTGAACGAGTACGAAGCAAATCAGGGCCAGTCATTAACACAGGTTTGGAAGTCTCACGATCCAGGTAATAGTTGCCCGAAATCCCATGCACAACTGGCTCACATCCAGTAACAATTGACATATTGTTGGGACAAGTAAAACTCGGCATAGACCCTTGTGCAACAGAATAAAACCCATTTTTCATGAAGTTCTCAATATTAGGAATAATGCCATCCTTGATGCCCGCTTCAATGTATTCAGGATCGCCACCATCAATGCAAACAACAACAACCGGCCTTTTAGGCCAAGCGTATTCTACCCCGTTCAGCTTTATTATATCTGAAACCATAATGAGATATTGAATGTAGTTGAATTATAAGAATATATTATTTCGAGGAGGGCTTTATTATTAATTGTAATATTCAAAATGTATTTTCACTTTATTTTTGTTTTATCGACAGTCAGTCTCTAAAATTTGATAATTTATTTCATCCGCATCGCTCGATTACGGGCCCATGCTGAAATAATTTCCGAAATTAAAACCAAGATGAGAATAGAAAGCAAAATTGCGGTAACTCGTTCAGTCTCTATTTGTAGTACATTACGTTTCAAATACCAGCCCATGCCTCCGGCACCAAAAAACCCAACCACAGTTGCAGCACGAAAGGCGGCATCCCAAGTGTATATGGCTATACCTGTGAATGCAACACGAACCTGTGGAAACACACCAAATATCATCACTTGAAACAGGTTTGCACCAGTCGCTCTGATAGCTTCTACGGGTCCCATATCGATGGCTTCTATTTCATCAGCAAATAGCTTCCCTGCAAACCCGGTAGAAAAGAACGTCAACGCCAGCACTCCCGGCAACATGCCAAAGCCGAGAATAGAAACAAACAAAATTGCCCAAATCATCTCATGTACGGCACGGCAACTCATGGTTATCAACCTTGCTACAGGATAGACAAAGCGCCTGGATGGTGTCATGTTGAACGCTGAGAACCATCCGAGTGGTATAGTGGCTAAGAGCCCAAACAATGCACCAAGATATGCCATTTGCATAGTTTCAATAATGGATTCCGCATAATCTAAGTTCATAATGTATTCTATATCTGGTGGATAGTAACGATTTGCAAAAGTGTCACCCATACGCCCAAACATTCCAAACAGTCTGTTCAAAGGAATGTTAAGATATTCAATAGATACGGCAATGAAAACCAGAGTTGAAAACCAAAATGCATAACGTATAAAAGAATCCGTATACTTAAATCTTATCCATTCTTTGGAAGTTTTTGGAATAATTGCTGATGATTTGTGGGTTATTGAACTCATAGTTGTTTTACTAATTCACACATATATCTAGTTCATATCACCCTATTGCGAGTGTAATGAGAAATTACTTCTCCAATCATTATAATTCCCAGGATAGCTATTATGACAGTTGTCACTCCGTGATGATTGAAAGTATTCATTTGACGAAAAAAAACGAGACCTAAGCCACCCGCACCTACAAGTCCGAGAATTGCTGAACGCCTGATGTTTATCTCCCACTCGAAGAAAATGATTCCCAGAACCTGTGGCAGCACCTGTGGGAGAATGGCAAAAAGCAATACTTGGAAGTTGTTGGCACCTGTAGCTCGGATAGCATCTACCGGACCTAGTTCGACGTTCTCGATGGCTTCAGCAGACATCTTAGCAATGAATCCAACAGATCGAACTGCGATTGCAAATATTCCTGGAAGTGCGCCCAATCCTAAAACTGCGACAAAAAATAACGCCCAAACAATCTCGTGGATTGAGCGGCTAATGGACATCAAGAGACGACCAATCGGATAGGTAATTGGTTTGAAGGGGGTAATGTTCCGAGCACCGAACCAAGTTGCTGGAACACATATTATAACGCCAAGAAGAGTACCCAAACAAGAAATCATAAAAGTTTCAATGGCAGGTACAAGAAGATTTGGGACCAAAGAGAAATCGATACCCATGAAACGCCCCGCAGAAGTCAATACTTGACCAATGCTGCCCATTCGTTCCCAATCAGTGTCTTCAATGATGGTGACCTTAACACTCCAAAGAACCATCGCGATTAATATCAAACCACCAACACCACGAGTGACTTTGCTGCGGCTACGTAGTGAAATAATATCATCCACTTTGATGGTAGTCTTAAGCAAGGGTTGGTCAGAATTCATAGACATAACATCAAAGTATTTCCATGGCATATATTTCGTCAAGTTTTTCTTTATTAAGATCTTTGGTTGAACCGTCAAACATCTTTACCCCATCTTGGATACCGATAATTTTGTTGCAAAATTCCATCGCCAATTGAACATCATGAATATTGCAAAGACATGGTACCTTGAGTTCTGTAGCCATCTTCTTAACCAGGCTCATGATCTCTCGTGATATTTTTGGATCTAAGGACGATGTTGGTTCATCTAAAAGAAGCAGTTTTGGGTCTTGTATCAACGCCCGAGCTATACCAACCCTCTGGCGTTGACCTCCTGAAAGTTCATCCGCACGCTTGGTCACTTGATCTGCCAAACCTACTCGATCAAGGAGTTTCAAAGCTTTTTCTATTTCTTCTCGCGGGAATAATCGAAACATTGATCGAAGATTACTAGTATATCCAAGACGTCCAGAAAGAACATTGTCCATCACGCTCAAACGGTTGATGAGGTTAAATTCCTGGAATATCATACCGATATCACGCCTGAGAATGCGCAATTGACGGTTTGACATTTTCGTAACCTCGCGTCCATGGAAATGAATCGAACCAGAATTTGGTTCCACCAGCCGATTGATGCAACGGATCAAGGTCGATTTTCCTGCTCCGCTAGGACCGATGATGGCAAAGAAATCATTTTCCTCTACCTCAAAACTAATGCCTTTAAGTATTTCCGGACTACTGGAACTGTAACGAATTCGAAGCTCATTTACTTCAAGGACTATCATTCTGTGTATATAAGTTGGTATATTATTGAATCACATAACAATTGATTACCCATCAGTAGACCGACCAAGAACCAAAGTTTTTATCAACTTTGGTGTGATCGGCCTGCTTAAGTACTGCACTAACTCTTCTTTTACTTGCGAGCATCCTTTGCTTTTTTGAGATCTCGAATGAGGTTGTAATCATCCGAATTCATCTCAACAAAGGTATTTGACTTCACATTATCAAGGAATTTTTTTGCACTTGGCACATCCTTGAGGCCTATGAATGTTTCACGGATTTTGGCCTTGATGTTGCCGCATAGCGTGTTTCTGTAAACGAAAGGATCCTGTGGAATTACAGCAGATTTCCACAAGATATTGACTGCGTCAAGCGAGGCTTCACCCTTGTTGACTACATTGTCAAAACGGTGCGAAGCTACAAAAGCGGAATCGACCTTTCCTTGTATTACAGCGACTGTTGACAGCTCATGACTACCAGTATAAACCACTTTACCGAAGAACTTCTCAAGGTCCATACCGATAACCTTAGTGAAGGCCACTCGTGGCATTAGATTGCCAGAAGTACTCCCAGGGTCTGTAAGTCCGACAATAGAACCCTTAAGCGAGTCGATTGTGGTGAATTTTGATCCTCGTTTGGAAATTAAAACACCACGATACCCCGGACCTTCTTCCTGCATATGACCAGGACGCTTGGCATAAGTTGCAAAGACTTCAATACTCTTGTCTTTCGAGTTAGCGATGACATAGGTGTATGGTCCCAAAACAGCCACATCAACGAACTTGCTCAGCAAGCCTTCGACAACTGAAGCGTACGAAGTCGGCATAAAGAACTGGATCTTCTTACCGGTAAGCTCCTCCATACGATCAGTAACAGGCTTGTACAGCTGCAACTCTGCAACGGTTTCTTCTGTGGGAATAATGGCGAAGGTCAAGGCGTCAGGATTTTCACAAGTTGCCGCCATTGCTAACTGTGAACCTACAACCCCAAAACTTATTGTCAATATGCTAAATGCAGTGATTAACTTTTTAATCACTGCATTTTGGGACCAATATCGATTTATGAATAAATTTTTCATAATCATTCTCCATGATAATTTAACTCTTCCGCAATGTCACACTATTGTGACATCTGCTTAAAAGTAGAAATAACTTTGAATTGTGGTTTCATACCAAGATAGTAATTTCATTCCATAGGCGACTCCTCCAATTTATTTCTTCCGCAATGTCACATAATTGTGACTTGTGCATCAGAAATAGTTTTTATTATTACAATTGAGCTCTGCGTCAGTTGTGGTTCCGCTCCTTTCAAGTAACAGTTTTTTTCTCAATTTATGTGTTGATTGTATTCCGGAAGGTACGGTGGTGAAAGAATATTTCTAATCATAACACTTTATTTAAATCTGTAAAATAATATTTTTATATCTATTCTATTGATTAAAACAATATCATCGGAGTATTTTCACACTCTTTTTTCTTTTTGCACTAACCGTTCTGCTGAACTAAGGATTGAGTATTTTGCCAGGATTGATCAAAGTTCGCTTACCCTATCAAGGACAAAACACCAATTAAATTCAAAATCAGTTGCTCTCACTCTGGACACTGATTAGCGGAGCGGTGATTACATCTGGAAATTAGTATCAGAGTAGTTTCTGCCAGGAGCTCTTCAATAAGTTAGATCCTCGCTGGATACTTGTGAACCAGAGGCCTTCATGCTGCACTATGACCCAACGGCGAACTACGATTGACTTTTAAAAACCTTTACCCTTTGCTCTCAAGTATCACTGATCAATCCTGATTTAGGGGCGCTCCCCTCTGGAGAGACGCAGGTTAATGTCATCAACAACATCCACCAATTGGTCAAAAGTATCAATAACATAGTGTGCACCAGCTTTCTGCAGGATATCCCTCGTTTTAATCAGCCTGCGTTGGATTTCTTCTTCAGGAAGCGAACCAGCCTCTTCGAGTGTATCCATGTCCATGTAGTTGCTGTAACGAGCGATACCTACTCCCCAACAGC
>LWDU01039723.1_pt1 | contig 11261 bp, 9 predicted proteins | sample 727161 | NCBI WGS metagenome assembly LWDU01 (sample SAMN04566230, study PRJNA314399) | hydrothermal vent metagenome | isolation source: deep sea hydrothermal plume seawater | place: Mexico: Gulf of California, Guaymas Basin | collected 2004-07-11 | reverse complement strand
CAAGGTTGAGATGCACAAGATTCGTGTAGGGGTGATCGGTGTCGGCCGCGGCCAGAGCTTTGCTCGCGGCGCGACGGATAGTGCGGACATGGAATTGGTGGCGCTCTGCGACACCTGGCAGGAGCGCTTGCAGGAGAAGGGCGAGGAGTTCGGGGTGGCGACCTATGCCGACTATGACGAGTTTCTTACGCACGATATGGATGCGGTGGTGCTGGCCAATTATTTTCATCAGCACGCGCCCTTCGCCATCAAAGCGTTGGCAGCGGGTTTCCACGTAATGAGCGAGACGGCGGCCAATACCACCCTGGCCCAGGGCGTGGCGCTGTGTCGGGCGGTCGAAAAGAGCGGCAAGACCTATATGTTGGCCGAGAATTATCCCTATACGGCGTTTAACCAGGAGATGCGTCGGGTGTATCAGACCGGTGAGATTGGTGCGGTCACCTATGCCGAAGGCGAATACAATCATCCGATGACCCCCGAGAGCCGCCTGCGCATTTCGCCGGGCAAAAACCACTGGCGCGCCTGGATTCCCTCGACCTATTACTGCACACATGCGCTGGCGCCTTTGGTGTATATTACCGATACGATGCCGGTGAGCGTCAACGCGCTGTCGATTGCCTGCGACAAGGTCAACGAAGAAACCGTTGCGGTTGGTGATCCGGGTTCGGTGATTTTATGCCGGATGGACAATGGCGCGGTGTTCCGAATTTTCGGTCTGATATTGCCCGGGCATAGCAACTGGTATCGCGTGCACGGTGACCGGGGGGCGATGGAGATTACGCGCGGAGGTGGGTATTACGGTCCGGGGCAAGTGCGGGTCTGGCATGAGGAATGGGATTTGGCCGAGGGTAAAGAGCAGGAACGGGTATATACGCCGGAATGGCCTGAGCACGGCGACTTGGCGGAAAAATCTGGGCATGGCGGTGGCGACTTCTGGACCAATTTTCATTTTGCCAATGCGATTCGTTCGGGAGCAGCGCCCTTTTTAGATGTGTATAGAGGGGTGGCGATGTCTTCGGTGGGGATCTTGGCATGGAAGAGCGCGTTGGCGGAGGGGCAACCCGTCGCGGTGCCGAATTTTCGCGACGAGGAAAGCAGAAAAGAATACGAGGATGATCATTGGTCACCCTGGCCCGAGGATGCAGGGGAGGGACAGCCGCCGCCGAGTATTCGGGGTGTGGTTGAGCCTAGAGAGGCGGGGCGGGTGTTGGCGAAGAAGGTGTGGGAAGAGATTGGTTACGAGGGAGAGTAGGCTTTGAGGAGAGTAAAATGACGGCCAACAGCCGGCATCCGACAGACGCCGAACGCTTCTTCTTCGACAACAACGGTTACCTAATCCTAGAGAACTTTCTCAATAAAGAGCAAGTCGATGGATTATATGCTGCGTTGCAACAGGTAATCGAACGGCGGCGCTCGCCCGAATTCAAACGGCAACACCAGCCGGCGTTTGAGGATCGGCTCGATACGGCGAATATTCGGGTTATGCACTTGCTGGCGGCGGATCCGCTTTTTTTACAAATGCTCGATTATGGGCCGATGATGGCCTATGTACACGGTCTGTTCAACGAGATGCCGCACCTGCATTCGACCGATGCCTTCTACGAGGTAGAGCGGGGCGATTATCACGGCCGGGGTTGGCATATCGACGGAATCCAAGACGGGTTTCGCAACCTCAAGCCGCATATCCCATTTTTGCAATTCAAGGTGGGCTATTATTTGAGCGATATGAGTGAGCCAGACCAGGGCAATCTGACCCTAGTGCCCGGCAGCCACAAGGCCTTGGTGGATCCGGATGCGCAGGCCATGCAGGATCAGACACTCTTTGACGGGGCTTTGCAGGTCTGCGGCGGTCCGGGCACGGCGGTTATCTTTCACAATGCGATGTGGCATACCGCGGGCCCTTTTTCACGCGATGGCGGCAAACGAGTTATGCTCTATTATGGCTATGAACATCCGTGGATGCTGGCCTGTGCCGAGCAGTGGCGTTATGACAAGGCATTTTTGCGGGGTTTGAGCGAAGCGCAACGGCGTTTTTTTCACGGTTTTGTTTTTGATCCGCCCGAATACCGCTGGGGATAGGGATGAGCGAACACGATACAACGAAGATCGGTTGGGACACGCCCGACTCCGAAGGCAGTCGCCGTCTGGGGATGGCCCTATTTCTGGTCTCATTGGCCATGCTTTTCGGTTCGAGCGTTGTGGCTTTCGCCTATTTGCGGCTGACTAGCCCGGCTTTACAGGGGCTCGACCCCGTCGAATTGCCCTTGGGGCTTTTTGCTTCGACCGCCGCATTGATGGGGGCCGGTTTTGCAATGCACAAGTCGTGGCAAAGCGCTCGCAGGGGGCATTTCCCACATTTGCGCGGGTGGTTGGGGCGAACTTGGAGCTTGAGCGCGTTGTTTGTCGCGATACAGGTGCCGTCTATGTGGCAATTGCTCGAACACCATCAAATGCTTGAGATCAGGGAGCAGGCCGGGCTTTACGGTATTACTTTTGCACTGATTCTAGTCCATGCATTGCACGTTGTCGGTGGGTTGGTGCCCTTGTCGATCTTGGCGTGGAAGGCGCGGCACAACCGGCTCGACAGCGAGCATTTGTTCACGGTGCGGGCTTACTGGCATTTTCTTGAGGCCGTGTGGGTTGGGTTACTGCTTTCCTTGTTCTTTTTGGGATGAAATGAGCGAACAAGGCAAAACGGTCAATCATCTGGTTTGGCACGGTAAACCTTTGCCGTGTATGGTGCGCGTCCCCTCCGGGGTCTTGGCCAGCGCGTCCGCCTCCTCGCGCAAATAGGCGATGTCTCCGTCTTCGAGCGCGGGTGGCGACGGTATGGATCGCTACTTCATCCACGGAGCCTTTTGCGGCTTGCTGGTAGAAGGCGTGGTATTTGTCGATGACTTCGCCGAATTCTTCGAAGGTCTGCTGCAGGAAGTCGGTATTGTTGTTGATATACTGCATCGGGGTGTTGACCTCGTGCGCGATCCCGGTGGCCAATTGGCCCATGTAGCCGTCGCGCGGTCTGCTCTTCGACTTGTCTTGCAAGGTCTTGCTGTAGAAAGGAGAGTTGCAGATGGGTATGCACCCGACGCAATAATTCGGTGGCGTTAAAAGATTTGGTGACATAGTCTACCGCGCCCAATTCGCAGCCCTTCACTATATCTCAGTTACGACCTTGGCCAGTGAGAAGGATCATGGGCACGTCTTTGGTCGCCGGGTTGGCCTTGGGGCGCTGGCAGGTCTCGAAGCCGTCCATCTCTGGCAGGATTAGATCGGGCAGGGGCTTATGCGCGATGTCCAGGGCCTGTTTCCCCGCTCTGTGCGACATTGAGCCGATAGCCTTTTTCGTGCAGAACGGTGCCCAGCGCCTAGATATTTGGCAGGGTATCGTCGACGATAAGGGTACGGGCACTTTGATTTGTTTCGCTCATATTTTCCCTGGTGGTTATTCCTCGCCCACGAGCACTTCGACGCCGGTCCAATCATCGGGCACGCCACGGGCGACGGCTTCGGCGATGCGTTCTTGGTGGTATTGCAGGACGCGGTCGTCGGGGTCCTGCGCCAAGGCTTGGGCGATGAGCAGGTTGGCTTGCGTGAACTTGCGGTCGTAGTAGAGCCGCAAGGCCTCTTCGTAATCGGCCTGGGTGCCGAGTTTGCGTTTGATCAAAGCGTCGGGATCGCCTTCAAATATCTCATAGACAACCAGCGGCTCGTTGCGGCCTTTGAACTGAACCTTGTCGAGGACGCGAAACTTATACTGGTCGCGTGTGGTCAGCATGTTCATGACATGTTCGCTGACGACCAACCCCACGTCGTAACGCCGGGTTAGCCGTTCGAGGCGTGAGGCTACGTTGACGGCGTCGGAGACGACAGTGGTCTCCATGCGCTGGCTCTCGCCGATGACGCCGAGCATCAATTCGTCGACGTGCACGCCGACGCCGATCTGGACGGAGGGAGTGCCCGGGGCGATAAACTTCTCGTTGAACTGGGCCATCGCCTTCTGCATCGCGACGGCAGCCTCGACAGCGTCGTCGGCCTCAGTGGGGAAGAGCGCCATGATCGAGTCGCCGATATATTTCTCGATAAAGCCCTTGTTCATGCGGATGATGGGACTGATCCAACTCAAATAGGCATTGATGAAACGAAAGCAGTGTTCCGGGCCCATTTTTTCCGATAACGAGGTGAAGGCGATGATATCGGAAAAGAGAACGCACATTTCGGTTTGGACCTGGTCGCCGAGTTGCACGTCGAGGATATTGTCGCGTTGCAAGAGAGTGAGGAATTCCCGCGGGACGAAGGAAGAATAGACCTGGTTGGCCCGTTCCATGTGCTCTTGCGCGTCCTGGACCTCATCGGTCTTTACTTCGACTTCGCGGGCGAGCCTGCGTTGGAGTTGGTAGAGTTCGATATGGGTGCTGACCCGGCGCAGTAATTCGGTGGTGTTAAAGGGTTTGGTGATATAGTCGACGGCGCCGAGCTCGAACCCCTGTACTACTTTTTCAATTTCGCTTTGGCCGGTGATAAAGATCACGGGCACGTCTTTGGTCGCCGGGTTGGCCTTGAGGCGCCGGCAGGTCTCGAAGCCGTCCATCACCGGCATCGCTAGGTCGAGCAAGATCAGGTCGGGTAGGGCTGCCTGTGCGGTTTGCAGGGCGGCTTGGCCGCTGGAAACTGGGCGGACCGCGTAGCCGCCCAGCTCCAGGACTTGGCCCAAGAGGTCGACGATGCCCTGCTCGTCGTCGACGATGAGGATTTCGACTTTGTCGTCGTTCATGCCGGCTCTGTTATCCTTCTATCCAGTAAGTGGTGATTTTCCGGTCAATGCCCTTGACGCGGATCGCCCGGTGCCGCGAACAGCGGACCGAGTCAGATACGAGCTCGTAGTTTGCCGCGGAGATGAGGATCCGACCCGCCTCGGCATTGGGTTTCGAGTCGGGCGGCCACGTTGACGTTGGGGCCGATGATGGTATGGTCCAACGGGTCGTCGCTGCCGAAATTTCCGACGGTGCACTCGCCGCTATTGATGCCGATGCGGACAGCGATCTGCAAGCCCGCGGCACGTTTCTGCATGGCTTGCGCCATGTGTGCGCATTGTAGTCTTCTACCGTGGCGTCTTCTACTTTAAGGTGCCGGCAGGTCTCAAAGGCATCTATTTTAGGCATCATGATATTGCCGGCATCCTCATTGAAATCGGGCGTGGTCCACACCGGGGCCTTCGGTCTGTATAGGCTTGTGCCACCATTCCCATTCGCCGCTGAGATAGTCGTAGGCATCGCGGCGGATATCGATTTGTTCCAAGCCGCCGGTCGTGCGATTTTTTTGAGTTGTGCATCAAATTGCTTGGCGTAGTTCTGCACCAAGCCGGCCATGCGCAATTCGCTTTCGTTTGCGACGCGTTGCCAAACCCGGAGGATATCGAATGCCATAACCGCCAGATAGGTCAATACTACGGGAATGCCGATAAGCAGTATTGATTTTATACGTATTGAATAGCGCATAGATATTCCGTGAGCCTATAGAGTCCAAGCCTAATATGATAAAGTATTTACGCCAAAATAAAAACATAAAACTAGTAGGCCACCGACACCGCGCGTCGCATACTGTGATCGCCGCTGTCACTGGCGATTTGTAATTCGAGCAGATAGAGGCCGGGCGGTGTGAGATGCCCTTGATCGTCGCGGCCATTCCAGGACAGTTCCTGGTGCCCTGCTTGCGCGTCGAACTCGGTGGAATATAGCAGTCGGCCGGCCAGATCGTAGAGGCACAGGCGCAATGGGCGTGCGGAGAGCACATTGACCAGATCAAAGGAGACCACGAGGCGGTCGTTGATCCCGTCGCCATTGGGGGTGATGAATGAAGAGGTGAACGAAAGGTTGGAAAACAATGTTGTGCTGAGCGGTATGCCCACCACATTACTGCTGCTCTCAATTTGCGTGTCGGCGTCGCCAGGATCGACCAATTGACGGGTTTGCTGGCGGGCACTGTCGTGGAGAAAGGCATCAAAGCGAGTCGATTGCAGGTAGACCGGCGAGATGAAACGCAATTCGACGAGTTGACGGCTCTGGATCCGGTGCGGAAAAGTGGCGAGAAAGCCCTGGGTGAGCGATGTAGTCTCGACCTCGACGCTTTCGCCGTCGATAAAGGCGGCGGCAAAACGAGGGGTTGTGGAAGCTTCGACCGATATCTGGTCGAAGCCGGTGGTGGAGACCGTTGGGCGCACGTAATAGGAGAAGGTGGTTTCTTCGCCGGGCATGACTTTGAGGGGGTAGACCTCGCCGACGACCCGGGAGGCCAGGGGGTTGGTGAAGTTGATGGCCAGCCAGTCGAAACGCGCGGCTTGTTCCGGATTGACGGAAACTAGCTTGACGTCGAGTTCGAGAAAACGGCGCGGCGAAGGCGATAGGAAGAAGGCACCGGAAGTGCTGTAAATATTACTCCATGGGCTCCAGTCGCCGCCGGCGACACGCGTGGTATCGATTGCGCCCCTGAAACTGGGGATCAGCTTGTTGTATCTTTTTTGCGTGACCTGCTTGCCGTTCTTGTCGTGGAAAGTGTATTGCTCGACGATTTCATTGCCGGTGCGTGAGCGAATCTCCACGTGGGTGCCCGGCGGGGTCTGCGTTTGCCATTCGACGGTGTTGAGGCTCTTACCGTCTTGTAGGTCGATCAGCGGCGAGCGGAAGCCGGTTTCGAGCGGATAGCCCTCGCCGTAGACCTGGATCTCCTCGGCCGAGCCGTTGGCGTAACAGGCCCAACGCGATGTCGCGTCAGGGGCGGTCTCGGCGCAGGTCGCGTCCCAGATCAACCAGGCGACGCGGACGAAGCGCGTAGGCAAGGTCGGGAATTGATGGTCGGCTAGACCTGCTTGTTGGTCTTGGCTTGTGCCTCGTCCAGAGAAATGCCGGGTCCATATGCGCGAGCCGTCCGGAGCCAGCGAGCCATCGGATGTGAGAATCTCATAGACCTTGTAGCTAAAAGAGCGCGCGCCGCTGGCACCGGCCCGACTGCGCAGTAATTGTTCGCCGAAACCACCGCGGATGGCCACGCCGGTGATTAGTCGCACGAAGTCCACGGGGTAGACGGCACCGAGGTCGATAGTGATATGGCTCCAGGTGTTATAGGAGTTGCGGGGTTCGCGACCGTTGCGCCAGCGGTCGAAGATTGAGCCGTCGACGAGGTTGAGCGCGTTGCCTAGGGTAACTTCCTCGGCGCGGTTGAAGACGTCGATGATCACGTCGATTGCGCCGCCGCGCTCGGGCAGGCCGATGATCAAGTTGTCGCCGATGCCTTCGACTTCTATTTCGACCAAGCGGGCGCCGTCGATGTGTTTGAGGTTGCGTACCAGGAGGTAGCGGATCGGGGTCAGGTCGAGTGCATCGCCGGGCGCGTAGATGACGCGGTGGCGGCCGTTTTCCTTGACGCGTTCCCTAATGCGGTAGATCAGCGAGCCCTCGACGGGGTTGGCGACACGGTCGAGTTGCGGTTCGCCGGAGGAAAGCAGTAGGTCGAAGAGCTCGAAGGGGGGGGCTTCGTCGGCGAAGACGAGGGTGATGCTGCGCGCCGAAACGCTGCGGCCGAGGTCCACTTCGACAAACCAGTCCTCGTCGTCGTCCGTCGGGTCCGGCGCCCAGCCGGTCGCCGGGTCGCCGTCGAGTATGTTGAGGGCATCGAAGCCGTTGGAGCCGACTCGGCGGATACCGCCGCCCAATGGAATAGCGTCGAGAGCGGCATTGATTTTTTTCTGGATGCGGACGGGTTGGATCGAGCCGTTGGCGGCGACTGCGACTGCGCCCAGCGGCAAATCCCAGGTGCTCCACTCGGCGGCGGTGCTGAAGCGGAGGTGTTCGGCTTCGGCGGCGAGGGCGCAAAGCGTACAAAGCAGGATGGAAAGTATCTTGAAGGACATGGTTTCCTGTCGGAGAACGGGTCTTTTAAGATACTTTTATTACGGTGGCTTATCAATGTGAAAAGAAAGTCAGACGCAGCATCAAATGATAATGCAGCGTTTGCTCTTGTGGGCTTGGGGTGTGTCTGATATCCAGCATCTTTTTTTGCGTTGCTGTCGGGCCAATTGCACCCGTTTTTCGCTCGTCGGGCGGTTGTCCGTCGTATTCGATTTTTCAGCTCTTCCATATCGATTTATGCGGAGGTCGATCTACTCCATACATATAGAGTCAGGCTGGGTGAAAAGTGTCAACTCGTTTGTGCGTTATGGAATCTGTGGCGGGCCGTGGTTTTGCGGTGCAAAGAACTATTCAGTCGATCTCGAGCGAGACCTCTTGGTTAAGCCGTTCGTTGGCGGAGCAGGCATCGGCGGTGGCGTAGTGGAAGATCACGGCCTTGCGCCAGGTGTCCGTGCGGTTATCGTCGCTAAAGTGTAGGGTGCAGCCGTGGTGGAAGATCACCGAGCCGGCGGCTACCGGGCAGCGCACTGGGTCGGGTAGAGCTAGCTTGCCGGTGTCGGGCACGTGGTGGACAGGGCGTTTGGGGTCTTTGTTGATGGGAAAGACCCCGTGTCGGTGTGATCCAGGTATGTAGCACATACAGCCGTTTTCCGTCGTCGCCGCATCGAGGGCGATCCAGGCGGTGACCAGCTCGTCTGCCGGTTCGACTAGGAAGTAACTTTGGTCTTGGTGCGGGGGTTTAGCCTGACCGCCCGGCGGTTTGAAGAGAGCCTGGTCGCGAAAGACTTTGATGCGGGGACCGATCAGGCCGCGGACTAATTCGAGCAGTTTTGCTTGGCGGGCAAAATCCTGAAAAAAGGGCAGGAAACGCACTAGGAAGGCGGCGCTGCGCACCGAGTCGTCGCGGGCCAGGCTCGATTGGCGGTCGCCGGCGGTATTGCCTTCGCGGCCGACGGTGACGCCCTCTGGGGGGGGATCGGGCTCGGCGATTAGGGTGTCGATACGGCGGCGGATTTCGTTCATTTCGCTGTTGTCAAAAAGCGCCTCTGCGATCAGGAAGCCATCGCGGTCATAGTTTTTTCTCAGGGTCGGGTCGAACAAGAAGGATACCTTTCTGATTAATGCGGATCTTCTCGTGCAGAGGTCTTATAGCAGCAATGGGTTAATTGCGAGCCCTGCGCGGTCGCGATACTAAAATCTTAAATAGGGCTCCGACTCGACCGGCGTAAAATCGGCCGGTGGAAATTTCGCCAAGACCGCGTCGTCGAGGTCGGTGCCCCAACCCGGGCCGGCGGGTGGCGTGCCGTTGCCGTCTTCGATGGCGATGGGGTTGGTCAATACCTCGTGGTAGAGATCGACTGAATTGAGGAAGATTTCCTGCATATGGCAGTTATTGATGGCCATGTCCAGGTGCAGGCTGGCGACAGTCGAAAGCGGGCCGTTGGAATTGTGCGGTGCCAAAGTGACGTAGTAGGTCTCGGCCATTGCGGCGATTTTACGCAATTCGGAAAAACCGCCGGCGTGGCAGATATCGGGTTGGATGATGCCGATGGCATTTTGTTCCAATAGCGCGCGAAACTCCCAGCGGGTGTAGAGCTGCTCGCCGGTGGCCACCGGCACGCGCACCGAGCGGGCGAATTCGGCCATGGTATCGGCGTTGTCGAAGAGAATGGGCTCTTCTAGCCAGGCGATGTCGAAGGGTTCCAATTGTTGCGCGACCCGGCGGGCGCCCCAGACATTGAAGGCGGGCGCGTACGTCGACGCCGATTTCGATATTAGGTCCGACGGCTTCGCGCACCGCGGCTACCAAGCCGACGCCGCGGGTGATGCGCTCGGGGGTGATGACCTGTTCGCCGCCGAAGGGGTAGAGTTTTAGGCAGCGATAGCCCTGTTCGACGACGGCTTTGGCGCGGGTCGCGTAGCAGTCGCGTTCGGGCTCACCGCCGTCTTGGGGTCCGTGCGCGGAGGGGCGCTTGCCGGAGAACCAGCCATTGGCATAGAGCGGCACGCTGTCGCGTACCTTGCCGCCGATCAATTCGTAGACCGGCACGCCCAATGCCTTGCCCTTGATATCCCAGAGCGCCAGGTCGATGGCGCTGATAGCGCTGATGGTCACCGCGCCGCCGGTCCAGGTGACCCGGCGGTGCAGCGAGGTCCAGATATGTTCGATCTGGAAGGGGTCTTTGCCGCGCAGATAGCTGCCGAAATTTTCCAACTCGGCCGTCAGCGCAGCGTCTTTGTATTGCAGGCTGCCCTCGCCGACGCCGGTGATACCCTCGTCGGTGTGGATGCGCACGAAGAGCCAATTGTTGTTGGGCTCGGTGCCGGCTTGCATGCGCAGGACTTCTAGGTCGGTGATTTTCATTGACGGTGCTTTCTTTGCGGTGCGATCGGTATTATTCGTCAAGTCGTTATAATTTAATCTGGCCGTTACATCGGCGAAAATGTGACGGCCAGATTAAACTATAGGGCAGGTTATTTGTCAATCTCCTACCGCAAGAGCAGCAACTTGCGCGACTGGACCAAGTCACCCGCCCGCAGGCGATAGATATAGACACCCGTCGCCAGATTGTGGCCGGTGTCGGTGCGGCCATCCCAACGGGCGGTATAGCGCCCGGGTTCGCGCCAGCCGTGCAGGAGCCGGCTTACCTGCTGCCCGGCGAGATTGTACAGCGAGAGTTCGATTTCTGAGCCGATCGGCAAAGTGAAGCGAATCGAGGTATCGCTATTGAAGGGGTTGGGAAAGTTCTGCGCCAGGTCGAGTTCGTTGGGCAAACCCTCGCCGCGCTCTGCCAAGACGGCAGTCGGGGCCGGTGGTCCCGAGGGGATACGCGTTACTAACCGCACATCGTCGAGATGGAAGGTGCCGGTCGGGTTGCCCTCGAAACGCAGTACGTCGACGAAGTCGATCTGGTCTCGGATGCCGGGGCCGTAATAGTTGGGCTGGTTGAAGGCGGCGAAGGGGATTTCGATTATTTGCCACTCTTTCTTAGAGAAGTCGATGTGGAATTTTTCCACATCGCGGACCAGGTCGATGCCGAGGCCGTCAATGAAGATAATGAAGATCGGCAGGTTTGGCAGTTCGGCGTCGCCGGGGTGGAAGGCGAAGCGAATGCCGGCGAAACCCAGCGGCTCGATCGGCGTGTCGGGGCGGAATTCTACCGCCCACGGGGTGTAGAAGTTTTTTGGCTCGGCTACGACGGTGGTGGCGCGGGTGCCGTGAAAAACGGGGCCGTCACTGGCTTCTTGCACCAGGGCGCCGCCAATCCCATTGAGCTGCCAACGGGTGGCGAGGTCTTCGTCGAAGACGGCTATGTCCGAGGGCAAAATGGCGATTTCCTGGATAAAGTCAAAACCACG
>LWDU01033799.1_pt1 | contig 11262 bp, 13 predicted proteins | sample 727161 | NCBI WGS metagenome assembly LWDU01 (sample SAMN04566230, study PRJNA314399) | hydrothermal vent metagenome | isolation source: deep sea hydrothermal plume seawater | place: Mexico: Gulf of California, Guaymas Basin | collected 2004-07-11 | reverse complement strand
TTTTCTGCATATTCATTTGCTGCGGCAGCTTCAAATCTTAAATCCATTTCAAGATTAGTTATTTCTTTAAGTAAAAAAACTACCTCAATTAATTTTAATCTTTTTGTTTTTTTTACAAATGACTCAACAAAAAAAGCAAAAAGCATTAAAGCATCAATCTCTTCATTAAATATTTTTTTAATATCTGGTCTTAAAATTTTAATAGCTACATCTTTTATTGTTCCATTTTCATTTATTTTTGCTTTATGAACTTGAGCTACTGACGCTGCTGCAACAGGCTCACTCAAATCTATTATGGAATTGAATGTTTCTTCTCCTAGATTTTTTTTAATAATTGTTTTTGCTTCTGATAAAGAAAAGGCAGGAAGTCTATCTTGTAAACATTCTAATTCTTCAGCTAGTTCTTCTCCGATTATATCTGGTCTAGTAACTAAAAATTGGCCAAGTTTAATAAAAGTGGTGCCCATTGACTGTAAAGATTTAGAAAGTCTCTCACCTTCGCTAACATTTAAATTTACTTTTTGAGAATTTGAAAAAGAAAAAGAAAGAATATTAAATAGTACCTTAATAGCAAATGGGGGTTTTTTAAATTTAGAAACTATACTTAAAATATCTGATTTAGCTAACTTTCTTCCCAATTTAAATAAAGTAAATAATTTTTTAATCATTAAATTTTCCAACCAGAGTGAATTGCAACAATTCCCCCAGATAAATTTCTATAACTGCAATTTTCAAATTTATTTTTCTTCATTAGATCAATCAATTCTTCTTGATTGATAAATTCTTCTATACTTTTAACTAAATATTCATAAGGTTCTTTTTGTCCGAGAATTGCTTTACCTATTAAAGGAATAAGTTTTGAATAATTTTTATAGATAAAATTTAGATTAGAGTTCTGTATTTTAGAAAATTCTAAACACAAATAATGACCACCAGGTTTTAAGACACGATATGCTTCAGAAAGAGCTTTATTAAGATTCTTAGTATTTCGAAGACCAAAGCTAATCGTGTAATAATCACAAGAACTATCTTTAACAGGTAATTTTTCAGCAGGTGCAATTAACCAGTTAATATTTTTATAATCATTTAATTTTGTTTTGCCTTTGCCAATCATTCCTTTGTTTGGATCAACACAAAAAATTTTGCCATCTTTATCAGTTAAATCTAAGAAAAGTTTACCAAGATCTCCTGTTCCACAAGCTACATCAATCAACTTTTTTTCTTTTGAGGGATTCATCCAACTCATCAAATCTTTTTTCCAGATTCTATGAACACCTAGTGACATGAAATCATTCATTAAATCATACTTGTCGTAGACGTTATCAAAGACACCTTGTACTAGTCCTTTTTTATTTTGGAGATATTGTTGCATATTAAATTTATTATTTACTGATAATATAGTGTGAAATGCCAGAATTACCAGAAGTAGAAATAGTCAAACAATCTTTAGATCAAAAAATACAACAAAAAAAAATAAAGAAAGTAATAATTAAAAACAGAAATTTGAGGTTTAAAATTCCTGAAAAATTTGAAGAGTTTTTAGAAAACAAAATAATTAAAAAAGTAAGTAGATTTTCTAAATACCTAATTTTAAATTTTTTGGATGGTTCATTTTGTTTAATTCATCTTGGGATGTCAGGCACAATTCATTTAATTAAAAAAAATAACTTAAATAAATTTACTAATACTAGTTTTTATAATTCACCAAATCTTCCAAAAAAACATAATCATGTTGAAATACAATTTAAAGATTTAAAAATTATTTATAATGACCCTAGAAGATTTGGCTTTTTTAAACCAGAGCCATTTTTTAAAACTTTTAATTTAAAATATCTTTCTAGTTATTTTTTAAATAAAAAAAAGGATATAAAAAGTTTTTTGATAGATCAAAAATTTGTATCAGGAATTGGAAATATTTATGCAAGTGAAATTTTATTTCTAAGTAAAATTAGTCCAACAAAACATGCAATGAAATTATCTAAAAAAGATTGTAAAAAAATTATTTTATTTTCAAAAAGCGTGCTTAATAAGGCCATTAAAAAAGGAGGATCAAGTATTCGGGATTTTAAAGATACTGCAGGGAAAACTGGCAATTTTCAAAAAGAGTTCAAAGTTTATCAAAGAGAAAACTTAAATTGTTTAAGAAATAAATGTCCTGGTAAAATAAGAAAAATATTCATATCTAATAGATCCACTTTCTTTTGTAATACTTGTCAAAAATAAACAATTATTCTATTGACCAGTATAAAATCTAGAGCTATACCACTGCGCTTATGGCAAACACAAAATCAGCAATTAAAACAATTAGAAGAATTTCCAAGGAAACATTGGTGAATAAAGCTCGTAAGAGTAAATACAGAAATGCCATTAAGCAAATGAATATTCTGCTTGAAAAAAAAAAGAAGGCAGAAGCTATAAAGTTCTTACCAAAATTGAATTCTGAACTAATGAAAGTCGCAAAAACTGGAATTATCAAAAAAGGGAATGCTTCAAGAAACGTCTCAAGAATTACAAAAAAGATTTCTGCACTATAAACAACTTTAGGTAGTTGCTTAAGTTATTTCAACTAAAAGTATTTATACTAAATAGGAAATTAAAATTTATTTTATTACTATATATAGATTTGGTAAGAAAATGATTCATTTATTTTTTTAAAACTACACTCACAGACTTTAAGTTTTGCAAAACTTTTTTAAAAAATTTTACTACTGTGGCAAGAAATGATTCACGTATAGATTTTATTTTTTTTTTAATTTACAAAATTATTTATTGCATAATCTTTATATTGCTTCTAACTGGCTTTATTCCTAAAAAATTATGTCTAACAACAATCCAATACAAAATATAAAAGATATATCTTCTAACAATTTAGATTGGGGCATTGTCCAGAATGATATGAAGAGTAAGTTTGGTAGCGATATTTATGAAAGCTGGATTAGAAAAATAGAATTTATAGAAGAAATGAATAACTACATTTTGTTATCCGTTTCAAGTAGATTCATAAGAGATTGGATTACTTCAAGATATTTAGATCAAATTTTACAAGTTGTTAAAGTTTATAAAAAAAATCTTACTAGAATTGAATTTAAGATTATCGAAAAAAATTCAAATAATTTTAATGAAGATGAAAATGAAGTTAAGTCAAAAGAAAAAAATGAAAATGTATCTTTTATCAAAGATACTTATTTGCAATATACTAGAATTGATCCCAATAAAAGGTTTGACAATCAAAAAGTTTCAGAAAATATTTCTCATTATAATCCACTCTATATATATGGAGGAGTTGGAATGGGGAAAACTCATTTATTAAATTCTATTGGCCTTATATTAAAAGGAAAAAACAAAGTTATGTTTATTTCTGCGGAAAGATTTATGTACCAATTTGTAAAATCAATTAAATCAAATGAGATGGTTAAATTTAAAGAATATTTTAGAAATACTGATATTTTATTAATTGATGATATTCAATTCATGAATGGTAAAGAAGCTATGCAAGAAGAGTTTTTTCATACCTTCAACGCTTTACTAGATAAAGGATCTCAGGTTATAATTTCTGCTGACAGAGCTCCAAACAAATTATCTAGAATTCAAGAACGAATTAAATCTAGATTTGCAGGAGGTTTAGTTGTTGATATTCAAAAACCTGATTATGAACTTCGTAAAAGAATAGTTAACCAAAAAACAGAAGAGTTGAATGTTTTTTATTCTAATGAAATAAATATTTCAGACGAAATACAAGAATTTATTAGTTTGGAAATTACAACAAGTATTAGAGAATTAGTTGGTGCCATAAATAGAGTTGTTTCTTTTTCAAGAATATACAACAAGGTCCCAAATTTATCTGAAGTAAAAGTAGTTTTAAAAGACTTATTAAATGTATCAGAAAATATAGTGACTATTGATTTAATTCAGTCCACTGTTTGTAAATTTTTTAAGATAAGTAAAAATGAGATGCTTTCTTCTAGGAGATCAAGATATCTAGTAAGACCAAGACAAACTGCAATTTACCTAACGAAAATTTTAACTTCAAAGTCGTTACCAGAAATTGGCAGAGAATTTTCTAATAGAGATCACACTACAATTATACATTCAGTTAAAACAATTGAAAAATTAAAGGAAAACGATCTAGAAATGACTAACAATATAAATAAATTAAAAAATAAAATATTGTATAATAAAGAAAATGAAATTTAACGTTAATCAACAAGATTTACAGCAGGCACTGAATTATTGTCAAGGTGTTATTGAAAAAAGAAGCACACTTCCAATTTTATCAAATGTTTTATTGAATGCCAGTAATTCAAATTTAACAATTACAGCAACAGATTTAGATTTAATATTTATTCATCAAATTAATAATGTAGAAATTATTGAAGAAGGAAACACGACCACAAGCTCATCTATTATGTATGACATTATTAGAAAATTTTCTTCAGGAAAAAAAATTAATTTAACTTTAACTGATGTTAGTAAACTTCAAGTTGAATCAGAAAAATCTATTTTTAATTTAAACTGTATAAGTGCAACTGAATTTCCACTAACAGATGAGAATTTTAATGAAAATGTATTTTTAATAAAATCAAAACAATTACTAAAATTACTTAATAAATGTAAATTTTCAGTTTCAAATGATGAAACTAGACATTATTTAAGTGGAATTTTTTTTCATCAAACACAAGTAGAAGAAAAAAACTTTTTGACAGCAGCTGCAACAGATAGTCATAGAATGTCTATATCTAAAATAAGATTGGATAAAAAAATTGAATTTGAACCGATTATATTACCTAAAAAAACAATATTTCAACTATGCTCTCTATTAGAAACTTATGATGGTGATGTTAAGGTTTCAAATATGAAATCAAAAATTAAATTTGAATTAAATAATAGTATTTTAATATCTAAATTAATTGATGGAAAGTTTCCAAACTATATTCAGGTAATACCTAAGAATAATCAAAAAAAATTAGAAATTGATCTGAAATTATTTTTAGATTCTGTTGATAGAGTTGCCTCTGTTTCTCTTGATAAAAAAGATGGTGTTAAATTTAATTTATCAAAAGATAACTTAAATTTGTCTGTTAATAATACTAATAGTGGAGATGGGAAAGAAAGCTTAAATGTTAAATTTGATCACGAGTTAGAAATTAGTTTTAATTCAAGATATTTGATTGATGTTGCTTCACAATTAGATAGCGACAAAATAGAAATTTTTTTTAATGACACAGGTTCACCAGCTTTAATTAAAGATCCAGGTGATTTTGATAGTATCTTCGTTGTTATGCCTATGAAGGGCTAATTCAATACATCAAGTTCAGAATAAATATCATTTTCTAATTTTCTTAAAAAAACTTCTTTACTCAATCCTGCTTCAATAGGTTTTAATATTGAAATAGTTAAATTAGAATTAGCTTTTTTTAAACCACTTTTTGGCCAAGTATAACCTGAATTAATAGCAATTGGTTGACATACTATTTTTAGTTCTTCATAAATTCTACTAGCACCCTTTTTGAATGGAGATCTATCTTCTGGTAACAATCTTGTTCCTTGAGGAAAAATTATTAATGGTCGATTTGATGTATTAATTAATTTTAATATTTCATCAAAAAAACCAAGATTTTCTTTGGCTATTTTATTTCTTTTAATTGATATTGAGCCAATCTTTTTAAGATACCAACCAAATATAGGGATCATAAGTAATTCTTTTTTTAGAATAAATACAGGTGAATTAAAAATTGTTTGTAAATAAAACGTTTCAAACATTGATTGATGAGATGATGCTATAAAAAATTTTCCATTCTTAAATATGTTTTCTTTACCTTTAATAATTATTTTTGTTGATAAAAAAATACGTAAACAAAATGAAGCCCAATATCCCATAATTTTACCTCCAAATAGTACAATTTTTTGTGGTAAAAAAAATGAGGGAATAAAAATGATAGAAATTAAAATAATTCCTGAAAAAAAGAAAAGTAAAAATAAAAAATTTCTTATCATTTGAATCAAAAGCTAGATTAAATCTGAAAGCTTTTGTCTTTTTTTAATAACATTAATTTTAGATCCTTTAATTAGTATTTCGACTGGTTTTGGTCTTACATTATAATTTGAACTTAATGACATTCCATAGGCGCCAACATCACACATTACAATAAGATCTTTTTCTTTTAATTTTTGAAATTTTTTTAAAGTTATAAATTTGTCTGTACTTTCACAAATAGGGCCAACAAACTGATAAGTTTTTTTTGAAATCTGGTTCGTTTTTAATACTGGAAGTGTACGATGATTAGCACCATATAATGCTGGTCTCATTAAATCATTCATTGCAGCATCTAATATAATAAAGTCTTTTTTCCCATTTTCTTTTATGTAAATTATTTTAGAAATTAGAACACCTATATTTCCCACAATGGATCTACCGGGCTCAAATATAATTTTTGATTTGTGAGTTTTTAAATTTTTTTTTATAGCAATACTGTATTTTTTATAATTCAATTTTTTATTATTGTTATCATAAGATATTCCCATACCACCTCCAAGATCAATAAATTCAAATTTATAATTGGTTTTTTTTATAATTCTATTAACCACTTTTAGCATTTTTTCATATGGTATGTGGTTTACAATTTGGCTACCAATGTGAACACTTAAACATTTAAGTTTAATATTTTTTGAATTTTTAGAATATTTGACTAATTCAAAAAAAGTTTTTTTATCAACACCAAATTTGTTTTCTTTTTTTCCAGTCGAGATTTGAGTTAATGTTTTAGCATCAGTATTAGGATTTAACCTAATCCCAATATTGATAATTTTTTTTTTAGATTTTGCAATTTTTTCAATTTCAATTATTTCACTTTTGGATTCAGCGTTTATTAGTAATATTTTTTTATCAATTGCATAACTTATTTCATCAACAGTTTTTCCAACTCCTGAAAAAACAATTTTTTTAGGATTTATTCCTGCTTTTAGAGCTTTCATAAGTTCTCCTATAGAAACTACATCAGCACCTAATCCTAGTTTTCCAATTTCTCTAATTATGTTTACGTTAGTATTGGCTTTAACTGCAAAACATATTAAAGGTGAAAATGATTTAAAATTCTTTTTAAAATTATTTATATTTTCTTTTAATAACTTGTAAGAATAGCAATAAATTGGTGTGTTGAATTTTTTTGCTAAATTTTGAGCTTTAACTTTTTCTATTGAAAAACTTTTATTAATATATTTCATTAAACCTTATTTATAAGGATACCATCTTTTTTTGCCTTGTATTCTGGGTCTGCTTTTTTTCCACAAGATAATAAAAGAGAACAAAATATAGAGATTAATATTATTTTTTTAATCATTTTAAGTCTTTTTATATTTCATTATCATTTTTTTAATATTATCAAAAGATGTTCCGCCATATGATTTTTTCGAATTTACTGAGTTTTTTAAGTCAAACACCTTTAGTACGTCGTTTGTTAGTTTTGGCTCTATTTTATTCAACTCATCAATGCTCAATTCACTTAATTTCTTCTTCTTTTTCTCAGCATAATTGACAACAGAAGTTGTTACCTCGTAAGCTTTTCTAAAAGACATAGCATGATTTTTAACAAGATAATCAGCTAGGTCTGTTGCAGTAATATACCCTGAGTTTGCAAGAGCTAACATTTTTTGTTTATTAGGAGTAAAATTTTTCAATACCTCATTAAGAATTGAAATACAATTGTTGAGAGTTTCATTCGATTTGAAAACTATTTCTTTATCATCCTGAAGGTCTTTAAAATAAGATATTGGAAGGCCTTTTAATATAGTCAACATTGAAAATAAATTTCCATATGTTGAACCTACTTTTCCTCTTATAAATTCTAATAAATCTGGATTTTTTTTCTGGGGCATTATTGATGACCCGGTAACAACTTTATCAGAAAGGGTTATAAGATTAAAACCATCTGAATTCCAAATTATAAGCTCTTCAGCTATTCTTGAAATATGCATAGAACAAACAGATACACTATATAAAAAATCTAAAACAAAATCTCTATCAGCAACGGTATCTATTGAATTATTTGTAGGTTTTTTAAAGCCTAATTTTTTTGTTGTAAAGTTTCTATCAATATTAAATGATGTACCAGTTAATGCTGCAACACCAAGAGGGTTTTCAGATAGGCTTTCTGTGTTGTTAGAAAACCTTTGTTTGTCTCTATTAAACATTTCAACATAAGCCATTAAATAATGAGCAAAAGAAACAGCTTGTGCATTTTTTAAATGTGTAAAACCTGGCATAATTGTTTCAATGTTTTTTTCTGAAACATTAAGAATTGTTTTTGTAATATTATCTAAGTTTTTATTAATCTCTTTAGTGGCTGATCTAATCCACATTTTAAAGTCTGTAATAACTTGATCATTTCTAGACCTAGCAGTGTGTACATAACCTGCCTCTTCTCCAATTATTTGAAATAATCTTTTCTCTATATTCATATGTATATCTTCATACTTTTTATTGTATTCAAACTTATTTTTTAAAATTTCTTTTTCGATTTTATTTAAACCATAAATGATTTTGTTTTTTATTTTAAATGATATAATTTTTTGTCTAAATAACATTTCAACATGAACAATTGACCCTTCAATATCTTCTTTATAAAGTTTTTTGTCTACATCTATTGAATTGCCAACTTTTTTAAACAATGTAGAAGCATTTTTTTTAATTCTAGTACTCCATATTGCTTGGTTGTTTTTATTTTTTGTCATGATATTTAATTATACTCATTTAGTATGAAATTTTTAATAATATTTATTTATTTAATAACTAGTAGTTTTAGTTGTGCAACTGAAAAGCTTGATATTAAAAATATAATTATAAACAAAAATCTAAAAATTTATAAAGAAGTAATTTTTAAAGATATAATGAAAAAAGACATTGATATAGCTAATTATAAAGGAAAATTGCTTGTATTAAATTTTTGGGCAACTTGGTGTGCGCCTTGCCGAGAAGAGATGCCCTCACTAGATAAGTTACAATCAGATAGTAGACTTGATAATTTAAAGGTTTTTCCAATAAATATTGGACAAGAAGATCTGATCAAATCAAAAATTTTTTTTGAAGAATTAAATATTAAGAATCTAGATATTTATTTTGATCCAGAGGTTAGTTTGACTAAAAAATTTTCCTTAAGAGGAGTTCCAACAACAATTTTGTTTAATAAAGAGGGTAAAGAATTTGCTCGTATTTTAGGTTCTATTGATTTTTATGACGAAAAATTTATTAATTGGTTAAGTTTATATAATTAATCTTTAAAAAATAAAAAAACATAAATAAATTAATAATGACATTTAGCCTCACAACAACAGTTATAAAACCAGAAAAAGATATTCCAATTAAAAATGTAATCATTTTACTTCATGGTTATGGTGGTGATGGAAAAGATATCAGCATGGTGACTTTAAATTGGAAAAGATTTTTACCTAATACTATTTTTTTATGTCCAAATGGTCATGAGGCTTGTCCGGTAAACCCTAAAGGATTCCAGTGGTTTGATTTAACTAAAGATGATCCTCAATATATTTTAGAACAATCAAAAAAAGCAGAAGAAAAACTTCTTAAATTTATAAATGAAGTAAAAATTAAATATAATTTTAAAAATTCACAAATTTGTTTATCGGGGTTCAGCCAAGGTAGCATGATGTCAATAAATTTAGGTTTAACGAGTGATGAAAATTATAATTGTATAGTTGGTTTTTCAGGAAAGATAATAAATCAGGAAGATCTTATAAAAAGAAAAATCTCATCCACAAAAATGCTTTTATTACATGGAGATTTAGACATTGTTGTTCAACCTACATTTTTATTAGAGGCCAAAGATTTTTTAATTAGAAATAATATTGAGGTAGAAACTAGTATGATAAAAAATTGTGCACATCATATTTCAGTTGAAGCATCAAGTATAGCGTTAAATTATATAAAAAATAATTTTAAAGTTTAAGAAAAAAGTATTTTCTATTCATTGATAAAATAATTTAATTCAGTTAAAGTTATTTTAATGTTAAACTTTGGTGAACAGAATCTATCTTTAGAAAAATGTCCAGCACTAGTTCTGAATGCTGATTATAGACCTTTAAGTTATTATCCTTTATCTTTATGGGGTTGGCAAGATTCTATAAAGTCTGTTTTTTTAGATAGAGTAACAATAGTAAATAACTATGATAGACTAGTTAGAAGTCCATCATTTAATATGAAGCTCCCAAGTGTTGTTGCATTAAAAAGTTTTATTAGTCCTCAGTCAAATCCAAATTTTACTAGATTTAATGTATTTTTAAGAGATAGATTTTCATGCCAATATTGTGGGAGCGGTGAAGAATTAACATTTGACCATTTGTTACCAAGATCAAAAGGTGGACAAACTAACTGGGATAATGTTGTGACAGCTTGTTCAAACTGCAATGTTCAAAAAGGAGGTAGACTTCTTAAATATTCTGGAATGAAACTTAATCATGAACCATACCAACCCTCGACTGAAGACTTACATAAGAATGGTAAAAATTTTCCACCAAACTTTCTTCATAAAAGTTGGATGGATTATCTATATTGGGATGTAGAGTTAGAAGCCTAGTTATTTTTTTTCAGATATACTTATTGCAATTTTTGATCCTGTTTTAATAATTTTATCTAAAATTGAATAAATACCTTTTTTTGTAGCTCCTTCATCATAAGCTATATTTTTATGATGAAGTTCATCTTCTCTAAATTTAATAATTTTTTCTTTTAATTTATTTTCATCAGACCCTAGTTGATTAATTTGACTTGTATAATGTTCATCAATAACTTCTTCAACAGATGCGGTACAAAGCATTGCAGCTTTTTTCCCCAATATAGTTGAGCCGAACCCAAGACTTACACCAAGCAAATCCCACAAGGGTAAAAATTTTGTAGGCTTAATATTTCTTTTTTTTATTTCATTTTCAAAATAATTACAGTGTTCTTTTTCATGTTCTTGCATTTTTTTTATTGTTTTTTTTAGTTCATCATTTTTAATAATAGTATTTAAAGCAAGCAATTGGCCTTCATATATTTTTATGGCACCACGTTCACCAGCGTGGTCAACTCTTATGAACTCTTCAACTTTAGTTTTATTTGTTTTTTTCATAATTTAAAAAAATTTTAGTTATTATAATGCTTAATATTAAAGAAATAATGCTATTTATTGTAGCAAGTGATAGTCCAAAAATTTTAAAGGTAACATCTTTGCAACTTATAGTTTTTTCTTTTAACTCCTTTAAAAGGTCTTC
>LWDU01001401.1_pt1 | contig 11262 bp, 24 predicted proteins | sample 727161 | NCBI WGS metagenome assembly LWDU01 (sample SAMN04566230, study PRJNA314399) | hydrothermal vent metagenome | isolation source: deep sea hydrothermal plume seawater | place: Mexico: Gulf of California, Guaymas Basin | collected 2004-07-11 | reverse complement strand
CCAGCATTGAAGTGATTTGGTACACCATCTGTTATTATAATCATCATCTTCTTACTACCTTTCATATGTTTGAGCATAGTTGCACTATGTTCAAGTGCCATATGTATCGGGGTGGTATAATATACACCATCTAATGATCGTATGCTTACATTCTTAATATCACTTATATTATTAATCTCAGTCATACCAACCTTACCATATGTGTTTCCACCCCAAACATTAGCCCTTATATCTACATTATCAAGATGTTTTACACTTTCAAACATTGTGGCTACAAGTTTTCTTGCATTATTTATTCTCTCTCCGTCCATACTACTCGAACCATCTATTGAAATAACCATAGATACACCATGAATAATCTTCTTATTAATACGACAATTACCCATGTCATTACCACGTATTAAACCATCTACAAATGCATCAACATCAACTTCTTCTCCATCATAATCAATAAAGTCACTATGTCTCATCATTAGTGTTTTAAACACCTTAGACATACCTTTAGAAATTACATAGTCAACACTCACTTTTTCATTTATTCTTTTGACCATAACCATATTCTTTGGCAATCTCCTTACATGACCATCATTTCTAAGAGAATCAAATATGTCACTAACCACATTTCTACCATTATTCTTATTAATATCTAACATTTCCTCAATATCATCATCTTCCATCATAATACTATCTTTAACTTCATCAGGTGGTTCAGCATCATCTTCTTCTCCACTACTATCTCTACTATTTTCAATGAATTGACGATCTGTGTTATCAGTATCTCTATTAAATTTACTACCTTTCTTATTATCTTCTTCATCAAACATTGTTAATAGATCATTCATTATTTGTTCTTTCTTATCTAACCACTTATCTATATATGGTTTAATAGATACCAATACTCGCAATGCTCCAAACTTATCTGTAAGAATTACATCATCAAGTGCCTTTTTATAAACATCAAAGTTATCTAGTGATGTTATATCGTCTCCACGCTGGAATCTAATAGAGAGTAACATGTTTACAGGATTGTCCATCATTAGTGTCTCTTGATTCATTAATATGCCAAGTTTTTTAGTTGTCTTATCAAATCTACTTGCATGTTTAAGATACATCTTACCCATCTGTGATTCAATACGTTGATCTTCTAACACATTAAATGCGTTGAAGAATAGTTGATAACGTTCTCCCTCTAATTTCCAATAATCTTTTAATAGTTTTTTACTTGCATTGAATGGAGACTGGAATAACACATGAGATAGTTCATGAATAATACCCACGAATTTTTCAATACCCTTAACATTGGGTGTTGCAGATTTAATTGTGAATATATGTTTACCCTCTTTTATACCCTCATACATAACACAATTATTACCACCTGTATGCCATATCTTTATCTTTGCATTTCTAGCAACCTCTACAACGTTTGCATATTTAACAAACATGTCCCTATTACTAAGTAGGTCAATATTACGTTTAGTCAATATCTTTTTACCATAATTTTTAGCATTTCTTTTCTTCTACTACTTCTAAGATGTGTTCTAACTATTCCACCACAGCAAGGACATCTTAATTTTTTAGTATCTACCTTAAAGAACATATGATGACAGTTTCTACAAAAAGCAATAAGACCTGTATTATACCCAATTTGTGTATAAGGTACTTTATTATATCTCTCGCATATATTTTTACATGAATTCATAATTCATCACTCCATATTGGTTGCATAGGATGTTCTAATACTATGTTTGTCCATCCTGATTTACTTACACGTTTACCTATCTCATGTTCGTCTTTATCCACACATAATATCCATTTGTAATTTGCATCTTCAAGATATTTCAAAATATCATCATAATATGATATTACACTATTCCCTGTAAATACAGGTTTTGCATTGTTTTTATAAATATTCTTTCTCCAAGGTGGATCAATCAACATAAACATATCATTTAAGGGCTCGACATCTTCATATTGTTCAAAAATAGTATGATAATCTAGTTGGGTTACTAATGCTTGTGGAAATTCCTTTCTAAGATAATCCACAGAATAATCACTAAGATCATTCAGATGTATATTATTTGATTTTACAAATTTAGCAGTTCTACCAAGACCAGCAAATGGTTCTACATAGTTGTTAATATTTTTCGGAAAGTATTCTGACAGTTGTTCTGCCATTGTTTCTAACCCTGCATATCCTTTAAGTTGATAAAATGTTGATGGTTTTATACTATTCATATCTTTATCCCCATTGACCTGCCATAGCATCTGCTATACCTTGAAATGTTCTACTTCTATCAATAGAATTACGTGGGGTTTCATACCAACCTTTAGTATACCTATAACCATTATCAGTAGTAATATAAGATATTTTAACTATCTTAGTTGGTTTCAAATTAGGTAGATTTTTCAACCATAAACATGTTTTCTTTGAATGATCATGACCATAATGATATGGTTGTATTATTTGTGTATATGGTGGTAATTTTGCAGCCTTACTAGGAACAGGATTTTCTATACATATTTTATCTATATCAGATTTTAATAAAGACATGAATAAACTAGTATCAATAGAACGATTTTCTTGTTTATTTAACCTTGCTCTATTTCTACAAATAAATGTACATACTGGGTGCCCAATCATTAAATCCCAATCCTCATCTAAATGATTCAATACATCATCTTGAATATGATATTTACTAGGTATTTCGGTGGGTAGTATATCACAAGAATATGATTCATGTCCCTTCTTTCTAAATGCTTCTCTAATTATACCTGACATTTCACACGCAATTAACACCTTCATCGTTTCCACACCAAGAGTGAGGTGGTAGTTCCACAATACTTTTCTTGTTTGATAGCATTACCAAAATACATCTTAATATCACAGTTAGTCATGTCAAATGAATCAGTAAAATACTCCTCATCTTTCTTAATATCCCATACAACAATAGGCATACCTGTGCTTTTCTTATTCTTATTGTATCTTATACGGAAATCAGGTGGGGTATTAGTCATTATAACTTCACATCAAACGTATCTTCAATACGTAGCCTTATCAACTCACGTTCACTAGGTTCGCTGAACTTTATCATAATAACCTCACTAAGAGTAGTTTCTAGTGGTTTAACAATCTCATCTTGAATCTCTCTAAAATGATGTGTAAACTGTACAATATCTCTAATAGAAAGAGCATACTCTACATCTCCCTTCAACTTAAGAGCATATATGTCCTGTGCTAGTGTTAAGAGAGGTGTTTTAACTGCATCAACAGCAATATCTGTCCAATCTATAACACTCTCAGTTTCTGCATTAGTAGGATAATTCCAAGCACTACCAATGAATCTACTTCTAAGAGCCTCAGTCATTGAATTAACCCCTGCGTAAGTTACTGGATTAATTGTCCAAATGATAGCTAACTTGCAACCCTTATTCAATTTATACTGTTTACCATTGGCAATTATACTACGTCTACCGTCACAAATCGAGTGCCATAGTTGTTGAACTTCATGTTCCTGATTACTACCCTCATCTCCATACAAACAAGCATGACCAAAGTGATTGGCAACCTCTATTGCTTTAGGTAGTAAACCAAGAGAGAAGAATGTTCCATCTCTATTAATTTCCTTACTACCAATTAGGTCACTCTTTTTAGTACCAATACCAATGGGTTCATTGACTAGAGCAATACCATTTTCTTTACAAATAGTATGTATGAGTAGGGTTTTACCCTGTCCTTTCTCACTCTCAATGAGGTATGGTATATTTGCACTCATAAGAGCCATTGTTAATCGTTTCTTTTCATCTTTGATAGGAATGTATGTTTCCCACACATCTATATTATTTGAATCATATTGTTCAAAATCAATGGATAGTGTTGGTATTCTTGTTTTATCTTTCATAATAGTTTTACTCATTTTTAATGCTCCAAATAGTTGACATTCTTTACCGTCTTTTTGTAACATTCTTCACAATCTCCACAACTTTTACCATGACTATCATCAGCATAAATAGGACAGTCCATATCATTTTTACCCATCATTTCTTTACTGATAACTATAGATGTTGTAGTTCCCTTTATATCTTTAGGTTTTCCATCAATCATAGTTGCACTAATTCTTATGTTCAAGTTAGGTGGAATTTCATGTGTCTTAATATACCCACTAACAACAGTAGTTTCTTTAGTTGGTAACCAATGTTTAACGTTAGGTGTGTTTCTAGCAATTTCACATATCATATCTAAGTGTTTATCACTTTGAAGATCCCCACTATCATGCCACCTAAATTTATCAATGTTTTTCTTGTTGCGTTTTTTATTGTTTATTATATGTATCATAGCATCAACCCAAAGAGGTTCATTATTTATTTTATTTAATCTCTTTTCATGTGCATTTTTAACTACTGGAAATATATAATGTCCTTTACGAGCATAACAATGTTCACATACACTACCTTTAACATTATATAGTAAACCACCAACATTACACTCAAGAGCACTAATACTATATCCACAAGTAGCCATTTTTGATGGGTTACTAAGACTATGTATGTATGTAGTTGCTTCTTTCATAGTTTTAAACTTTTTATAAATTTTATTTATTATAAACAGTTTTTTCATATGTTTACAACTACCACCAATTTGTTCTTGTCTATATATATAGTCAGGACAAGTACATGCTTCATTAGTCACTTCGTACATACCTGTTTTACCTTGAACTTGCATTATACTGACAACCTCGTTTTTATACTACTTCCAGATGTGGTCTTTTGCCTAGAATAGAATTTTCTACTATCTCCTTGCTTATACTGTATAAATATATCAAGAGGTGTGTCATGTATCTTTTTATGACAATCATAGTGAACGTATGCTATTCTTTCAGGAAAGTACGAAAGATGATGTTTAATGAGTTTGGTATCTTTTGAACTACCAAAGCATATTATACACATATTATCTTTATTTATATATTCCATTATGTTAATTCCTCATTATTTTCTGCATTTACTTTCGCACAATCTGGACAATACATTTTAAGACTCCAACATTCATCACATTTATCAGCGTACATTATTCTAGTTCCTTACCATCTAGCTCATTATCTAGATCATCATCATACCTATCCCAATCATCATACCTATGCCAATAGGATATTTCTTCAAGTTTTTTGGTTATTTCTTGTATTGGTTCTTTAGACGTTTCTTTTGTAATTGATAGACCAATACTAAGCATGATATTACAAACTTCATCAGGAGTTAATTTGCAATCTTTTATTGTCTCCATAATATCAAGTTGTACTCTATCCACATCACGCATTTCAAAATATTCCTTTTTACTGCATGGATAATTTTTATTCCATTTGCGTAAACTCATAATATTCCTCATTATTTTCTGCATTTACTTTCGCACAATCTGGACAATACATTTTAAGACTCCAACATTCATCACATGTTTTCTTTCCGAAATAATTTTCTTGAACTGGAATCCAATGTTTGTCACACACTATATTACAGATAAAGCATTTTGTTTGTGTCATTTTATTTTATTCTCCTTTATCATCTGTTGATAATTCTTTACCATAAGATACCAACTCATATTTGGGAAGTCTTTTTTATGTTCAGTCATTTTACTCAATTATTCTCCAACTATCTATTCCCTGTAAAAGCATTAAATTACTTCCATTATCCCAATTTACACAAAGTTGGTTTTCACAAATACGAGGATCAGATTGAACTAACATAAACTGTATTGTTCCTTTATCTCCTGATTTCAATTCAGTATAAGGATCGTTACATCTCACAAGTTCAACTCTTTTTCCCTCTTGACTATTATCTATCATTTCTTATTCTCCTCATTGTGTTTTGGTCATGTAAATTATTCCAGAAATTACATATTTCCTCAGTAACACGTGGGCGATCTTCCATGAAACATGCAGGGTGGTAATATTTCTTGACCGTATTGTTTTGTATATCACGAATCGCTAAGTTATGTGGTGGAATCCTGTTTGAGCATACTATACATAATTGTCCGTCATCATTATTTCTTCTCGTTTTTGTATGCCAAATTATTGTTATACTCATTATTCATCATCTCCATAAATATCACATTGTTTCAAGATCTACACCAACCCCCTACAATATATGATGATTCCGTTTTGATACCCCATGCCTTATCCCATTTTCTATGATTGTTTAATATAAATTCTTCTGNNCCGTTTTCGTATGCACTTGTTTCTTGATCATCTTTAAATGAATCTTCAACTTGTGATTTTGTCAAGTCTACAGAATACATCCTGATGTCAAATTCTCCACCCATTATTCATCATCTCCATAATATTCAGGCTCATACGCATCATCTGAATATCCTTCACAACCATCACAATCAACAATATCACATGCACTAACCACATATCCCTCAGCATCATAAACTATACTAGATGAATAACTACTAGAATCTCTAGACAATATGTCATCTTCTATTTCAAAATCTCCTTCTTCTGAATAATGGTCACTAAATAGATGCCCACATGAACCACATGGATCATCACGTGGACAGCACATATCATCAGTAACCCCAGCAGGTAAATAACCACTCATGATATTACCCTCAAATTAGGTGGAATCTCATTTATTTTCAAATCTAATGAATCACGCCATTGTATAATAGTTTTAATGTAACATTCTTCACAATGAATTGTCCAAAATGAGCCTGATAGGTATTTATTACTAATGGGTAAATTAAGTCGCCACTCATGTCTTTCTTCCCCATTGTTAAATTGATGACTACATGTAATACAAGACTTGTGCCATCTATTATTTCCTGTCTTTACAATTTTATGTTCAAATAGGTTAGTCAATTTTTAAAACCCCCACCCATGTAATTTTGTATTGATATACATGGTCTACACAAGTATATATCATGTATTTCTTTTTTATTTGTTTTTTCCATAATCATTTCAACTTTAACAGGGATTCCAACGTTATTACAATCAACGTTTTGACAGGTGTTCATTCTTCTAACACCTCAACATCTTCAAATGATACGAGGTCAGTTCTCTCTCCATACCACATATGATATGCACCATCTTTGTCACAATTATGTACACCTACTTCCATACCTTGTTCTTCTAGGTGTGATTGCATTGAATCTTTTGCACTATCTAAATCAATGGTTACTCTTATCTTAGTCATGATTATACACCTACCTCAATTTCTGCTTTCAATACATCTTTCAACTTATCTGTTAGTTGTTCAAAGAATACTGTATCAGTAATATCTGGAGATAGTAAGAATCCAATCTTACCCATGATAGTTAATTCTGTACTACCTAATTCTATATCTCCTATTTTAGTTTGTAATGTCATTTTACTTAAATTGCCCTGAGCAACTGTGCATAGGAATTGCCACGTTCCCAGATCATTCATGTAGTGAGATACACCCTTATCATTTACCATGAATCTTTCATCAACAATGTATAGTGAATCTCCATTCTTAGTAGTTTTAACTACAACTCTATCTCCAAATACAGCAATCATCTCTCCCATTAACTCAGTTTTTCTCTCTATAAAGTATAGATTCTTAAATAACTTGCTAAATGTGTCATCATCTCTATCTTCTTTATGTCTTTGTATAGATGTAGTAACTTGAACACCGTCTCTCATCTGTATAGTTTCCCCATTCATAAAGGCATTGAATATACCATCATCAAAGGTTTCTTGAATATACACATCATCACTAAATTCATAGAATATTCTTTCTCCTCTATAATCTCTATACTTTACCTGATTATATGTGGTGTTAGGAACTGTCTTAACTCTACCTTTTTCAAATAGTATTAGAGAATTATTCCTCTCGGCTATAATTTTAGGGTTCAATCTCTATCATTCCTCATGTCAGCTATACGTTCTGCTCTATCTACCTTACATTCATCACACATTGATTCGTAATCATCTTGATAACAGTCTTCCCAACCGTAAGGACATTCTTCTGTCATTTCTTTAATACCTCATTCAATTCCCTTGCAACTTCCTCAATCTTATCAATGTCAATACTATCATATTTAATGGCTTTCATGAATATATTTGAATAATTAAGTGGTAGTAATTGTTTTATCCAATACAATCTTAACACTTTTGTAGATTTATTATCATCACAACTACCACGATTAAATGTAGTTTCACTAATATCTATTATATCTCCGATATTTAGACCATATATATCCACAATTAATTCTAATTCTCTATCAGTAGCATACCATAATAGTGATATAACATCATCATTAGAAGGAACTGCTATGATTGTTTCATCATTTTCAGATTTAACTTTATCTATTAAATCTTCATCTGCAACTATTAACTCATATTTCCCAACCAAATCACTACCTTTAACTATACCTTTATTAGTATGGAACATTCTATTTGCAGTTTCAATCATAAGAGTATCATAAGATTTAATCTTATCATCTAATCCTTTCATATCGTGCATGACTTTCCAATTACAAGTATACCTATTCAATTCTACTACTACTCTATCGAATGTTTTAGTGTTAGTGGTAAGCATTTTATCATGAACATTGTCATTTACATCTTGTATTGTTGAAGAGAATTTCTCACTACCACTACGCCAACCACTACGATTACCATATAGATTAATTTCATTATATCCTCTCTTACTGTTGTATAGAATGATACTTCTATCTCCATTAAATGCTACACTCTTAGATACACCACCAACTATCTTAGTTATTGTAGAACGTTTCTCTTTAATCTTATTATCTTTCTTATATTCCTCTCCCATGATTATACCTAATTGTTTGAATAGTTCTATTCTATGCCCACGTTGTTCATAACTAAGTTTCTTTGGTATTCTAAAGAACAATACATTACCATCAAGGTGTTCATCTAATGCTTTCATTAAATCCATACGTAGTGATTTAAGACATACAATATTACCACCAGTAGATAACATATCACTAAGAGATGATGTAGATTTATCAGGTGTTCCATATCTACTGTTTAATGTGGAAGATATAGTTACTGTATTTACATCAAGATATTCATCAAGTTCATATATAACATCTCTTGCTAATACACATTTATGTAGTGATTTATTATATTCATCTATACTTGCAATATTATATTTACTCATATATTCTGCCACATCATTTCTTACTATGATTTGAAGTGTTTCTATTGCTTTAGTATCTAGTGAATCTCTACTAGCAACAGGTTGATATTTACGTTCATTTTTAATATTAATTATAGATTTTAAGAATCCATTCATGGTTATTGAACTATCTATACCTGTTCCTGCCAATAGCATTTTAGTGTGAGAACCACCAGTATTCATATGAACTGAACCATACTTTGATTGGTTTATTACCATAATACCATCAAATCTATAATCTTCGCAATCTATTGTTATTTCTTCATACAATAATATATGATCACTATTATCTCTTGATGTTGATTGTAGATATTGGCAATTTGAATCTTCTTTTATATATTCCATACCATTTTTAAATGATACACATTCAATGATACCCTTATCATAATCTATATTACCACCATTTTCTCTACCATAGTATGAATTAACACCCTCAACATTATCTAATAATATTATTTTTGTGGGAATATTACTAAACCTTGCTAACTCTTTAATATGATAAATTGCCTCACTAAATCTCACATCATTATTACAAGTCATGGTAAGTTTAGTTCCATACTCACTCATTGTGCTAATTTCATTATTAGTTTCTAATGGTATAGGTTTAAACTTTAATCCACTATCACAAAGCATTGCATAATGTTCATCATTTTCTCTAGACCATGTTTCTAATAGTAAGGCATCAGTTAGTAGAGCATAAGATATAAATCCCATACCAAACTGTCCAATTTCATTACTATCATTATTACCACTTGTGCCTATAACCCTGAGAACCTTATTAAACATGGCTTTAGTAATACCTAGTGAATCAACACCCTGTATAGTCAATTCTCTACTACTATCATTTGGATTTATAGTGATAATAATGCTGGGGTTAGCTCCCATACTCTTAGCTATTCTACAAGCACGAGCCTCATTATTATATAATTCTCTTAATCCACTAGACCATGAAGTATAAATCTTCTTAGCTAGTGTTTGTCCAATGACATCACTATTTATTATAATGTTAATGTTTCCATTCTCATCAGTAATATCATCAAATGATGTGTCTACTTTTGGTATAGAGTTCTCATAACCCATATTAACTTTAGGTTCATAAGTTTCTACACTATCATGTATGCCTGTCATATCTTTATTATCCTATTTAGAAAAAAAGAGGGGAGATTAATAAGATCCACCACTAACTGCTGGGAATCCTACTAATCCTAGTTGTCCATTGACAGTTGCAGTTTGAGCTGTAAATCCTTGAGGGATTTTCATTTCTCTACTACCTGTGCTTGTGACAGTTCTCATAGGAACAATAACCTTAGTTGATGAACTCTCTAAGAATATCATACCCATTCTACTACCAAGAGATGAAACAAATTGTTTCTCCTCAGTAGTTAGGATAGATGAGAGGTCAATCAACTCAGTATGTCCTTGTTGTTTGAACTGTGCTTCTGTCATGAACGTTGGTGTTTCCATACCTACTTTACTAGGTATGAAGATTTGTGTTATTTGATTGGTCATAACTGTAAATTCTCTATCAATTCTTGTCTACGTGATTCTATTTCACTATAATTATGTTGAGTTAAATCCTTATCGGTAGCCCAACTATAATTAGCATGAACACATTTCTCACATATAACTTCATGGGGAATAAGACTATTACCTACACTAGCTCCAATATCTTTATTTTTATATATTTTTTCACATAAATAACATTTGAACTCTTTAGGGGTGGATTTAGTAGTCATTATATCATACTCTCCTGTATTTCAATATATTCCATTCGTTCTTCATGTTCTATACATTGTTCACACATCATAATAACAATGGCTTTTAATGTATCTAATACTACACCATTCTCTAACTTATCATAACCTTTGAATATATGTAATATTTTTTTATATAATTCATAATCCATATTACTTTGTTCAGGTAATTCTCTATACATAGATACAACTCTAGTCATATGTTTTTTAGTCATTTTAGTATTCATGATTACCATTCTTCTCCATCTTGGTTAAACTCATCATATCTTAATGACATTTCTCCATCTTCTGAATATGTAACCTCTTGATGATAAGGACATGATTCTCCTTCATTATGTAATGTATCAAATCC
>LWDU01000382.1_pt1 | contig 11262 bp, 7 predicted proteins | sample 727161 | NCBI WGS metagenome assembly LWDU01 (sample SAMN04566230, study PRJNA314399) | hydrothermal vent metagenome | isolation source: deep sea hydrothermal plume seawater | place: Mexico: Gulf of California, Guaymas Basin | collected 2004-07-11 | reverse complement strand
TGGGGACGTATATTGTTATCCATTAACAGTTGAAATCGCCTCGTGTGGTTTTTCTTGGGCGCTGTGGAAGGATTTTAATCAGCTGTCTAACGGGGCAGATGTTATTCACTATCAATTCCCCTGGCCGGTTGCTGATTTACTGGCTTTAATACGCCAAAATAAAAACACACCGTATATAGTTTCTTATCAGTCAGATATAGTCCGGCAGCGTTTATGGTTTCGGTTATACAAACCATTGATGGTTAAATTCTTAAATAACGCGCAAGCAGTTGTTGCAACATCACCAAATTATATTGCCAGCAGCAAGATCTTAAATGGCTTGAAGCGGAAGCCAGAGTTAATACCTAACGGAATTGATGATGAGTTGGGGTCAAGTAGTTACGAACAGCAAAAGGCTGCCCATTGTAATTGTAGGTAGCGGACCCGAGCTAAAGAAGTTGTAATTTGTAAGATAAGGATACGATTAAAAGTGGTTAATGCGCATGAATTTTTTTGAGTTAATAAAGCAGCGTGACAAACAGCAGCATTTTTTTATTTGCTTATTGCTAACGTTAATATCAATACCTTTTTTAGGTGTTTTATTTAGTACATTATTAACGTTTTTCGTGGGTGTAAGTAAAGAGACCTGGGATAAATATTACGGCAGTGGTTTTTGTTGGTACGACATGCTGGCTAATTTGTATGGCTGGTCATTAGGGTTATTGTTATACGGGTTGTTTCAATGGTATCAGTGAGTATAGAGAAAACCTGAGTACCTTGGTATGATGCCCATTACTTAAATAATGGGATAAAAGGGGTGGCGGTGAAAACGGCAATTATTACCGGTATAACAGGGCAAGATGGGGCCTATCTGACAGAATTATTGTTAGATAAAGGCTACAAGGTGGTGGGTGCGTATCGTCGCACAAGCTCAGTGAATTTTTGGCGACTTGAAGCAGTAGGCGTGCTAAATCACCCTAACTTAAAGTTAGTCGAACACGACCTTACTGACCAAGGCAGCAGTATCCGCTTGATACAAAACACTGAGCCAGACGAGATTTATAATTTGGCTGCTCAAAGTTTTGTCGGCGTGTCCTTTGAACAGCCACAAACGACAGCTGAAATTACCGGCATAGGAGTACTAAACCTATTAGAAGCGATCAGAATTGTAAATAAAAACATCAAATTTTACCAAGCAAGTACCTCTGAATTATACGGTAAAGTACAAGACATTCCGCAAACAGAAATCACCCCTTTTTACCCGCGCAGTCCCTACGCAGTAGCAAAGTTATTTGCACATTGGTCGGTGGTTAATTACCGTGAGTCGTATGATATTTTTGCCAGCAGCGGCATCCTGTTTAATCACGAATCGCCGTTGCGTGGTAGAGAATTCGTAACACGTAAAATAACCGATAAAGTCGCTCGTATTAAATTGGGCGACAAAACCCCGTTAGAGCTAGGTAATATCGATGCAAAAAGAGATTGGGGTTACGCCAAAGAGTATGTAGATGGCATGTATCGAATGCTTCAACATAGTGTGCCAGATACCTTTGTTTTAGCAACCAACGAAACGCAAACGGTGCGTAAATTTGTGGAGCTTGCTTTTACAGCGGTTGATATGCCGATTGAGTGGAAGGGCTCCCAACAACAAGAGAAAGGCTACCACGCAGAAACAGGGCAATTACTCATTCAAATAAACCCAGCGTTTTACCGCCCTGCAGAGGTTGAACTACTAATAGGCGATTACAGTAAAGCTAAAGAAACATTAGGCTGGAAGCCTCAAACAAACCTGCAAACCTTATGCTCAATGATGGTTGAAAGCGATTTAGAGAAAGTCAAAATAGGGCAGGTATTTTAAGCGTGTCAACACTCGGAAAAGTTTGGTTAATTGGTGCGGATAGTTTTACAGGGAGGTATCTGCTTCCATTGTTAGAGCAAAAAGCTTATCAGGTTGATAGCACCGTGGTTGATATTAGCAATAAAGCCGAGGTAGAGGCGGCCATTTTAAATATAAAGCCTGATTACATCATTAATCTAGCCGGTATTAGTTTTGTGCCGGACGGTCAAGATGAATCAATTTATGCAATCAATACGTTCGGGCCGCAGTATATTTTGGATGCCTGCCTGAAGCTTAAAAAAAGTCCTAAACGAATTATTTTAGCGAGCAGTTCAACCATCTATGGGCCGCAAGGAAATGAAAGGTTAAATGAACATAGTCTGGTAAACCCAACTAATCACTATGCCTGTAGCAAATGGGCAATGGAGCAAATAGCCGCGACCTATGCTGATCGTTTAAATATCACAATTACTAGGCCATTTAATTACACAGGCGTAGGGCAAGATATTAAGTTTTTAGTGCCTAAAATTATTTCCCACTTTAAACAAAAAGCAGCCACAATAAAATTGGGAAACATCGATGTTTGGCGGGATTTTTCTGATGTGCGTTGGATTGCGAAAACATACATGATGCTTCTTATTGCAGGTACTGAACGGTTGCACATAGTTAACTTATGCTCCGGTAGGTTAGTTAGCATACGTGAAATAATTGCAAGTTTAGAAGAGCTATCGGGGCATGCCTTACAAGTTAAGGTGGCTGCTGAATTTGTAAGGTCTGTTGATATAAGGAAGCAATGCGGAGATAACAAGGCGCTATATCAATTGTTAAGTAGAGAAGAGCCCCCTCCCAGTATAGAGTCAACTTTAGACTGGATGTTGGCTACTGCAAAAGGGTAAGTGTAGGTGTTTTTTAGCTGTCTTAAGTAAGTAAATAAATGAAGAAAATTAAAAGGAAGTTGTTTCAAGTTTGGCAGAATCGATTTTTTATTTTTACAGCCATAAAAATTGACTTTACAGCGCGTTTTTCAAGAAGTGCGTTAGGCAGCTTATGGGCAATTTTAAACCCGTTGGTAATGGTTGCTATTTATGCGTTCATTTTGTCTAAAATCATGCAGGCAAAGTTAACGGGGATAGATAGTAGTTATGCTTACCCAATTTATCTTATTTCAGGCATCGTTGGTTGGACCCTTTTTACTGAAATAGTTTCTCGGTCGTTAACCGTGTTTATAGAAAATGGCCACTATTTAAAAAAACTTTCGTTTCCGCATAGTAACTTAATTTTTATTGTATTAGGCGTTGGATTTATTAATACGGCTATTTTAACGACGGCGTCAATCGCTATCTTTTTGATGCTGGGGTTCCCGCCAACAGTATCTTTGTTGTGGCTGGTTCCGTTAGGTTGTTTAACGGCTTTATTTGCATTGGGAATTGGGGTAATTTTCGGTGTTTTAAATGTATTTGTTAGGGATGTTGGGCAGGTGGTGCCCATTGTTTTGCAGTTGCTATTTTGGCTTACGCCTATCGTTTATACCATTAATATTATTCCTATCGATGTGCGGCAGGTAATTGAGCTTAACCCAATGTTCAGCGTTATAAATATGTATCACGACGTGCTTGCATATCAAATTAGTCCTCCAATGTCATCACTGTTAGAGTTGTTAATAATGGGGCTTGGGAGCAACTTTTTGGCGTATGTGCTGTATAAAAAGGCACATAAAGAAATAGTAGAAGAGTCATGAGTATTTTAAAGTTAAATGGCGTAAATAAAAGCTACATAGAATTTCCAGGGTTTCGGCACAGGCTTCAAAGTTGGTTTGGCTATAAAAGCGAAGGGTTAACGGAGCACGTTATTCTAGATGATATAAGCCTGACCATTGAAAGAGGTGAGGCAGTAGCATTTGTAGGCCAAAATGGTGCGGGAAAAAGCACATTGCTGAAATTGATAGCAGGGGTGTTATCTGCAAGCAAAGGGTCTATAGAGGTGGCAGGAAAGGTCTCGGCTATTTTAGAGCTAGGGATGGGTTTTAACCCAGACTTTACAGGAGAAGAGAACGCTCGAAATACCTTGATATTTATGGGCTATCCGCCGCTCGAAGTAGAGAAAATCATGCCAACCATAAAAGAGTTTACAGAGATAGCTGATTACTTTGAAAAGCCCATACGTATTTGTTCTAGCGGCATGCAAATGCGAGTTGCTTTTGCAGTAGCGACAGCGTTTCAGCCAGAAATTCTTATCATTGACGAGGCGTTGTCAGTGGGAGATGCGTATTTCCAACACAAAAGTTTTGAACGGATTCGTCAACTACAAAAATTAGGTACGACGTTAATTATAGTTTCACACGATAAAAGTGCAATTAAGAGCTTGTGTGGCAGGGCTATTTTATTAGAAAACGGTCGGCTCGTTAAAGACAGCAATCCAGAAGAAGTCTTTGATTTTTACAACGCAATAATAGCTCAAAAAGAAAGCTCTACAATTAGGATAAAAGAACACAACGGCAAAAAACAGACAAGCTCAGGTACAGGTGAAGTAACAATACAAAGCGCAGGTTTGTACGATGCCCGTGACAGGGAGGTTGAATCGGTTTCTGTTGGAGAAACAGTAGAGCTGCGTATTGCAATAAAAGCCCATGAAGCAACTGAATCTTTAGTGATGGGGTATTCGATTAAAGAACGTTGGGGGCAGGTTTGTTATGGAACTAATACGTGGTACAGCGAGCAAGTACTAACCCAGCTGAAACCGGGGGATGAGTACCAATACACGGTATCTTTTGATGTTAACTTGGGTGTGGGTAGTTATTCTATTTCTGTGGCGTTACACGATCAAGAAACACACTTAGCCCGAAATTATGACTGGCGGGATTTAATGATAATATTTAATGTGCGTAACGATGATAAACCAACGTTTCAAGGTTTCTCTTGGTTGCCCCAAAGCATTAGCGTTCAACAAACGAAGTAAAAAATGAATCAGATAAAGTTGCCTAAGAATATTCCGCAAGGCTCTGTTGTAGGTCTTAATTACAGCGGAATGCATGATACCGCGATGGCGCTAGTATCTCCAGATGGAGAGGTGCTATTTGCCTTATCGCTAGAGCGGCTATCCAGAGTCAAGCAAGATGGACGTTGCCCAAATGTCCTATTAGAAGGTATGCCATGGAATAAAATTTCTACAGTGGCGCTTTCAGTAGCAAAAGAATACCAGCCTCAATTGGGCGGTAAAAGCAAATATCACCAATCGCCCTTGTCCGAAGAAAATTCAGTTAGCAGGGGGCATGAGGATGCTTTTATGGAGGCGTTAAGCTTTATTCCGGTTGAAAAAAAGTTTATCGAGCACCATTTAAGCCATGCGGCCTCGGCATTTTGGCTTAGTGGCTTTTCCAATGCCAGCTGCCTTGTTTATGACGGGGGAATGGCAAATGAAGACTGGTTTGGTGGCGTGTATGACGCGACACAAGAACAAGGCGTTACCGTTGTAGATCAATTTAATGCCAATAAGTATTCAAACATAGCGCATTTGTATACAGCAGTTACCGTTTTATTGGGCTTTAGTCCACTGAAACACGAAGGAAAAATAACCGGTTTAGCAGCATACGGTGTACCGCAGCAAGCATGTATAGATCTGCTCGAAGTGTGGTTGGCCGATGCGTCAAAGCTTGGCGCATTAATGGCGTGGGAGAACGTGTACGACCCCGTTAAGCTACCAGCGCTTACAGTGAACAGTTTAAGAGTTATCGAGCTTCAGCAGCTACTAGTTAACTATTCCAGAGAGGATATTGCTGCCACCATCCAGCATATGGCAGAAGAGCACGTGATGGGCATATTAAAAAATATGCAGTCGCGAGGCGATGCCCGAGGCAATTTATGTCTCGCAGGAGGGCTTTTCGCAAATGTAAAAATAAATCAGCGGGCCAGTGAGCTAGGTTTTAATGAGGTCTTCGTCGCCCCACCTATGTCGGATGATGGAAGTGCGTTAGGGGCGGCTCTACATGTTGTTTCAAGCGGTCCAAGCTTCAAGCAAAATATGCAGTGTTCAATGTTTTTAGGTTCATGTTATAGCCGTCAAGAAGTAGAAAGCGCCTTGACGCAACGTAAGATTAACTATCAAACGCCAGATCAGCCGGCAATAGCGTTAGCCAAGTTGCTTGCAGAAGGAAATACCGTTGCTGTATTCCAAGGGGCCTCTGAATTTGGTCCTCGATCGTTAGGTGGGCGATCAATTTTAGCAAATGCGGATGACGTGTCCATTAATGCAGATTTAAATAAAAAGCTCAATCGTACAGAATTTATGCCCTTTGCACCGATGTGCTTAGAAGAGGACGCGCACTGGTTGTTTAAAAACATCAGCAAAGTAAAGCATGCGGCCGAATTTATGACGGTAACAGTTGAATGCTCTGACGAAATGGCTGAACTGTGCCCAGCAGTTGTCCACTGTGATAAAACAGCGCGGCCACAGTTAGTATCAAAGCAAAATAATGCGTTAATTTATGATGCGTTAAAGGAATACAAAAAACTAACAAGCAAGCCAGCGTTAGTGAATACATCCTTTAATGTGCACGAAGAACCAATTGTCTTAAGTCCTAACGATGCCATCAAGGGTTTTTTTGAGACGGGCTTAGATGCCTTATTTATTGAAGGGTGTGTTGTTAAGTTACGCGAAAACACACACCAAGAGTTAGAGCATATTAGAGCAAAGCTTGGCGATTACCGGCACCGCTTGTCAGCTGTAAATAAAACGGCGGAACACCAGCAGGACCAAATTAATGCTGCTGCAGAAAAGGCAGATGACCTGCAGTTACAAGTAACGCATTTGCACGAAAAGTCCAATAACACCAACAAAGAGCTGGATGAGTTGGCTTACAAGCGAGAGCTTCAATTGCATGCGCTGTCCGAAAAATTTGAACGTCACCAGCAAGACTCAAATGAGTTGGTACTTGCCCTTGAACAGCAAATTTTATCGTTAGAGGCAGCGATTGCGAGGAAGAGCTTAAAAGGCAGAGTAACGCGTGTGTTTGGCTTATGTAAAAGTATAGGTCTCTATTATCGTAAACACGGCCTCGTCTTAACTTTCAAGCACAGTGTAGGTACATTCATCTCGCACTTATATCTCTTCTTGGTCGTCAGACCTTGGTTGTGGAGGCAAAGCTTGCGTATGGTTAGTGCTTTCCCGTTTGTGTACAAACGAGTAGAGAGAATATTGCACGCTAGGGGTCTAAGGTCGTCACTTGATAGCCAGTTGGGTGTGAGCTTGAAAACCGAGCTAGGGTCGTCAAGGGCGCGCCAAATATGGCAAGACCTAAGCGAAAAAAAATAATGGGCGAAACGGGTGTATTCGCTCATCGGGTGGAAGGTTAAATGAAAATAGCAATAGATCTGCAGTCGTGCCAGTCAAATTCAAGGCATCATGGAATTGGTCGTTATTCAATGGCTATCGTGCAGGAAATCCTAAGGCAATCGTCGGGTAAGCACGATATATGGATTTTGTTAAACGCGCAGTTAAACCCAGAATCAATACCACCAATAAAGTTAGCCCTGCAGGGCTTGCTACCCAGCGCACAAATAGTGTTGTATCAAGTGCCGGTACCTAACGACTCAAGTCATGTGAATGCCTCAAGGCAGGAAGCGGGGGAATATATAAGAGAATATTTCATCGAGGCGCTACAGCCGGATATAGTGTTAATTACCAGTTTCTTTGAAGGGCTATGTGACCACTCTATTACCAGCATAGGCAGGCTATCTAACAATACAAATGTTGCGGTTATTCATTATGACCTTATCCCTTATTTAGACCAAAGCCTGTATCTAGCGAATGCAGAAATAAAAGCCAATTACTTAAAAAAAATCAAGGACATTAAAAAAGCCGATGCTATTTTAAGTATTTCGGAATATTCAAAGCAAGAAATACAGCAATCACTGCATATTTCAAGTGAGCGGGTTGTCAACATTAGCAGTGCTATAACAGCAGAATTTGATGGTGTAAGTAGCATTGATAGCCAGCAAGTCCAAGCAGTACTAAACGGTTACCAGCTAAGCAATGGATATATACTTTATGCGCCAAGTGGCTTTGATAGCCGCAAAAACGTTGTCGGTTTAATCGAGGCATATGCATTATTGCCAGCAAATATACAAAGCAAGCATTCTTTAGTGTTGGTGGGCCGTGCCGACCCGCTGGTAAAAAAAGCCCTATATACATTAGCTGAAAAGCGGGGCATTCAAAATCAGATCAGCTTCACCGGTTATGTCACAGATGATGAGCTCATCGTTCTTTATCAACAAGCGAGTGTGTTCGTATTTCCCTCTTTTCATGAGGGTTTTGGGTTGCCCGCCTTAGAGGCCATGAGCTTAGGTGTGCCAACCATAGGTTCAAACCGTACCAGCTTAATCGAAGTAATAGGGTCTAAGCAGGCAATGTTTGACCCCCATAATACCGAGGAGATGTCTGCGCTTATACTAAAAAGTATCGTAGACAAATCATTTAGAGCGGCCTTGTTAGAAAATGCAGCAAAACAAAGCAAAGTTTTTAGCTGGAGGAAGTCAGCGAAAGCAGCGATGCTGGCAATGGAAAGCTTGCACACTAAAAGTAAAAAGCAAGCTAAGGCTTGGCAAGGGATAAAGCAAAATGAAGGCAGTTACGCCCAGCTAATAAAGCGCATGCAAGAGCTGTCGTTAACATCGCAAGATCATATGCAAATAGCAAACAGCCTCGCCAATAACGAACACGTGATTAGGCAATCCCTTAGGTGGGGAGTTCCTTTAACAGAAGACCCCGTGTGGCAAATAGCCGGTCCATTTGATTCAAGCTACAGCTTAGCTGTGCTCAACAGAGAAACAGCAAAGCAGCTACAAGACAGTCAGTGTGATGTGAGTCTGTACGCAACTGAAGGTCCGGGGGATTATCAAGTTGATCAGCAGTACCTAGATAAAAATCCAGTCATAAAAGCTTTGCACGAACGCAGTAAAGGACAGCAAAAAATAGATGTTTTAAGCCGTAACTTGTTTCCGCCGCGCGTAAGCGACATGCACGCGCCAGTAAATGTATTGCATCACTACGCGTGGGAAGAAACCGGCTTTCCGCAAGACTGGGTTAGCGACTTTAATTTTTATTTGCAAGGCATTAGTTGTTTATCTAAGCACGTAGAAAGAATCATGCGCAATAATGGGGTCAGTGTGCCTCTAACAGTATCGGGTTGTGGTGTAGACCATTGGGATGCAATAACGCCCGATAGTAGCTACGTCATAAAAGCCAAATCATTTCGTTTTTTGCACGTGTCGTCTTGTTTTCCAAGAAAAGGCGTGGATGTATTGCTCAAGTCGTACGGCGACGCATTCAGTAACAACGACGATGTAACGCTCGTTATAAAAACATTTAGCAATCCGCATAACACCATTAGGCAGCAGCTAGAGCAGTTTATGTCGCTGGATAGCGCCTATCCTGATGTGTTAATCATTGAAGGAGACATCAGCAATGAACAGCTGAAAGCCCTGTATCAGCAATGTCATATAATGGCGGCGCCAAGTCGTGCAGAAGGTTTTGGTTTACCCATGGCCGAAGCGATATTATCAGGCATACCGGTTATTACAACGAACTGGGGTGGTCAGCTAGACTTTTGCAACGAGCAAACAGCTTGGCTCGTAGACTATGATTTTGTTCGGGCGCAAAGCCACCTTCCCGTGTTTGATTCGGTATGGGCGGAGCCTAAAAGTGAGCACTTAACACACTGCCTAAAGCAAGCGTATGCCAGCACCAGCCGCAAAAAAAACCAAAAGGTCAAAGCTGGGCAGAAGCTACTGAAAGAAAAATTTCAATGGGAACAAGTGGTGTCGCGTCACAAAAGCTTTGTCGAAGGCTTGCACTGTCAGCATCTGGGCTCACCAGCAATAGCATGGGTCAGCACGTGGAACACAAAGTGCGGTATAGCAACCTATTCAGAATCAATTATCAAAGGCTTGCCGCAAGCGCCCTTGCTCATTTGCGCAAGCGTAACGCAGCAAGCGTTGCAAGCAGACGCCGATAATGTAAAAAGAAATTGGAGTGCTAACGATTTAAGCCAGGTGGCGGTAGACATAAATGCCAAGCCAATAGATGCCGTCATCATCCAGTTTAACTACTTTTTTTACGACTACCCGCAATTGACGGCCTTAATAGATGAGCTAACGCGACAAGGTAAAGCCGTATTCATAGAGCTACACTCAACAGACGACCCAAGCTTTGCGCCCGACAAAGCACTCAAAAACATCAGTGTCAGTTTAGGCAAGTGCGCGCTTGTGCTGGTGCATTCAGTTAATGACCTGAATGCATTAAAACAAATAGGCATAATAGATAATGTAGCGGTATTTCCTCTTGCCGTTCTTCCAGCGCCGAGCGTAACAAAGCCGATAAATCAAATAGTAACCGAGAAAGCGTTGCTGGCAGCCATACAAAATAAAAAAACATTTGTTATAGCCACCTATGGTTTCTTTCTACCGCATAAAGGGTTGCTGGAAATGATACAAGCCTTCAAGTTGCTGCTAGGTAGGGGGCATAACATACACCTGATGATGGTAAACGCCGAATATCCAGAAGAATCATCATTGAAAACAATTGAACAAGCTGAGCAGTTAATTAAAGAGCTAAGCTTAGAAAAAAACGTAACGCTTAACACAAGCTTCTTGTCCGACAACACAAGTTTAGCGTACCTAAGCCAGGCAGACTTAATTGTGTTTCCTTATCAAGAAACGGGCGAAGGTGCCAGTGGCGCCGCTCGGTACGGCATATCGGCGGGCAAGCCAATAGCAACAACCCCCATAGGAATTTTTGATGACATAAAAGAAATTACTCACCAGTTGCCAGGCGTATCAGTAAGCGAAATAGAAAAAGGCGTGCATAAACTAATTAAAGCCATAGCATCAAAAGAACAGTGGGTTCAATCTAAGGGTAAAAAAAGGCAAGAGTGGCTGGGTCAGCATCTATACAGTAAGTTATCAAAAAAATTATACAATGTAGTGAAAGCATCCATAAATTAAAGTGCGGTAACCGTGTGGCGCAGTTCATAAAAAGTATCGCAATGAAGGGTAACTCATTGAAATAAAGAAGAAAAGATCTTTTTAGTCCAGTAGAAATGGGGTTGTCGTAAACGTTTGTAAAAAAATAAACAGTATGGTATGTTTGGGTTAAGGGATAAAGCGCTAGCGCTGGCACCGAAGTAATGGAAACGAACGTAATCAAATAACTGGAGATTTAAATATGACAACAGCGCAACAAATACAAGAAATCTATGTGGGTCTATTAGGACGCTCAGCTGATGCTGACGGCTTAGCTTATTGGACCGCCGAAATAGACGGCAATACGTTAACAATCGAGCAATTACGAGCAAACATCGTAAACGAGCAGCCGGAATACGCGGCAGGCTTGGGCTCTCAAACTCGTTCACAAGTAGTTAATGCTTTATACGAAAGAATGTTTGAACGTTCAGC
>LWDU01037860.1_pt1 | contig 11265 bp, 9 predicted proteins | sample 727161 | NCBI WGS metagenome assembly LWDU01 (sample SAMN04566230, study PRJNA314399) | hydrothermal vent metagenome | isolation source: deep sea hydrothermal plume seawater | place: Mexico: Gulf of California, Guaymas Basin | collected 2004-07-11 | reverse complement strand
AGGCTGGCGAACGCCGTGGTGCCGGCGGTCAGCCCGTCCAGCCCGTCCGTGAGGTTGACGGCGTTGGAGACGCCCGTCAGGATGAACGTGACGACGGGGATGTAGATGAGCCACCCCCAGCCCTCGCCGATGATCGGCGCGAGGAAGTCGTAGTCGATGGTGCCGTTGGGGACGAACGGCAGGCTCGTGGCGGTGTGGATGCCGTCCAGCGAGGGGAGCAGGTAGAGCAGCACGCCCACGAGCAGGCCGAGCGTGATCTGTCCCGCCAGCTTGGTCTTCTCCGCGAGCCCCTTCTTGTCCTTCTTGACCACCTTGATGTAGTCGTCGCGAAGGCGCCCATCCAGCCCGTCGCGACGAGCACCACCCAGACGTAGGGGTTGGTGAGGTCGCCCCAGAGGAGGACGGCGGAGAACATCGCGAGGAGGAGGATGACGCCGCCCATGGTGGGCGTGCCGGCCTTGTGCGCGTGGGAGACGGCGCCGGCGTCCTCGCCCTCGCGGACGGTCTCGCCGAGCTGGCGACGCCGGAGGGAGGCGATGATCTTCTTGCCCGCGAACAGGGCCACCAGCAGGGCGGTCCCCGCGGAGAGCCCCGCGCGGACGGTCACGAACTGGAAGACCTGGAAGCCAGGCGGCTGGTAGGTGGCCTCCAGCCAGGAGAAGAGGTGGTAGAGCATCTAGGCGGCCTCGGCGGTGCGGTGGTGGAGCGCGCGCGCGAGGTGCACGCGGTCGTCGAAGTCCCGGCGCTCGGCGCCGACGATCTGGTAGGTCTCGTGGCCCTTCCCCGCCACGACGATCACGTCGCCCGGGGCGGCCTCGCGGGCGGCGTGCGCGATGGCCTCGGCCCGGTCCACGATCTGGTCTGCGGGCTGGCTCAGCCCCGTCGCGATGTCCCGGAGGATGGCGGCGGGGTCCTCGGTGCGGGGGTTGTCGCTCGTCACGACGACGCGGTCCGCCAGCCGGGAGGCGATGCCCGCCATCTCGGGGCGCTTGGCGCGGTCGCGGTCGCCGCCGCAGCCGAAGACGGCCCAGAGGCGCCCGCCCTCCGGCACGATCTCGCGCGCGGTGGAGAGCACGTTGTCCAGCGCGTCCGGCGTGTGCGCGTAGTCCACCACGCCGAGGACGCCGTCCTCGGAGCGGAGCGTCTGGAAGCGGCCGGGCACGCCCTCCGCCTCCGCCAGCGCGTCCAGCGTCTCCCCCGCCGCGTAGCCGAGGTCGCGGGCGACGGCGTAGGCCGCGGCGAGGTTGAGCGCGTTGAAGCGGCCCGCCAGCCGGAAGCGGCGCTCCTGGCCGTCCAGCCGGAGCAGCAGCCCGGCGACGGCGTTCTCCAGCACCTCCACGCGCACGTGCGACTGGCGGTCCGTGCCGTAGGTGACGACGCGGGCGCGGGTGTTCCGCGTCATGTCCGCGTGGGCGGCGTCGTCTCGGTTGACCACGGCCACGGCGTCGGCGCGGAGGCCGTCGAAGAGGCGGCGCTTGGCGCTGGCGTAGGCCTCGGCGGAGCCGTGGAAGTCCAGGTGGTCGTGGGTGAGGTTGGTGAAGACGGCGGCGCGGAAGCGGAGCGTGCGCACGCGGTCCAACGCGAGGCCGTGGGAGGAGACCTCCATCGCGACGTGCGTCACCTCGCGGTCGCGCATGGCCGCGAGCAGGCTCTGCAGCCCGACGGCCTCCGGCGTGGTGAAGGCGGTGGCGTAGCGCTCCGCCCCGATCCGGTTCTCCACGGTGCCGATGAGTCCGGCGGTCTCTCCCAGGCGCGAGAGCAGGCCGTGGAGCAGGATGGCCGTGGTGGTCTTGCCGTTGGTGCCGGTGATGCCGAGCAGCGCGAGGCTGTCCGCGGGGCGGCGGTAGAAGGCGGCCGCTGCCTCCGCCAGCGCCGCCCTCGTGTCGGTGGCCCGCACGAGGACAGCGCTGGGGAGGCGCTCACCCTTCCCCAAGGGTTCCGGAGCGGAGGCGTCGGCCTCCGGCAGGTCGTAGTCGTCACGCACGATCGCGGCGCCCGCGCCGGCCGCCAGCGCGGCGGGGACGAAGTCGTGGCCATCGCGGCCGCCCGCGGCGTCGGCGGAGATGGCGCCGAAGAGGTCGCCGGTGCGGACGCGGCGGCTGTCGTCGGCGAGGCCGCGGACCGTCACGCCGTCCGCCTCGGGCTCGCTCGCGAGGAGGCCGGCCGCGCGGATCGGCGCGACGAGGTCGGCGAGCGGCATCGGCTCGGCCTCGGGCGTCGGGGGCGTGGGGTGGAGCTCGCTCACGGGGCGGCGGTCAGGGTAACGGAGGAGGGCAGCGAGGCGCCCGGCGCCACGGACTGGCGGCGGACGACGCCGGCACCGTCCAGGCGAGGGGTGACGCCCTGCGTGCGGAGCCACGCGACGGCACGGCGGGTGGAGAGGCCGCGGAGGTCCGGCATCGTGCCGGCCGCTTCGGCTTCGTCCAGGCGGACGGTCCGATCCACGCGGACCTCGGCGCCGGGTGCGGCGTCGCGGTAGGCGACGGGCTCCCAGTCTGCGCGGCGCGGGAGGCGCGGCGCGAGGCCGTGGGCGCGGAGGCGCGAGGCCGCCAGCGGGGCGGGCATCCCGTCCACGCGCGGGAGCGCGGCGGTCTCGAAGGCGGGGAGCGGCTCCGCCGGCGCCACGCGCTGCGCCACCGTCGGGAAGGTGCCCACCCAGCGGCTGGCGACGCGCCCGAAGATGGGCGCGGCCACGGTGCCGCCGTAGAACCCGTTCGTCGGGTTATCCAGGAGGATGTAGACGACGACCTCGGGGTCGTCTGCGGGGAACATGCCGGCGAAGCTCGCGCGGTACGTCCGTCGCGAGTAGGACCCGCCCGCGGCGCTCTGCGCCGTGCCGGTCTTGCCCGCCACGCGGAGGCCGGGCACGCGCGCCGCCCGCGCCGTCCCGCCGTCCTCCATCACCACGCGCTCGAACTCGGGGAGCAGCGCACGGGCGGTCCGCTCAGAGAACGCGCGGCGGACGGAGTCCACGGGCGCGCGCCACGTGACCTCGCCGCGGCCGTTCCGGCGCTCCGCTACCACGTGGGGACGCACGAGGAGGCCGCCGTTCGCGAGCGCCGCGTAGGCCGTGAGCATCTGGAGCGGCGTCGTCTCCACGCTGTAGCCGATGGACATCCACGGGAGCGTGATCGCGCCCCACTCCTCGGGGCGGCGGAGCGTGCCGGCTACCTCGCCGGGGAGGTCCACGAGTGTGGGTTGCCCGAAGCCCAGAGAACGTGCGGCCCCGTACAGCCCGCCCTCCCCGATCTTCAGCGCCGCCTTCGCCATGGCCACGTTGGAGGAGACCTTGATGGCGTCCGCGAAGGTGAGCGTGCCGTGGGCGCGGGTGTCCCGGAGCGTCGCGCCCTTGAAGACGTGCCAGCCCTCGCCCGTCTCGAACGAGTCGTCGAGGTCCACCGCGCGGCCCTCCAGCGCGGCCACAGCCGTCACCAGCTTGAAGGTGGAGCCGGGCTCGATCTTGTCCGTGACGGCGTGGTTGCGCCGCGCTGCGGAGGCGAAGGCGCCGGGCCGGTTGGGGTCGTAGGTGGGGACGTTGGCGAGCGCGAGGATAGCGCCCGTCTTGGGGTCCATCGCGACGGCCGTGCCCCAGCGCGCGCCGGCCTCGGCCACGCCTCGCGCCAGCTCCTCTTCGAGGATGGCCTGCCGCACGAGGTCGATGGTGAGCACGACGGTCTCGCCGTGCTCGGGCTCCACCACGCTCCCGCCCACGATGGCCTTGACGCGCCCGCGCATGTCGCGCTGGACCGCCTGGCGGCCGGGGCGGCCTCGGAGGGCGTCGTCGTGCGTGGCCTCCACGCCCGCGCGGCCGTCCATGTCCGCGTCCACGTGCCCGAGGACGTGCGCGGCGGCGTCGCCGTAGGTGTAGCGGCGTGCGAAGCGGCCCTGGATGAGGAGCCCCGGGATCTCGGCGCGGTCCAGTTCTTCCTTCGCGGCCTCATCCAGCGAGCGCACGAGGCGAACGTACTGGCGGCTGTAGCGGTCGCGGATGGCGCGGCGGTAGTGGTCCGCGCTCTGGTCCGTGAGCCGCCCGAGGAGTTGGACGAGCTCTTCCTGCTTCTCCTCGAAGCCCGCGACGGTCGGGTCCGCGGCCACCTCGTAGCGGGCGGTGTTCTGCACGAGGACGCGGCCCGCACGGTCCAGGATAACGCCGCGCTGCGCGGGCAGCTCCACGAAGCTGGAGGCCTGGTCCGCCCCCTGCGCGCGGAGTTCCTGGCCGTCCACGAGGTGGAGGCGGAGCATCTGCGCGACGACCGCGGCCGGGAGCATCAGCACGATGCCCAGGACGAGGTAGAGGCGGTTGAGGATGGTGCGGCGAGCGTCCATGGCGCGCTGGCGGTTGCGTCCGCCATCCGGGAGAGATCAGTCGAGGGTGAGGGCGGGACCGTAGGCGATGCCTTCCTCCAGGCCCAGCCGCGCGGCGGCGGGCATGACGGCCTCGGGGCCGGTCATCCGGTCGAAGGCGCCGCGGAGGCGCTGGTTGGTGAGGCGCAGCCGCTCGTTCTCCGCCTGGGCGGCCTGCACCTCGGCGAGCGTGGCCTGCGTGGCGAACGTGTGGCCTACGAAGGCGGTCAGCAGCGCGCAGGCGAACAGCACGAGGACGCCCAGCTTCAGGCTCGGCGTGGCGTCCAGCGCCTTCACGCGGCGGGAGGCGCGCGTCTTCTTGCCCCGCTTCGGCTTCGCCCCGAGATCGCCCCAGCCGGGGAGGTTGCCGCTCCGCGCCTTCTGCTTGAGCACGGACCGGGTCGCCTGCGGCTTGCGGGCGGCCTTGGTCTGCTACGGGACGACGTCTTCTTGCGCGACGACGGACGGGTCGTCTTGGAGCGGGGGGCGGTAGCAGTGGGCATCTATTCCTCGGTCTTCTCGGCGACGCGGAGGCGGGCGCTCCGCGCGCGCGGGTTCGCGGCGATCTCCTCGTCCGTGGCGATGACGGGCTTGCGGGTGACGGCCCGGAGCGGCGAGAGCACGCGGCCGAAGTCGTCCTTCCGCGGGTCGCGCTCGAAGGTGCCGTGGCGGAGGAAGCGCTTGGCGCGGCGGTCCTCCAGCGAGTGGTACGCGATGACCGCCAGCCGGCCGCCGGGCGCGAGCACGCGGAGCGCGGCGGGCAGCGCCTCCTCGATCTGCCGCATCTCGTCGTTGACGGCGATGCGGAGGGCCTGGAAGACGCGCGCGAGCGTCTTGAGCTCGTCGCGGTCCGGGGTGGACTGGCGGATGGCGTCGGCGAGGTCCGCGGTGGTCTCCATCCGCTCCGCGTTCTTGATCGCCCGCGCGAGCGGGCGCGAGCGGCGCTCCTCGCCGAACGCGTAGATCACGTCCGCCAGCTCGGCGGCGTCCAGCCGCGCGATGAGCTCGGCGGCGGACTCCCCCGCCTCGGGGTTCATGCGCATGTCGAGCGGGCCGTCCTGCGCGTAGGCGAACCCGCGGGCGCCCGCGTCCAGCTGGCGGGAGCTCACGCCGAGGTCGAGGAGGACGCCCGCGACGGTTCCGGCCGCGATGCCCTCGGCGGCGAGCGCCGCGCCCACCTCGGCGAACGTGGCGTGGACCGGGATGAACCGGCCCTCGGCCTCGGCGTCCGCCAGCCGCGCGCGGGCCGTCGCCAGCGCCTCGGGGTCGCGGTCGATGCCGACGACCGTCACGCCGGGGGCGGCGTCCAGCAGGGCGGCGGTGTGGCCGCCGCCGCCGAGCGTGCCGTCTACGTAGACGCCGGCCGGGTCCGTCACGAGGAGCTCCACGGTCTCGCGCACGAGCACGGGGTCGTGGTAGCCGGTGGCGTAGGCGGAGGCGCCATCGCGCGACGCGCCAGCCGCTTCAGCGGAGCGGTGCGGGGCGGCCGATGGGCCCTGCCCTCCGGGCACGGACTGGTCGGCCGACCGGGCACCGCCGGCGCGGGAGCGGCGGGAGCGTCGCGGGGTGGACATGGGGGCGTGGGGTGGCATGGTCAGGAGGCGTCCGCGGTGAGGGCGGCGGGCGCGTCCGAGGGGTCCGCGGCGGGCGTGGCGGCCCGGCGGCTGAGGTGCTTCTCCGCCAGCTCGGCGACGGAGTGCGCGGAGCCGTTGAGGTAGGCGGCGTAGGCGCTCGGAGCCCACACCTCGATGCGGTTGGTCACGCCGAGCATCCGGGCCTTCTCGCCCGGCTCCAACCCGACGAGCTCCATGAGATCGCGGGGCAACGTGACGCGGCCCTGGGAGTCCAGCGTCACCTCGTCCGTCCACATCAGGACGCGGCGGGAGAGCAGCGCCTCCTCCCGGTTGAAGGGGTCGAGCGCGTTGATGCGCGGCTCGATCTCGTCCTCCCAGACGTCGTAGGGGTAGAGCACGATGCACTGGTCCATGCCCTGCGTGACGACGAACGTCTCGCGGGCTTCAGGCCGGAGGTACCGGCGCATGGACGCCGGGACCGCGACGCGGCCTTTGGCATCGATGGAGTTCTCTGCTCTTCCCTTGAAGCCGGCCATGGCCGGTGTCCCCTTCTCGGGTGGTTGGTGAGTGGTGGGCAGGGGGTGCCAGATGGAATTCCCCACTCGTCCCCACCGCCGTCAACCTAGAGAAAGGGGCCATTTTCAGCCAGTTTCGGGGATAACTCGTGCCCCCAGTGGATAACCGGCCTCCCAAACCGGCCTCAGCGGCCAGAAATGCCGGAGTGAACACACATTCACCATCCAGACCCCCCAAGTGAATAGATTATCACCTACCCCTCACCCCTCCACAGCGCGGACTCGGCACCATGTCTCCACAACTTACCGAACGCCAAAACCAGATCTATGAATTCGTCCGCGCACACCTCCGGGACGAGGGCATCCCCCCCACCGTAGACGAGATCCGCCAGCACCTCGGGTTGGTCAGCACCAACGGAGTCCACAAGCACCTCCTCGCGCTGGAGCGGAAGGGCGTCATCGTACGGACGCCCGGGGTCTCACGAGGGATCAAGGTGCTGGCCAAGAACGCCGCCGCGCGAGGCCGCGAGACCGGACCGCCGAACCTCCCCATCGTCCCGGTGATGGACGCCTCCCAGCGGCACCGCCTCCGCCGCGCGAAGGAGTTCCTCCACGTGGACCTCAAGCTCATCCCGCGGATGGATCCCGAGGACGGCCTGGTCGGCTACGTGGACGACGATGGGATGGCCGACGAGGGCATCTACAAGAACGACTACGTCGTGATCGAGGAGACCGGCGACCGGCCCATCCCGGCGGGCACCCTCGTGGCCGTGATCGTGGAGGACGCGCTGCTCGTCCGGCGCCTCTCGTTCAAGGGCGAGCGGGTGGTGTTCACGCCCTCAGCCCGGCACTACAAAGAGCGCTCGTTCATGGCGGGCTCGCCGGTGTACCTCGTGATCGGTCCGGTGCGCGGCGTGCTGCGCGCGCTCTGACCTCGCGTCCCCCGCTGGCGGAGGCGATGGGCGGGCGCGGCCTCACGCCTCTCCTCGCTCGCCGACCGGCCCCGCCAGCCGAGCGGGTCCCCGCCGGCCCCGACCGCCTCGGGGCCAGCGGAGCGTGAGGCGATCAGCCGCCCGCGAGGACGCTGAGCATGGCCGCGCACCCGAGCGCGGCGTAGATCCCGAGCACGTACCCGGCCACGGCCATCAGCAGCCCGACCGGCGCCATCGCGGGGTGGTAGACGCCCGCCACGATCGGCGCGCTGGCGGCGCCGCCCACGTTGGCCATGCTGCCCGTGGCCACGAAGAAGAGCGGGGCCTTGAGCAGCTTCGCCGCGAGGAACAGCAGCGCGATGTGGACCGAGAGCCAGATGACGCCCGCGAGGAGATAGAACGGCGCCTCCGCGACCGCGCCCAGATCGCCCTGCGCGCCGATGCTCGTCAGCAGTAGGTACAGCGCGACGTACCCGATCCGGCTCGCGCCGTCCGCCTCCAGCTTCCGCATCGGCGTGAAGCTCAGCGCGAGGCCCGCCGTCACCGCGATCAGCACGGCCCACGTCCCGCCGGAGATGATGGTCTGCCCCTGGATGCTGAGCGGCGGCAGCCCGCTCCCGAGCACCCGCGCGAGCACGGCCGCCGCGATGCCCATCCCGAGGATGATCGCGCCCGTCTCGATGGAGAGCGGCCGGCGCGTCTGGTCCAGCTGCTTGAGCGTCTCGTCCACGCGGTCCATCGCGCTCGTGTCCGCGCCCACCCATCGGTTGAACCGCTGCTGGTAGCCCGCGAGGAAGAGCAGGATGCCCATCCAGCCGTAGCCCACGACGGTGTCCACGACGATGATGGGACCGAGGTCGCGGAGGCCCACGCTTTGGCGACCATGTTCGCCGTCCCGCCGATCCAGCTCCCGCTCAGCGCCGCGAGCCCCTTCCAGGCCTCCGGGTCGCCGATGAGTTGGCCGGCCGTGAGGAACGCGATGGGCCCGCCGATCACGATCCCCAGCGTGCCGACGAGCAACATGATGAGTGCCATCTTGCCCAGGCTGGCGATCGCCTTCAGGTCGATGGTCAGCATGAGGAGGAAGAGCGCCATCGGGAGGAGGACGTACCCGAAGAGGTCATAGGCCGGGTTCGTGTACCCGTCCGCGTAGGGCTGTGTGACGCCGACCGTGGTCAGCACCATCGGCACGAAGTAGGCCCAGATCACCGGGGGCACGAACTCGAAGAGTTTGGAGAGCGCCTTCACGCGCGAGAGCGCGAACACCCCGGCCAGCACCGCGCACAGCACGGCGGCGGTCTGAACGGGGTCGGTGACGAGGGCGTCGGGGCCGAGGGGGGCGTCTTGCATGGGGCGTGGGATGGGAGGCGCGCGAAGATAGACGGACCGCCCGGCGGTCCCCTCGCGCCCCCGCCGTTCTACCGCCCACCGTACCCGCCAGCGGGACGAACGCGAACTCCCCAGACCCGCTCGGCACCGGTCCCCCGCGCCCCCCGCATCGTCGTAATCCGACGCTGTCTCACTCTGCATACTCCCAACCGCTTTCATGACTCGACGCTCGCTCGTCCTCGCCGCGCTGGCGGCGGTCGCCAGCCCCGCGCTGGCCCAGACCGCCCCGCTCGGGCTCGGCGTGGACACCACCGCCATGGACCGGTCCGTCCGCCCCCAGGACGACCTCTTCCGCTACACCAACGGCGCCTGGCTGGAGACGCTCCAGATCCCGGACGACAAGAGCCGCTACGGCTCCTTCGACATCCTCCGCGAGAAGGCCGAGCGCGACGTCCGCGCCATCATCGAGGACGCCGCCGCCGGCCGCGTCTCGGACCCGGACGCCGCCAAGATCGGCGCGATCTACACCGCCTACATGGACTCCGCTCGCGTGGAGCAGTTGGGCGTCTCCCCCCTCGCGCCGGACTTCGCCCGCATCGACGCGGTCGCCTCGCGCGACGACCTCGCGCGGTACTTCGCCGGCAACACGCGGAGCTTCGGCCCCAGCCCGCTGGCGGCGTTCGTGACCGTGGACGCCCGCAACTCCAGCCAGCACATCACCGCGATCTGGCAGACCGGCACCGGCCTCCCGGACCGGAGCTACTACCTGGAGGACGGCTTCGCGGACGAGCGCGCCGCCTACCTGGACTACCTGGAGCGGATCCACACCCTCGCCGGCCTCCCCGGCGACGCCCGCCAGTCCGCCGAGACCGTCCTGGACCTGGAGACGCAGATCGCCCGCGCGCAGTGGACCCGCGTGGAGAACCGCAACCCCGAGGCCCGCTACAACAAGATGGGCTGGCGCGAGCTCGCGGTCACCTACCCGCACGTCCGCTTCCCGATCCTCATGAGCGCGTCGGGCTTCCCGGCCGTGGACTCGGTGATCGTCAACCAGCCCTCGTACGTGGCGGCGCTGGACCGGCTCATGCAGACGGTCCCGCTGGAGGATTGGAAGACGTGGGCCCGCGTCCGCACCGTCTCCGAAGCCGCCGGGCTCCTCTCTTCGGACTTCGCCGACGCCTCGTTCGACTTCTACGGCCGCACGCTCTCCGGCCAGCAGGCCGACCGCGTCCGCTGGAAGAAGGCCGTCTCCGCCGCCAGCGGCGCGATGGGCGAGAGCGTGGGGCGGATCTACGTCGCGCGGCACTTCCCGCCCGCGGCCAAGGCCCGCATGGACGAGATGATCCGCAACCTCCAGACCGCCATGCGCCAGTCCATCTCCGAGTTGGAGTGGATGAGCGCCGCCACGAAGGAGGCCGCCCTCGCGAAGCTGGACGACTACACGTTCAAGATTGGCTACCCGGACGAGTGGGAGGACTACTCCGCGCTGGAGGTCCGCCCGGACGACCTCGTGGGCAACAGCCGCCGCATCTCGGAGTGGAGATGGAACGACATGCTCGCGGACCTCGGCCAGGCACCGGACCGCGGCGAGTGGGGCATGACGCCGCAGACCGTCAACGCCTACTACAACCCGTCCTTCAACGAGATCGTCTTCCCGGCCGCCATCCTCCAGCCGCCGTTCTTCAACGTGGAGGCGGACGACGGTCATCGGCCACGAGTTCTCGCACGGGTTCGACGACCAGGGCAGCCAGTACGACGGCCAGGGCAACCTCCGCAACTGGTGGACGGACGAGGACCGCGCCGCCTTCGAGGCGCTGGCGGATCGTCTCGTGGCGCAGTACGACGCATACGAGCCGCTGGAGGGCGAGACGGTCAACGGCCGGCTCACGCTCGGCGAGAACATCGCGGACCTCGCCGGCCTCACGATGGCGCACCGCGCCTACCGCCTCTCCCTCGGCGACGAGGAGGCGCCCGTGATCGACGGGTTCACCGGCGACCAGCGGTTCTTCCTCGGCTGGGCGCAGGTCTGGCGGACGGCCTACCGGGATGCGTACCTCACGCAGGCGCTCAAGACGGACTCCCACTCGCCGGGCATGTACCGCGCCGTGGGTCCGCTCTCGCACATTCCCGGCTTCTACTCCGCATTCGACGTTCAGGAGGGCGACGGCCTCTACCTCGCGCCCTCGGACCGGATCAAGCTCTGGTAGCGCACGCTCCGCTGGCGGAACGGCTCGGGGTAGACGCGGCGCGAGGCCAGAGTGTCCAGCGGGACCCACTCCACGCCACGCAGCATCTGGTCGGCGCCGAGTTCCGGGTCGGTGCCGAGGCGGGCCGTTTCCGATGCGCCTTCGGGGAGGGCGCACTCGAAGTAGAACGAGACCGCGTGGAGCGGCGGGCGGACGAAGTCCAGCACGTACCGCAGCGCGCCCACCCCCACGCGCAGGCCGGTCTCCTCCTCCACCTCGCGCACGAGCGCCTCGCGCAGTCCTTCGCCGAACTCCACGCCACCGCCGGGCGGCGTCCAGAACGTATCCGCCTCGTGCTCCGCCCCCGAACCATCGGATTCTGCCG
>LWDU01042327.1_pt1 | contig 11269 bp, 12 predicted proteins | sample 727161 | NCBI WGS metagenome assembly LWDU01 (sample SAMN04566230, study PRJNA314399) | hydrothermal vent metagenome | isolation source: deep sea hydrothermal plume seawater | place: Mexico: Gulf of California, Guaymas Basin | collected 2004-07-11 | reverse complement strand
CACAAGCTACTGCAAGACCGTCAATTTCAGCTGCAGCTTCGGTTGCCTCATGTTCAAGCATATCGGCAACAACAACTTGGGCTCCTTCACGTGCAAAGGCATTACAAAGTGCTTTCCCTATCCCACGGGCACCTCCAGTGACAACAACGGTTTTATCTTTTAGTTTCATACGCTTTTTTCAGTGGGAGGGGCATGTAAGTGCGTGACATTCCTCAAATAATGCTTAAAACGACCTCTGATGGAATATTGGTTAACGAACCTAATGTTACTCTGATTAGCATTTAGGTGCAATACAGATCGATTTAACTCCGCTTACGCTACGTATCTCGGAAGATTCGGCAAAACAATAGATGATTAGCCTTCAATTAACTGTGATTAGTAGGATTAGAACGCTTAGAGATGGGAATGTATATTATGTTTCGCCTGCACATTCCGAGATGTTAATACTAACGAAGGAATACTTACTTAGGAGAAAGTTACTGTAATAAAAAATTTATGAAGGGATGTATAAAAAAGCCTTTTATATGTTGGAAGTATGCACGTTCTTCCGGTAAAAAACCTGAATTATTCTGGTTACTTTTCCAATTTTTCAGGTCAATCTCCTTGTGTGCAATATTCCAGTCTCCACAGATGATAACTTCTCTTCCGGATCGTTTTGCCTCCAAAAGCCATTTTTCAAAATATTCCAGTACTTTGTATTTGAAGTTTTGCGTGGCATCTCCGCTGCTTCCGGAAGGAAGATACAGCGAAACAATACTTAATTTGCCAAAATCCGCCTGAATGAAGCGGCCTTCATTATCCATTTCCGACCAGCCGACTCCTGTTTGTACACGGTCCGGAGTTCTTCATAATGCTGGGGTTTGAATCTTTGCAGTTGCTTCCGTGCAACCCCTAACGCCCGCCATGGCGATGTTTTATTGGTAGCAATATTATAACATTTAGCACTTTTGGCGCTTGACAAACAATATCAATACGACTATTTTTGAGCTTGGTATGACAATATGAGTGTTATTTTATCATATTAACTTACCAAAATTTTTCAACTTAATAATTGTTAGCCCAGCAAGCGCATCCTTCGGGAAGTGCTTGCGAGGGTAGCAATAACGCTGCCGTTTTAACCCTTAATATCAGAGGAAAAACTATGTTACTAAAAAAAATAATAACAGCTGGACTTTTGAGTCTGGCTCTAGCAGGCACAGCTTCAGCTGCTCAGGTAGTGGTTGGCTACGCAGCACCTTCACTCGATGGTGGACAGAAGCAAATTTTCGATGGCTTTCGGGTCCCAGCAGAAGCAAAAGGCTGGAAGGTTTTATCTGTTACGTCAGGAGGAGATGCTCAAAAGCAAATCAATGACATTAATGACTTTATAACTCAAGGTGTTGATGCAATTGTAGCTGTTCCAGACGATAGCGCTGGAATTTGTGTTGCAGTGCAAGCTGCAAATGAAGCGGGCATACCCTTTTATACGATCGATAGATCGGCAGTTGGTTGCCAAGTTGAAATGACTGTCTTGGCTGACAACTATCTGGGTGGAAGTCAGTCTGGAAAGGCAATGGTTGCTCACCTGACAAAAAAGTATGGTGCGCCTAAGGGAACAGTATTGGAAATTACTGGCAACTTAGCTCAGAACGTTGCACAGTTAAGGGGTGCAGGATTTGATGACATAATAAATCAGTATCCTGATATCCAATTGATTATCAAGGAGGGTCGTTGGGATGCTGCAAAGGGAGTTGAAATAGTTCGGGATGTTTTGTCAGCTCAACCAGTTGACGGAATTTATATGCATTCTGACTGCGTTTACTCCGAAAGCACTGTTCAAACTCTAAAAGAGCTAGATCAATACGCACCTAGGGGCGAAGAAGGCCATATCTTTATTGCAGCAATCGACGGGTGCGCCGGCAATTTAGCTTTGATCCGAGAAGGGTCAACTGACCAAGCTTCAGGTCAGCCAATTCCAGACTTTGGAAGTATGGTTGTCGAATACATCCAAAAAAAATTAGATGGCGTCACAATTGAGCCAGGTCAAGTTGTCCAAGAAGGTGCGCTATGGTCTCCAGCTGAACTTAAGATGACTGATGTCGGCTTTAAGCTTTTCTTGAGCACCACGGACATTTCCATAGACAATGTTCAAAATCCCGGACTTTGGGGTAACCAATAGTTAGGATTGCATGGCATGTTAGTTAGTGTCATAGAAGAATAGATTTTGGAGGGGGTTAATTTCCTTTATCCCCTTCCAAACTCTAACTCCAAAGATTATGCAATGTTTCAAGTGAAATTATAAAATATAATTTGAACGTGATTACTAGATTATGGTAGGAAGTATTGAAATTCTCGAATTGAAGAATATTACGAAGAACTTCGGTGCAATCCATGCCTTACAAGGCGTAGATTTGGCGATTACACCGGGAGAAGCAGTTGGCCTAATGGGTGATAACGGAGCGGGTAAATCGACACTTGTGAAAATTGTCGCTGGTAATTTTTCTCCTACAAATGGAGAAATTTTTGTTGCAGGCAAAAAAACCTCCTTTTCTAATCCACTTGATGCCAAAAATCACGGGATCGAAATCGTCTATCAGGATCTCGCACTGTGCAATAACCTGACAGCCTCTGCGAATGTTTTTTTAGGGCGGGAACTGAATTCGGGTTTTGGCTTTTTCTCGAGGCTGAAACATTCTGCAATGAATGATCGTGCAGGCGAATTGTTCGAAGAGTTGAAGTCGGAAACGCGGCCAAAAGATCTGGTGGAACGGATGTCCGGCGGCCAGCGACAGGCAGTTGCGCTCGCACGCACGCGTCTGTCGGATCCAAAGCTTGTCTTGTTAGACGAACCCACCGCTGCGATTTCAATCCGTCAAGTAGCTGAAATTCTAGCAAGAATTAAACAACTAAAAGAAACAGGCCATGCCGTAATCTTGGTGAGTCATCGAATGCAAGATGTTTTTGAGGTTTGTGACCGTGTCATAGTACTGCGACGAGGGAACAAAATCGCAGATAAACCAATCCTCAAAACAAGTCGGGAAGAAGTTACTGGATTAATAACTGGAGCACTAGAAACCGCATGAATTATTTAAACAAAAAAAGTCATTAACTATTTATTAGGGCAAAGTAATGTTTTCATATGATCGTTTGTTATTTCTGATAGATCACTTAATTTGGGCTATATTAATAATTGTATTTGTATTTTTCATATTTCAATCTGAGCACTTTCTTACTGAACGCAATATTTCCAATATTATGGCTGCTGCTGCTGTATTAGGTGTGCTAGTGGCGGGTCAAACTCTTGTTTTGATAAGCGGAAACTTCGATCTATCTACAGAATCCACGTTGGGAATGGCAGCTCTATTCGGTATTTGGATGATTGTGCCTGCAGGGGTGCCAACGAATGGAAATGGAATTCTTATGAATCCCTACCTGTCAATCATAATGACTTTATCTATGGGGGCTGCAATAGGCTACAGTATTGGCTGTTTGATAACTTATGGCAAAATGCATAATTTCATCGTTACCCTGGCATCACTGATTATTATCAGGGGTTTAATGATGGCTTTTACTGAGGGCGCTCCGGTAAGTGGCTTCAACAACCCAAGGGCTGATGTTTTCTACTGGCTTGGTCATGAAAAAGCTTTCAAGGTTCCGGGTTTTGGAAACATTTTCGTCGCAGTCATTACAACAGGATTAATTTACTTTATTTGTCATTTAATTCTGAAACACCACAAATTTGGTCGAGAACTTTATGCAATAGGTGGTAACCGCGATGCTGCAGCAGCATTAGGTATAAACGTCGATAGGCGAATAAGGCAAGTGTACCTCTTAAGCGGGTTACTGGCTGCCTTGGCCGGCTGGATGTTAGCAGGAAGAGTAGTATCGGTGCAAAGTAATCTCGGTGAAGGTTTCATATTTACAGTTTTCGCAGGGGCCGTCATAGGCGGTGTAAGCCTTCAGGGTGGTCGGGGCACCATGTTAGGTGCGCTAGGTGGGGTTTTGCTACTTTCAACCATTGATCGTGGACTGAATTTAATGCACGTTTCTGTCTTTTGGATAAAGGTCATCCAAGGCATGATAATTCTATTAGCTATGCTTCTTGATGCACAACGTGTCCGTCTTCGAGAACTTAGCAACATAGCAACCAGTGAAAAAAAACTATGAATACAAATTATTCAATTTAATAATCAAATTGTTATGTCTTTTAAGGAGTCAAAGTAAAATGGGATTCAAAAACATCAAACGGCGGAAAATTCACGAAGATGTAGCCGAACAGATTGAAAATCAAATCATTTCGGGGTTAATTAAAGAAGGTTCGAGCTTACCACCTGAACGGAGCCTAATGAAGACCCTTAAGGTTGCAGAGCAGCCGTTAGGGAAGCTATTCTTTTACTGCAGCGTAATGGCTTGGTAGAAATATCAAGTACTGGTCGACCAGTAGTAACTAGTCCCTCTGCATCAAATGTGGTCGAACAATTATCGAGTGCCGCTCGGTTTTTATTATCTTCTGAGGAAGGGAAACATTCTCTTCAGGATGCACGCCGATTATTTGAAGCTGCAATCACAAGAAATGCTGCAGAGTTTGCAACAGAAGACGATATAGCCTCATTGAAAATAGCATTGGACGAAAACTATAAAGCAAGTGGCAATACAGTTGAGTTTGAACGTACTGATGTAAATTTTCATCTTTCCATAGCAAAAATCGGTAACAACAGCGTCTTCACCGCGCTGCATACTGCTATTGCAGAATGGCTTTCAATGCAGAGGACAGTTTCGCTCCGTGTGCCTGGTGCCGAGAAGAAGGCCTATAGTTACCATGAATATATCAGGCTATTGCTGACAGAAACCCTGAAGCAGCCTGGAAAGCAATGAACGAACATTTAACTGATGTTATGAAAATGTTTAAAAAGGGTCAATCAACTTATGGCTGATGAACTGTTCCTAGTAATCGTAGATTTGACTTTAAAAAGTTCTGCCTCTGAGAAAGAGGTGAGATTGCTTTTGGCTCAGAACGCATCGGCATCGCTGCGAGAAGAACCCGGTTGTTTAAGGTTTGATGTTGTAAAGATAAAAGATAACGGCGGCTTTTTTTTGTACGAAATCTATAAGAATTCGCAGTCATTTTCAAATCACCTTGAAACGCCTCACTACAAGGAATTCAGTAAATTAGTCAAACGTCATCTCAGTAAAATTGATATCAGGTTTGGGGATTTACTGAAAGCCAATGCTGATGATGCAAAAGAAGAAAGATAGCTCTTATGTCAAATCGAACTTTGAAGCAAATGACCCAAATTCGGCAGCCAAAATTTGGACATTACGCTGGAGAATTTCTGACTCACGGAATTGGGCATATTGTAGTTAAGTCACTACACTTAAACGCTATCAATTCAATTATTTTTAAAAAAATGAACTAAGATGAAAGTCAAAGCACTTCAAAAACTGCGTCAAAAACTGAATCAAAATGAACCAATTTACGGCTTGTGGGTGACTCTTGAATCGGCTTCAATCACTGAAATGGCCGTCGCTCTCGGTCTGGATTGGGTCGTAATTGATGCAGAGCATGGTCATTTAGATTGGAAAGACATAAATTCACATATTAGGGCGGCGTTGCGAAGTGATACTGTTGTCCTCGTGCGTATTGCTGAACGAAGTACTATCTTGTCAAAACGTGCTCTTGACATTGGTGCTGACGGCATAATGATCCCTTGGATGGAAAAGGTGGAAGAAGTCGAAGAAGCTGTCCGCGATTGTCGCTATCCCCCTGAAGGGCGTCGGGGAATTGGCGGAGAACGGGCCACAGCCTGGGGGCAGTGTTTGAGTGAACACGCTGCTGAAGCAAATGAAAATGTCCTTATCGTACCCTTGATTGAAAGTATCGCTGCCATTCCCAACGTAGCCACCATGTGCGAAGTCGATGGAATCGACCTATTTTTCTTTGGTCCTGCGGACTTCTCATCAACTGCCGGTTTTCGCGGGCAATGGGAAGGTCCCGGTGTCGCTGAACAGATACTAAGTTTAAAAGACACAATCAACGCCGCTGGCAAGCATTGTGGCGTCGTCTCAACGAGCAACCAAAATCTGACTGACCGGCTTGATCAAGGTTTTCGAATGCTAGCTCTAGGCATGGATAGTGGACTATTATTACGTTCCCTGCACCAATCCTTACAAGAAGTCGACCGTGATCGGTTGCCTGCCACCAGTTTAGATCCTGCAGATGGGCGTGTGGTATCAGGGTCCGATGCCGGAGAAGATAATACTTGAAGACGCCTGTCTAAAGGAAAATAAGAGAAAGAAAAAATGACTTTTCAAATCGCTTTAACTGGAGACTTTCTAAAAGACGGGAAAACAGTCTATCCTGATTTCGATATGGAACAGCTAAAAGCCGCTCGTGGAATCAAATACGGCTTTTTTACTGAGCACAAATCGGAGATTGAGCCTGAGCAATTAAAAGGGTTTCAGGGAGTCATTGTGCTAACTCCCAAAGTAACGAATCACAGTTTATCGGAGAGCCAGGATTTGTTAGCCGTTTGTCGTTTTGGTGTTGGCTACGATGGTGTCGATGTTTCTGCTTGTACTGAAGCGGATGTTGTCCTGTGCATAACAGCAGGGGCTGTTGACCGGCCTGTAGCAGAAGCTACAGTGGGATGGATGATCGCTCTAGGGCATCGCATGATCAATAAGGATCAGCTCTTTCGAAAAGGGCTATGGCGTGAACGTAGCGAGTATATGGGTTGCGAACTTCGAGATCGAACTTTAGGAGTTGTAGGCTTAGGAGGGATTGGTTCAGCCGTTATTGAATTGCTGAAAGGTTTTGGCATGAACCAACCCCTGGTCTACGATCCCTTCATGGATGAGAAAAATGCTGAAAAATCGAGCGTTAGGAAAGTTGAATTGCACGAGTTGATGGAACATTCAGACTTCATTACAGTACATTGCCCTTTGAACGAACAAACGAGAGACCTCATTTCTCATCGTGAACTAGATCTGATGAAATCATCGTCGTTCATCATCAACACCGCACGTGGTGGTATTATTAATGAAGATGCGCTTTTTACCACGCTTTCACAAAAAAGTATCGCAGGAGCTGCATTGGATTGTTTTAATGATGAGCCTGTCATTAAACCACACCGCTTTGGCGAACTGGACAACGTACTACTCGCACCTCATAGTATTGCTTGGACTCAGGAATTGTTTCGTGACATAGGCATGATGTGTAGCCAAAACATGATTGACCTCGCAAATGGAATTCGTCCTCATGGAGTTGTTAATCCTGAGGTGTTCGATCGGCCTTCCTTCCAAGAAAAATGGAATGCTCTTAGTGTTCAACCAAATCCAATAAGTTCATAACAGTGTTGATATCTTGATTATGCAATTTGAGGGCTTCAATTCATTTAAAAAAGTAAGAAAACAAGTGTAGAATAGACATGAAGTAAAAATGATAAATGAAAATAAAATAAAAGTAGCAATATTAGGTTGCGGATTTTTTGCTACAAATCATATCCATTCTTGGAAAAATTTTAAGGATGTTGATTTGGTTGGGGTTTGTGACCTTGATGAAGAACGTGCAATCAATGCAAGCCATCTTGCAAAAGGTACTCCTTATTTCACTGATGCTGGATTGATGTTGAAAGAGGTTCGACCGGATGTAGTTGATATTGTTACTACTGCACCTTCTCATTATAATCTTGCAAAGCTGGCAGCCTCACTGAATATTTCTGCAATCATCCAGAAACCTTTGGCTCCCTCATTAAAAGAATCGACTAAGATTGTTGATCTTGCTGAAACAACTCAAACGCCCATGATGGTTCATGAAAATTTTCGGTTCCAACAGCCTTTGAGGGCTTTGCAAAAAATCATTTCAAATGGAGAAATTGGTCAACTTCTTTTCTGTAAGATAAGTTTTCGTACCTCTTACGATGTTTACCGACAGCAACCTTATCTTAGGGATGTGGATCGACTAATACTGATGGATTTGGGCGTCCATGTTCTGGATCTCGCACGATTTCTGTTTGGAGAAGCAACCTCTATCTCTTGTCGAACGCAAAAAACCCGGTCTGATATCTCTGGTGAAGATATGGCCACAATGATGTTAGGGTTTTCAGGAGAGCGAACTGCAATCGTTGATTGTACATATGGATCAAAGCAAGCTCCAGACATTTTTCCTGAAACTCTAGTTTCCGTGGAGGGAACAAATGGGGCGGTAGTACTTGGCCCTGGTTACAAAATTTCAAAAAGATCAGGAGAAAAGGTCGAGATAATAAATGCTGAACCAGTTGTTGCAAACTGGTGTGAAAAACCATGGCACGTTGTTCAAGACAGTGTTACACAAACGTGTCGTCATTGGATAGAAACAGTCCCGCACAATAAAAAACCTGAAACTTCGGTTGATGATAATTTAAAAACACTAAAACTTGTAGAGGCAGCTTATCAATCAGCTGCCAAAGGTGGTTCACTGATAGCACTGAACACTTAGTTCTTAAAGTGAGAAAACAATGAAGTTGCCTAAAAAAGTGCAATATTATGGGAAAGATGAGCCGTTACCAGATCAGATAGATCTCCGGGCCGGACCATTAAACTTATTCTATGAAGCAGGAGATCTTCGTTATATTAAATTTGGTGATAAGGAAATTATACGTCGAGTCTATGTTGCGTTGCGCGATCATAATTGGGACACAGTAACACCTGTTTTATCAAACGTGCAGATGGATATTGCTGACGACTCATTCCGTATCACATATAGCGTCAATAACATCCAGAGCAACATCGATTTCTTCTGGCAGGGGATGATTGTCGGCAAAGCCAATGGTGCCATCACCTTTAGAATGAACGGTGAGGCCCGCTCAACGTTTTGGCGTAACCGCATCGGTTTCTGTATATTATATCCAATGGAATGTGCAGGTACTGAGTGCCAAATTGAACATGTGAATGGAACGGTTGAACAAAACACCTTTCCGCAATATATTGCACCACAACTTATCATTGATGGTAAACCCTCACCTGTTGAACCATTTTCCAACATGCGAGCACTAGTTCATCAAGTGACACCTGATTTGTTGGCAGAAGTTCGTTTTGAGGGTGATAATTTTGAAATGGAGGATCAACGAAACTGGACGGATGCCTCTTTCAAAACATACAGCACTCCCCTTAAAAATCCCTCTCCTGTAGAGGTTAAAGCTGGTACAAAAATTTCACAAACCTTTGCCTTAACCTTAAATGAGCAGGTTCCGGTGTTAAAACCTTTTGGAACTGATGATGAGCTTACTTTTTCAATAGGAAAAAAAGCACTACGGAGCCTGCCAAAAATTGGACTGGATGAGGCTAGTCATGGCCATCCTCTCAATCAAAAAGAGATGACACGACTCAGAGCTTTAAACCTATCTCATCAACGAATCAATCTACACTTGTCAGATCCTGATTATGAAGCAAAATTACGCAAATCCTCTACTGAGGCTCATAAATTAGGGATTAATTTGGAAACTGCATTGTTTCTCTCAAATGATGCTGAGGCCGAATTACAAGCATTTGTTGAATTATTAGAACAGATTAAACCACCCATTGCAACTTGGCTCATTTTCCACAAAGAAGAAATATCCACCTCTGAAAAATGGATATTATTAGCTCGAAAATATTTACAAAACTATGATTATAATGTCAAAATTGGTTCTGGAACAAATGTTTTCTTTGCCGATCTGAATCGCTCCATTACTCCTATCCAAGTTATGGACTTGGTTGGTTATTCGATCAATCCCCAGGTTCACGCTTTTGATAACCTGTCACTGGCAGAAACGCTGGCAGCTCAAGCTGAAACAGTAAAAAGCACTCGCCGGTTCTCTAACAACAAACCGATTGCGGTGACACCTGTTACATTCCAAATGCGTTTTAACCCCAATGCTGCTGCTCCTGAGTCAGAGTTGGAACCCGGTCAACTGCCTTCTCAAGTAGATGTGAGGCAGATGTCCCTGTTTGGCGCAGGCTGGACGGTGGGTAGCTTGAAGTATCTATGTGAAAGTGAAACCCATAGTCTGACCTATTATGAAACGACTGGCTGGCGTGGTGTAATGGAAACTGAATATGGTTCACCTGTGCCAGAAAAATTCTACTCATTACGAGGAGCCGTTTTTCCTCTCTATCACGTTTTTGCCGATGTAGGAGAATTTGCCGATGGTCAGATTATAGCTACCTCATCAAGCAACCCCTTGAAAATAACTGGATTGGCTGTGCATAAGGAAGGTCGGACAAGGGTTATTTTAGCTAATTTAGGTTCAGAGGTACAACAGTTGACTGTGCAAAATTTAAGTGCCTCAGTTCATATTCGACATCTCAATGAAAGCAATGTTGAGCAAGCAATGCAATCACCGGAAGCCTTTCGTGCTCAAACCTTTAAAAAACAGTTGACCGTTAATGGATCTCTCAAACTGGAATTATTACCCTATGCTCTTGTCTGTATTGATAGAGCCGGCCAATTTGATTGCGGTTTATGACAGTATCCTTGGACAACTATACCAGCCAGAAAATTACCCCTTGAGGCAGGCCCTATGGTGTCAACGATGCACAAACCTACTCGCCCAGTATAGCGATGATTTGAACAACTCCCTGATTGCACTTGGGTCAATAATGACAGACTCGGAGTTTAGCCAGCAACTGTTAACCCAGATAATTGAGCTGGCAAAACAGCTGGATACCATAAGAATACAGGTTGAGTTGGGCTTGCCGAAGTGCTTCAGTTGAATTTTTTTTAATTTCACAAAACCAAACTATTAATCAAAGGAGAAGTCAATGCCAAAAAAAAGTAAAAACACCCTGGAAGATCTGAAGGCCATAGACACACCAACAGTGTGCAATGCCCTTGAGGTTGTTGACCCGAATCGACGGGCCAGAGGTTTCAATGTCCGTCCGTTTGTATGTGCTCACCCGGAATTGCCTTCCGTGGTGGGTTATGCTCGTACTGCAAGAATTCGGGCCACTCACAAACCCATGACTCCCATGGATGGAGATGGCTATTACACGTATATTGCCGAAGGCGGCCCATTGCCCAGTGTCGTCGTGATCCAGGATTTGGATGAAATCTCAGGCTATGGCGCATTTTGGGGAGAAGTGAATACCAATGTCCATTATGGCCTTGGCTGTCTTGGGGTGGTCACTAATGGCTGTATCCGGGACATTCCGGATTCTCAGGAAAATTTTCAGATGCTGGCAGGAATGATCAACCCTTCGCATGCCTGGGTCCATGTGGTCGACTGGGGAACGCCGGTCACGATTCATGGCATGGAGGTCGAGGATGGGAACC
>LWDU01036323.1_pt1 | contig 11272 bp, 4 predicted proteins | sample 727161 | NCBI WGS metagenome assembly LWDU01 (sample SAMN04566230, study PRJNA314399) | hydrothermal vent metagenome | isolation source: deep sea hydrothermal plume seawater | place: Mexico: Gulf of California, Guaymas Basin | collected 2004-07-11 | reverse complement strand
CACAAGCTGATTGTTCACCCATTGCAGCAGCAGATTTGTGCTGTGAGCGAACGGATAATGCTGCGGTTCTTCGATCGTAAAGTCGGCATTGCCTTCACTGCTGTTGACGTGAGGGATGACATGACAAACCGTACAGGTAATGCCGGCCTGCGACGTGGCGTGATTCAACATATCAAACTTTGGATCGTCGAAGGCTCCGCTGAAGAACGGCACCGGATCATGACAGCCCGCACAAAAGCGCGACGCCTTGACGTTACCATCCCGGTCCAGCGCAACGTCACGGGTTTCCGCGACGCTGGCAAGGTAAGTGGGATTGTTGAACGAGCTGAACCGGTGAACGCTGTCNTACGAGCCAGCGACGGTTCAAAATACTGTGTCCCTGATGCTGGGCCGACCGCGTTCCACTGTCTCGGATCCTGCGACTGAAGCAGCACCATTGCCGCCGCAGCAGCAGTGGCCAGACCTGCGTAAACCAGTCCCTGCTTCCATTGCATCTTCGGGCCAACCAGACGGTGCAGCCAGTACAGCCATAGCCCAATCACAGGAACGACGACGTGAATCCAGTACACAACGGAGCGAGTGGTTGGGTGCTTCAGATCCAGCACACCTTCGATCCGCACCAGCGCGAAGCCACTCAGCAGAATCACGATGCACATGGCAAACAGCGTATAGCCGATTCGCACCGTCCGGCGGACCTTACGGTCTTTCGTATTCCGCATGTGAATGATGCCGAACACCAGAAAGGGAACGACGACCAGTATTCCCACCACAATATGCATCAGGAACATGCAGATGTAGAAGTAGTCCTGATATGTCTGAGTCGTCCACCACTCCAGCGTCTTGACACCAAGCAGGTAAGCACTGTTGGCACCGATCAGCGCCAACAGGACCAGCATCAGATTAAAAACAATGCGCAACCGAGGGCCGATAGCCTTTCGAACGACCTTCTTTTCCGCCGACGTCGATTCATTTGCAGCGGTAGGTGCTTGAGAATCCATTTGAGTGATCAACTGCAGCGGAACGACGTAAAATCCGGATGTGGTGTGTCGGAGCGTCCTCCGATAATGGGTGCGGCTCTAACCCTTGTCCGCGTAACGAATCGTACGCCGGGCGGCCCCCCTGTGCTGGAACTATCTTTCCACCGAAGACACCGGAATCCCTGACAACCGCGAATTCTCAGGGAAATGCCGCAGACTCAAATTGAGATCGCCGGCTGCACTGGGCCGCACTGCTACTTTGCCAGCACATCCAGTTCGTCGAGCTTGAATCGCACACTCAGAATATAGGGCGCCTCGTCCTGCGACCAATGTCCATAAGTCGTGACTACGAATGTTCCGTCAGGCAGCACCTCGACGCCGGGATACGTGGTGTCGTACCCTTTGGTGTTATCTTTCAAACGGACAGAATACTGCCCATCGCCTTCATTCACGATGTCCTCCCACGTTCCGACCCAGCCCACCCAGTCTCCTTCGAATGGTCGCCCTGCGGCACTTTGCTTTGGCGAACGACAGCGAAAGCTGATGAACAGCCTTCCATCAGGACCGTATTTGCCGGTGTGCCGATCCCCCGTCAAAGCCAGTGGTAGCTCTCGGGGTTCTGTCCAGGTACTGCCTTCGTCGTCAGAGAAAATGACGTGCGAATTCTTTTGACGGGCATTCTCACGAAGCAGGACTGCCATCCGCTTTCCGTCCGGCGAGCGGATACAACCAGGCTCGCACAGATGAACGTCAGATGATTGGTAGACGGATTCCGGAAAGGACCACGTGAGGCCGCCGTCCCGGGAAAACGTCTGATAGAGCGTGAAGGTCCGAGGCCCCTTTTCTGTACTGAAGAAACGCCCGTCATCGTGAAACATGGCGATGTAGTGGCCGGGCCCTGTATTCAGAGCCTCGACAAACCCCATCACAACAATACCGCCCCAATCGCCGACCGGTTTCAGCTCGCTCCAGTTCAAGCCATCATCCTCAGTCACCGCCAGCCGCGCCGGATATAGCCCCGACCACATGATGATCCGCTTTGTTCCGTCCGGGCCAATGACGCGATGCAGTGTTGGCACTTCCCGAGACGTCGCCCAGCTTGCGGGAGTCGGCAACCGATCGCTCCAGGTGAGACCGCCGTCATCGCTCCGCTTGTAGACGATGGCTCCACGGCCATGCCCCCGGGGGTACACACACAATATTGTTTTGCCGTCCTCCAGCAGGCAGGTCGTTGGGTGGCCAAGATACTGGCCGGCCTCTCGATCGACAAGAATCTGACGATGTTCCTGATCATTCAGATCGAGGGTCGTCGGATAACCGTTCTTCGATTCTTCCGCGATGACCGTTGTGGACACCGACGCGGAAATCAGGATTGCAATAAGGATTCGCATGTTCAGCCCTTCCCGTCTAATTTGGTCAGTCAACCGGCTGACGGCTAAGACAACAGTACTCAGCCGTTCGCGTGTCTCACGATCAGTTGTTTGATTTGGCATTCGCCTTGAATGCCGTCGGATGCAGGTATTTAAGATATTGCCAGCCGTCCTGGGGTGAACGACGTCCGGCCTTGAACACCGCATCGTTTTCTTCCATCAGCATTCTCAGTTTGCCGGGATCAGCCAGCGGATCACGAGTGTCGGCTTGCCACTGCTCTAGCGCATTCAGCAACCGCTGTTTCGTGTCCGCGTGAGCCAGATCGCTGGAGAGATCGGCCCATTCATGGGGATCGTCTTTCAGGTCGAACAGTTGAAATTCCGGTGGGTTCAGCCATCGCGCATAGCCGGCCTGCGTTTGTTCGGACGCCCCGGCAAGTTCCTCATTGGTCAGGCAGCCAGACCAATGCACCGCACCGTGATCTCGATAGTATCGTGCAGCAGGATCTTCGCGATCGCGGACCGGAGAGTGAATTAGTTTGTAGCGGGCATCACGAATCGTGCGCTGCGGAAACGTGTGACGGGCGGCGTCGCAGTTGCGTTCGCAGGCCAGGTAGTCTCGAAAACCGTCGGCAACGGCTGTCCCCTTGAAGACTGGCTGCAGCGACTTTCCCGGTAGACGTGCTGGTGTTTGCACATGTGCGGCGTCCGTAAATGTTGGCAGCAGGTCAATCGTCGAGACCAATGCCGTGGACCTGCGTCCCGGTGTCGCCACGCCGGGCCACCGCGCGATGTAGGGGACTTTCATGCCGCCTTCGTAAACGGTGACCTTGCCGCGCGCCATCTGAGCTCCATGATCACCGATAAAGATGACGAGCGTGTTATCGGCCTTGCCGGAACTGTCCAGCTGTTTCAGCAATTGGCCCACACACGCGTCAAGCCTCAACATGCAATCGTAATAGTTGCGAACAACTTCGCGCATGCGCGGCGTTTCACCGCCCACATAGGGCATCACACGCACTTTGTCCGGATCAACCTGACTCGTCGGCAATCCATCAACCTGCCCCTGCAATGGCCAGTGAGCATCCGGATAATTGACCGTCATGAAGAACGGTTCGTCCCCCGCCTGAAAGAACTCGCCGGCCTTCACTGCGTAGTCGGCGACCCTTTTCTTCGCAAAATTTGATGACTGCTGGAAGCGAAAATCCACGAATGACTCGACGGCATCGGCCGGGATGACGTGCGTTTTTCCGATCAGGCCGGTGCGATATCCGGCTTTCTTTAACAAAGAGTACGTCGTCGGCCACTGTTTGAACCAGCCGTACTGATGTGTTGCCAGTCCCAGTTGTCCGTTCTGGTGCGGGTACAAACCGGTGAAGATGGTGCTGCGAGAAGGACTGCACACCGACTGCGTAACGTAGCCGTTTTCAAACAACACGCCTTGCGACGCAAGACGGTCGATATTCGGCGTGTGAATGACAGGGTCGCCGTAGCACGACAGCTCGCAACCATGATCTTCTCCAACAATCAGCAGGATATTGGGGCGATCGTCATCGCTTACTGCAGCAACAGTCGACTCTTCCCTCGCAGCGAAAAGTTCCTCCTCACTTTCCGTGGAAAATGGCGATGCCGGCAGCCCGGCACTGTTGAAAAGGTTGACGGGCGGATCCGGGTACGGCAGCCACGCATAGCGCACGTGATGGGGCTCACCGATTTGAGAGTTTGAAACCGCAATCGTGTTCCGGCCAATGATCTTCGCGGTCGCGGCGTGAAAAACAGCATCGTTGCCACTGACCTCAAAGTAACGCAGCGGCTGTGAGTCAGACAACCTGAGGCCGTCGCCAACATGCTTAAACGAGACAACCATCGAATCACCTTTACGTTCGGCGACATCGAGCAAGGGCCCTGCATAGGCCACTTCTGTCTTCGATCCGTACGTCGTCCCCAATGCCCATTTTGCCAGTCGCTCTCCAACAGGCTTCTTCAGAATCGGGTGCACGTTCGTAGAGTGGCCGCTATCAATCGTGACCGCCATGCCGACGTTTCCCAGCTGGTTGAGCATGCGGCGTTGACCATCGCGGAACCACGGCCACGCAGGACGATTCAGGGCAGGCAGCTGAACGTAAAGAAAAGGAAACTCGCCCTGTCCCCATTGCTCCCGCCACTGATTAATCAGCAACGGAAACAGCCGCCCGTGTTCGCGAGTTCGGGCTGGAGTCTCGGCGTTTGACTCGCCCTGATACCAGATGGCACCGCGAATTGCGTACGGGATCAGTGGCTCGATGCCTGCAGACCACATGAAACCAGGCTTGAACGAATGATTGGGACCAAGGTCATCCCGGGGGATTCTTTCGCCCTCCTGAATTGCCCGTAGCAGGTTTTGTTGTCCTCGGGTGCGGCAAAAGTCGCCCAATCGTTCGTTGTCGAGCCAGTTGCCGGCGACGAGTCCCTTCAGATCCGGTTCAGCTTCCAATGCCTCACGAGGAATCCACGCTTCGGTCGGTGTACCTCCAACCGCCGGGCAGATCAGACCGACCGGAACATTGAGTTCCTGCTGCAGGTGCCGTCCGAAATACCATGCCACGGCGGAAAACGACCGAGCAGACTCAGCAGACGCGACCTTCCATTCGCCCTCGCAAAACGTTTCCGGTGTGAGACGTATCAGATGCTGTGCAGTGTAGCTGCCCGCACCGCCACGAGCTCCACCGGCCAGGTGCAGTAAGCGAATGTTGGGATCATCCGCGGTCGAAAGTTCTTCCTCGGCGCCGGCGGATTCGTCCAGAGGCCATTCCATGTTCGACTGACCGGCGCAGACCCACACCTCGCCAATAAGAACGTCGGTGAACAGTCTCCGCTCGCCAGACGATTCGATCCGCAATTCGGACGGCGCCGCGTTGGCCACACGTGACCGCAGACGCACCTGCCATTCTCCCTGCTCATTGGTCGTGGCATTTTTCGTCTCATCTCCGAATGTCACGGTCACGGCCGCGCCAACTTTCGCTCGCCCCCACACTGGAATTTCGGTACCGGCTTGCAGAACCATGTGGTGGCTGAATACGCGAGGCAACTGCAGACTTTGCAGCGATGGCTCTGGCTGCGGACGTGCGGGCAATTCCGTAGAGTCAGATTGCCTGTCCACCAGATCGCTCAACGAGATCCGTTGAAACGTCATGTGTGCCTGGCTGCCTTCGTACAGAATGCCGACTGTTTTCTCGTCGATCATCGACATGCACGAGTACCCAGCCCCCTTACCCTCATCCAGCAACAGCCGATGCTCCTTTGGCCATGTCTGACCGCGATCGGGCGAAGCCTTGATCGTGATATGGTGACGTCCCTGACTGCTGTCCGGATTGGAAAACAACAGCCACTGGCCAACGTCCTCGCCGACCTCCTGATCGACGTCCACCAGACTCGCCATGCACGAACCGGGTTCAATCAGCGATCTTTGTGACGTCGTATGTTTCTGCCACGTTTGGCCCATGTCACGACTTGTCATCACAACTCGCACGGGCTTGCGGTTATAGCGGCAGTTCAGCATCAGCACGCCGGGTTCGATCTCGACAACCTGAGCTTCCGTTGTGTCATCGAAGGCTCCGGTACCCACCTGCCATGTCCTGCCGTGGTCTTTCGAAAAGATGATTGTCGAGTGCGGCAGTCGTTTTTGTTCCGGCGGGTCCTGATACTGAGCCGCGAACACGATCGTGCCGTCACGCATCGTGATCCCTTTGCCCGGCCCCTGCAGAATAAAACACCACTCCGGCCGCTTGATCTGATCCGTGATATTTATTGGCCGAGACCACGTGATGCCGTCATCATCGCTGCGGACCAGCATCAACTGCCCCGTTTCCTCTGGCCTCAGTCCCGGCCCGGAACCGCGCCACGAACGGTCGCCATGACTCCATGTTCCAGCCACCCAGATCGTGCCGGTATTCCTGTCGACCAGCACGGCCGGATCACCAACGCCATCGAAGCTCCACTGCGGATCGTCGCCCATATCCATGACGACTTTCATCGGCTCCCATGTTCGTCCGCCGTCCGTCGATCGAGACATGCCGACATCGATATCGCCGGGAAGGTCGCCGCTGGCACGACGTCGCACATCGTAGACGCCAATCAACGTTCCCTTGTTGGTTGTCGCCAGACCGGGGATGCGAAAAGTGTTGACTCCGTCATCACCACGATTTCGGGCGGCGACGCCCATCCGTTGAACTGAGGGGGATGCGTCAAGCTCTACCGTTTCGCCGTTAGAGAACGTCAATTCCTTGCACGCAGCCCCGACATGGTGGTCAATATCAGCGTTTTTTTTCAGTCGGCAGGCGATCCAGATGTAGTTCGTGCCCTCTGTCAACGGACAGGAAGATGCCGCCATGGAAAACACGACCGGCATGTTTTTGAATTGATCCGCGTCCAACCGGGCAACCGGTTTTCCTGTCAACCGGCTGCTGTTGACTCCGCCACCGTGATAGACCTGCAGCGACGAAAGATCAGAACGGTCGGTTGTGCCCTCGAGTGTCGCCCGCAATTTCGTCAACGAGATCGGGTTCAGCTGGCCGGTGGTTTCGACTTTCAACTTCAATAGTGGATTTGCGTCATTTCCAACCAAAGCCGGAATTGTCAGTGGCACGACCTCGACCCCAACGATCTTCTGCGGCCGAACCGGCGCGATGCGCAGATCGTCGATCAGGACGCCGCTGTTCTCAGGACTCGTGACCGTAAACCGTAAATGGGTGATGCTGTCGTCACCGAGCGGCACTTTTACGTGCGACAGAAAGGCCCGTCCAACTCGCACATCCCTTTCGCCGTTGAAGACCTCTTTCCAGCCCTTGCCGTTGTTCGTCTCTATGCGGAATAAGAAGGGGGCCCGTTTGGTCCACCGTTCGGCCCGGAACGTCAGGTCTCCGTTCGTTTCCACGCCATCCGCTATCTCCAGTTCAACCGTCGTCTGTCCGCCCCCCGTCAGCTGCAGACATTGCGTCCCGGTTGTTGCGTGCCTGTCGTCGATAATGGTCCTGCCGGCGACCGAAGTCCATGTGCCGATACTGGTTTTGAGTTTATCGAATGGCCCAGGTTTAACGTTCTCGAAGCTGGTGCCGCCAGTGCCGTCATGAGCAACGGACTGCTGTGTGCCTGGTCCACGAGGAACGGGGGCCGAGACGAAGCTGTTCGCAAAAGCCGAAACCAACCGGGACGACAGTGTTGCCAGTAGAGCAGGGGCTGTGTCTGCGATGTTCTTCGATTCGACCGCTCCGTCCGCGTAGTCGTAAAGCTCAGTCGCTCGAATCCGGCCGGAAGGGCGGTGTACCCACTGAGTCAGCCGATGCGTTGATGTTCGCACCGAATACCCCATCAGTCCGCCACCGCGAGGATACTGGCTGAGCGCGACTGGTTTCGTGATGTGACGTGGGTCGTCCAGAATGGAAGCGAAACTTTGGCCTTCAAGCTGCTCCGTGATCGGCAATCCGGCCAGCTCGGACAACGTTGGATACAGGTCGACAAGTTCAACCAGCGATGTACTTGACTGCCCCGCAGCTCTCATTCCGGGCACCCGCACAATCAAGGGCACGTGCGTATCGAGTTCGAAGTTGGTCGTCTTCCCCCACAGTCCCTGCTCGCCGAGATGATAGCCGTGATCACCGTACAGCACGACAATCGTGTTGTCACTGAGCCCGGAACGGTCCAATTCCGTCAACACACGTCCGATCTGCGCATCGATGTAGCTGACGCAGGCAAAGTATGCCTGTCGAACGCGCCGCTGCTGTTGGTCTGGTATCACCCCCGACTTCGGCTGGTCCGTATAACGCCGCAATTCGCCGGAACCATGACCGGCAAAGTCTGGAGCATCGATGGGAAACTCGGTATTCGACGGCAGTGCCACGTCCTGATAGAGATCGAAGTATTTCTTCGGAGCGATGTGCGGTGAGTGCGGCTTGATAAAACCGACCGCCAGGAAAAAAGGTGTGTCCCTGCCCTTCAGCTGCTGCAACGCCTTCACTGCGGCATCGGCCACCTGCCCATCGTAGAGAGTGCTGTCGGACACATCGGGTGATTCGGTCGCCGGCCCAAACAGCAGCTTTTGCGTCCAATCATCCGGGCCGGGATTCGTCGGTTTGTAGACCTGCTGATAAGTGAGCTTTGCGGCCGCGATGCCTTCCTCGGTGTAGTAGTACCGTGGCCCAAACCGAATCGCAGGCACCGACCAACTCTCCGGATCACCCATCGTATCCCATTTGGTGTTACTGGCTCCGTCAGGAAACACACCGTGATAAATTTTTCCTATCGCAGCAGCGTGATAGCCATGATTCTTGAAATGCTGAGGCAGCGTGACGACATCAGGATGAAGTGATCGAAAATGCGAATGGTTTCCTGTGACTCCGATGGAATCCGGCCGCATGCCCGTCATCAGGCTGGTCCGCGACGGATTGCACACCGCCTGTTGGCAATACGCCCGCGCAAAGAGGCGTCCGCTGGCTGCGAGTGCGTCGATATTTGGGCTGTGAATGTGCGAGGCACCGTAACACCCCAGTTCCGGCCGCAGATCATCGACAGCGATGAACAGCACGTTTGGTGGCGACGCGACGACACTGCATGGCGACAAAGCCAACTGAATCATCACGCTGGCCAAAATCGTCAGTTGAAATGTCCGCCGTCTATCCATTGCCTGAATTCTCCACTTCACGGATACGTCATGCGAACAGCGAAAACCCACACGAAGATCTGCTGATTCGCCATGATATCCAATGGCAGAAGATTATGTACGCAAGTCAGGCAACTTCTGACGTACATCGTCGCGTCCACCGCACCCGCCGGTTGGCAGTGTCTACAGGCGGCACTCCAGACAGCAGACGGGCGGCATGTGCGACAACTCGTGAGCCAACAAAACTCAGCGGGACATAACCAGTTCCCCGGAGTAGCGTTGCTTCCGCCCCCGCGTTTTGGGACAATCAGATCCTTGTGGAAACCGTAGCTGCTGGCGTAACACAGCCGGCGGCACGATCCCTGAATCCCGATGGGGCAATCGATGTTATCTGTGTTCAATACCAGACCATCGCGTCGCAATGCGATGCTGCAGATTGGTTCTTTGGGAGCCATTGGTCTGGCAGACCAATTAGCCGTGGCAGCGTCGTCGCCGGATCTGCTCAAGGGGCGATCCGTTGTGTTCCTGTTTCTGCACGGCGGCCCCAGTCAGATCGAAACCTTCGATCCGAAAATGACAGCACCTGCCGGAATACGCAGCGCCACCGGCGAGGTATCGACCAGGACACCGGGCATCACATTCGGTGGCACGTTTGAGCGACTGGCCGAACGTTCCGACAAACTGGCCGTCGTCAGATCATTCACGACCGGAAACGGAAATCACGACATCAAGCCCGTGGTGTCGCAGGCATCGGGAAAAGCCTCCGTCGGCGCGATCTATTCGCGCGTGGCTGGAACGACCAATCCGTTGAATGGCATACCGACAAATGTGACGTTGTTTCCGCGATCGGTGGACTCGGATCGCCAACCGGCCAACATGAAGTTCGGGCGCTTCGACAGCACCGGCTCGCTGGGATCAGCTTACAGCCCGTTTATTCCCGGCAGCGGCGGGCCGTTTCAGGAAAGCATGAAGCTGAATCTTCCGGTCGATCGGCTTGATAACCGTCAGCAGTTGTTGGCCAGTCTTGATTTATTGAAACGCTCGGCAGACACGTCGGGGCTGCTGGAAGGAGTCGATCAGTTCCGGCAGCAGGCATTCGACACGATCGTGGGCGGAGCCGCAGACGCCTTCGATCTTGCTCAGGAGAGCCCCGAGGCGGTGCGGCGCTATGACACGGCTCCGCTGCTGCCACCCGACCGGATCAGTCGCCGCTGGAAGAACTACAACAACTATGTCGACAACGCCAAGACACTTGGAAAACTGCTGCTGCTGTCTCGACGTCTGGTGGAACGCGGCTGCGGCTTTGTCACCGTCACGACGAATTTTGTGTGGGACATGCACGCCGACGTCAACAACGCCACGGTGGAAGAGGGGATGCGTTACATGGGCAACCCGCTGGATCACGCTCTGGCGGCGTTCATCGACGACCTGGAAGCTCGCGGTCTGCGCGATAAGGTGCTGCTGGTCTGTTGCGGCGAAATGGGACGCACGCCCCGAATTAACGCGCGCGGCGGTCGTGATCACTGGGGTGGACTGGCCCCCTTGCTGTTCTACGGCGGCGGCACGAATCCAGGGGCCGTGATCGGACAATCGACAACAGACGCAGCAAAACCTCAGTCAGAACCGTGGGGCATTAACAATCTGCTGGCCACGATTTTCCATTCCGTTTTTGACGTCGGCACATTGCGGCTGGAACAACGTCTGCCCGTCGACCTTGTGCGCCTGATCACCGGAAGTCGACCCATCAGCGGAGTACTGAGTTAGGTGCGTGTCGCACAGACGATTGGCGGGCCAGCGAGCAATTCCTGCTGACAGACCATTGCTCGTTTAACCGCTGGGCAACGCCCCGCGTTTCTGTCTGCCGGCACAGCGGGATGCTGTACCAGTATCGACCGTCAGAGCGCGGCCCGATGGGCACGCGGTTAAACGAAGGGGACTGTTTCGAATGGCACTGTCGTCTTTTTGTGAGTGCGCAAGGTGGTCTGTTGACGGTTGAAGAGATTTCTTAAACTCTGGCCCGTCGGAGTTGGGATTGATTTGTTTGCCCGTTCCCGGCGATGATTCTAAAACCCTTCCTGGTTCTCCTGCTGAGAAAAAGCCAGGGAGGGTTTTTCATGGACGCACACATACCAGACAAACGTGATCCACGCAGCACCGGTTTTCAATGTGTGCTGGATGCGTTTCTTGCTCGACCAGGGCTGCCGTTCTCCGGCCTGCTGTCCGCCGAACGAATCGAACAGGTGTTTGCGAAACACAATGCAATGTTCGGCACTCACGGAATCTACAGCACG
>LWDU01032145.1_pt1 | contig 11273 bp, 5 predicted proteins | sample 727161 | NCBI WGS metagenome assembly LWDU01 (sample SAMN04566230, study PRJNA314399) | hydrothermal vent metagenome | isolation source: deep sea hydrothermal plume seawater | place: Mexico: Gulf of California, Guaymas Basin | collected 2004-07-11 | reverse complement strand
TAATCTGCGAATTGTATTTCAGCAACTGGGCGTAGTCCATTCAAACTCATTCCCATTGCAATTGCAGCAATACCGCCTTCAGCGAGAGGTGCATCAAATACTCGGTGAGCTCCGAAGTCCTTCTGCAATCCATCGGTTACTCTGAAAACGCCACCGAAATACCCAACGTCTTCACCAAAGATGACGATATTAGGGTCTTTTTCCAATTGGCAGCGTAGTGCTGAGTTTAGAGATGCAATCATATTCATTTTTGTCATGATATCACTTCCCTAACTCCTCGCGTTGTTCTTGGATATGCCAAGGTACAGTTTCGTATACTTCGGTAAAGATTGTACTCGCTGGAGGATAAGGCCCACTTGCCAAGTCGCCAAATGTGCAGGCTTCCTTGTACGCGGCCATTACCTCGGCATCAATTTTCTTTTCCAAGGCGGCATTTTTCTTATCATTCCAATCTCCATTGTTGATGAGGTGTTGCCTTAATCTATCAATCGGGTCGCCACCAGGCCACGATTCAAACTCATCGGCTGGGCGATAGACGCTTGGGTCATCCGATGAGGAGTGCGGTCCAGCGCGATATGTGTAAACTTCAATGTGAGTTGGACCCAATCCAGCGCCAGCGCGTTCTCTTGCCCACTTCGTAACACTGTATAGTGCGAGGAAATCATTTCCGTCAACTCTGAAACTAGGAATATCGTAGGCTAAGCCACGTTCAGCGAAAGTTCTTCCACCAGTTGCTAAATTTCGATGTGTAGAAATCGCCCATTGGTTGTTGACCACATTAAGAATTACTGGTGGCTTGAAAGTTACCATCGCCAACCCAAGTGATACAAACTTCATCATCGCCTTTGTAGGCACTGGCCATAGCGACTCCAACCGCTTGAGAAAATTGAGTTCCAACCGGACTTGAAATCGAGATAAATCTTCCTTCTTTCCAAGTGTAATGGACGGGCATTTGTCTTCCCTTGACATTATCTTCAGTATTACCTATACAATGGCAAATCATACTGACCATACTTCTACCTCTAACGAATTGAGCCCCTGGTTGTCTATACGATGGAAAAATCCAATCTTGATTCTGCAATGCCATGGTCTGTGCGATTGCAACCGCTTCCTCACCCAATGAGCGCATGTAAAACGAAAGTTTTCCGGTGCGCTGCATTTTGATCATTCTGTCATCAAATATTCTCAAACGCATCATGTATTCCAAACCCTCGATTAAAGTTTCTTTTTTCAACTTAGGATTCCATTGACCCTTTGCTTCACCTTTGTCATTCAGCACCCTTACCAATCCAGAGGCATGAGAAATAGTGTCTTGTGAACTACATTTTGTAGGGTCTGGCCTTGGCAAATCTTGTGGTTGCTCTTTCCATTTACCACCAAAATCAGTAGTTTCGCCGGGCCGTGATGGCGGAGCGCCGAGAGTATACGGACTTGTTATCAGGGTCTTTCTGTCCGTCATCGTTTCACCTCAATCAATATCGGCCTTAAGTGATGTTGTATGAATGTCTTGTAGGCCATTGACATAAACATAGGCACCTGGCATGGATTCAGAGTTTTTCGGGTCTTGTGATTTCCTCAATAGTAGCCCTGCTTTGAATGATGAACGAACCAATGGTCCACTAGCAATTCCGCTAATTCCCATTGCGAGTGCTTGCTTTGCCCAAATATCATATTGTTCCGGTTGAGGGAAACGGTCCACGACGTAATCAAATCCACATTTGCATCCTTCAGCAGTTGTAGAGTTTGGGTGACTTCTTCATCGCTTTCACCCAAACCGACCATGATGGATGATTTTGTCAAAATATCAGGTCTCAATTTCTTGGCTTCAGCCAATATAGCAATCGATTGCGAGAAACTTGCTCGGTGGTCTCTAACTATATTGTCAAGACGCGGCACACACTCTACATTGTGAGCGAATACTGAAAGCGGTGACTTATCGAGCAAATGTGCTAACGCCTCCATATCTCCTGCAAGGTCTGAACAAAGTAATTCAAGTGTAATCTCAGGTTGTGCAAGATGAACTGCATCTATGCATTTTTTGTAATGCTCAGCACCTGAGTCCGGTAAATCATCTCTATTGACAACAGTGATGACGACATGCCTTAGGTCCATTGAAGTAACTGCCTCAGCAAGATTTGTTGGTTCATCCAAATCAAGAGGCGGTGGTGTTTTGATGGTTCCCACAGCACAGAATCGGCAACCGCGAGTACATTCTTGACCTGCTATCATGAATGTTGCATCACCACTAGCCCAGCAATCGTGTATGTTGGGGCACCTAGCTTCTTGGCAAACAGTATGCAATTTATTATCTGCAACAGCGGCTTTGGTTTCATTAAATATGGCTTGTTGCTTTCCATTTGGTAAAGAAGTTCTAAACCATTCAGGCAATCTTTCACGCTTTGGTTTTTCGCGCAAAGCAGGAGGAATTGGTCGCGCCATCGGAAGTGGTTTGCCTGTCATTTCCCTTCCCCCTTGCCCAATGCCACTATTCGCCCATCAAAAAGGTGTGTGGGAATGAATTAACCAAAATACTTCCCCCATAGGGGGAATAATATCAAACAAGAGTTGAAAAGTAAACAATTGCTCAGACTTGATATGGCCCGCCCAGTCGCAATCATTACCGGTGGTGGAAAGAGGATTGGAGCGGCGATTTCCCTTGCGTTTTTAGAACTGGATTGGCACGTAATTATTCATGTCAATAATAGTCATCAAGAAGCACAACAACTGCTGGATAATTTTGAACAAAAAAGCGGTAAAAAACCGAGTGCAGAAATCATCAAAGCCGACTTCCAAGACGATGAGCAATTACAACGATTTATAGCAGAGGTAAAATCCTCTAAACAGGTGATTGAAGCAGGTGGGATTTCAGCAATAATTCACAATGCCTCATTCTATAAACCAAAGGACTTAGAGAACATTTCTCTACAAGACATTAGGATAATGAATAGAATTCACATTGAAGTTCCCTTCTTGATTACACAGGCATTTATTCCAAACTTGAGGGCTGTTAATGGTAGCGTTATTGGCATTGTTGATACATCTCTTGGGCGTTCTTGGAAAGACCTATCTCACTATACCTCAAGCAAGGCCGGTTTGCGACAATTAATGCTGAATTTTGCTGGTGAGTTAGCACCAGAAATAAGGGTTAATTGTGTAGCACCAGGTGCAGTATTGGCCGCGGATTGGGAAGCACCTCATTACGCTTCAATAATCGAAAAAGTTCCACTTGGTCGAGAAGGTGAGCCAGATGATGTTGCAAAGGCGATAATATTCCTCGTCAACAGTCCTCATCTTTCTGGCCAAGTCATCACGGTAGATGGCGGTTGGTCGCTAAATCCGTAAATCAAACATTCTGAAAAGTGATGAATAAAGATGCAGGGGGTGGGATTCGAACCCACGAACCCATAAGGACCGGATCTTAAGCCCGGCGCCTTTGACCGCCTCAGCCACCCCTGCGTAAACCGGTCGGGTCGCCTAGAGTCTTTCAATGATGCTCTTTTTTATGTAGCAATATTTGACAATATTTTGATTCATTTTACGCTAGGACTATGGATTATGGAGTGAGAATATTTTGATAGTTGGAAAAATCAATCCCCCTCGTAGAGGGGGCATTTAGAGAGCAATTGATGCAAAACCGTTTAACAGTCGGTTGGGCAGGCCGAGATGGTGAACAAGATGCTGACAGGCAAGAGAAGCGTAAATAGCATCCTCATTCCAATGATTCTTATTGGAATTTTATTGGTGGCTCTAGCGCCTCTTGCATTGGTTTCAAATGTTGATACTATTGGTGACAATATGTCATTGGAGCCCAAGTCTGAAGTTTCTAATGTAGTTGGTTCAGTGGAATCATACGACCTCTACTTGGATGAACCGGTTGCAGAAAATGGCGGAGATGGTTCAATCTCCACAGCCGAGCCCGATGGTTCGCATCAAGAAGAAAGTGCATTAGGCGGAATAGAATTCCGTAGTAGTGAAATGATTAGTGATTTGCAAATCCATGGGACTGGAACTCAAGAAACTATTCGATTGTCCATATATCTACAATTCAAAGGTAGTGAAGGTTCAACAGCCGATATAACATTTGCATTAGCAGCAGGTGATTCTGATGTTGATTCTCAAACAGTTAGTCTATCAGACCCATGTACTGGAGGATTCCTTGGTTCATCTTGTTCTTGGACGGTCAATGAAGTGTTCTTTGACCTTCCATCAGAAGGATTTTTTACAGTACCTAATGGTAAGCAATTGAAACTGCGCGTTGATGCACAAGCGACCTGTGAAGGTGGCGGTGGAATCGGACAAGGTGGAGATTGTGATGTATTGATTGCCTTTGGTGATGTTGAGCAAACCGAAGGATTTTCAAGACTTGAAATAAAGGCAAACGCTCTTTCTGGTTCTGCTGTAAAAGTTCACAGTTGCCATGTAGATTATGGATGCGGTTGGAATGATGCAGAGAAGACAGAGTGGTCGCCAAATCACCGCCCAGAATACAGAGGAATGCATTTCTCAGTTGATGTAAGGGATGCATTTGGTAGAGCAGATATTCAAGATGTGAAGTTGATAATGACTACTCCAAATGGGGCATCTTCTGAATTCGACAAGACTTTTTCTGAAGACGATTTGAGATTGGATAACAATGGTTTAGTTGGCAATTTCTCGTGGACCTATGATGCGGGAATGGCCGCTGGAGAATACCCGTTATATCTTGAGATAAGTGATGTTCAAGGACATAATGTTGTTTTCAATCATGATGGAGTCACTTTGGTTGAGCATGATGTATTCTTTGATTTACCAATTAATCAGCCGGATACTATTCTTATAGCACCGGGTCAAACTTCATCTGTAGAATTTTTGCTGGAGCATACAGGTTCATCGGATTCTATTATTGAAGTAACAATGGATTTGGCATATCCAGGATTACCTTCAACTTGGTCAGACCCAATATGGGATCAACCAGAAAAATATACTTTGAGTAACGGTGGCGCATCTATTAGGCCAATATTATCAATAGATGTGCCAGAAGGTGACTTATCAAGTGCACCTGATAGATTGGAAATTGAGGCAAGAGCATACGCAGATGACAGCAACGGGGTGAGAACTGAGGTTGCAATTAAAACGCTTTACTTAGAAGTAGAAGAGGTAGGCGTGTTCTCTGCCCCTCGCATATCAATCTTTGAAGATGTGGAGCATCAAAGGCAAATTGCTGATTCAACGAGACCAGAAGCATATGATGAATCACTATCACATTATGTCGATGAGAGTGAAACTGGAATGTTCTATATGGATGTTTTTAATTCTGGATTTGTTAATGATGACTTCCGTATTAGAGTAGTTGATTTACCAGACGCTTGGCAATATAGATTGTATGATAATGAAACCGGTTTGGAACTGACTGAGGAAGGAATTCATGCACTGACACCCGAGATTGGTTCACATCAAATAATGATTGTGAGAATGGAGGTATATCCTCCAAGTGATAGAGATTCGCAAGACATTGGTATGATTACAATGACGATAAGCAGTTCAGGTGAGACTGAATTGGAAACTGAAATCGGATTCACAGTTCATCGCACATTTGGAGTTCTCGTTGAGGTTATTGCCGATAGCGATAGTGGGACACTAGCACATGTAGGTCCGGTAGCACCTGATGCGAGTATGTGGTTTAGCCTACGCATTACAGACTCAAGCAACAACGGAGGCTCTCAAACAACTTGGAGAATTATTCAACCGGATGCATTGTCAAGAAATATCGATAATAATCCAAAATATGCCAATTGGGATTATTCGGTTTCTAATGGTTCAAATAGTGATATTGTAATAGTAACTCTTGCACAAGATGAATATGTAGATTTGAAATTGGATATTGGCTTATTGTCTGAAGTAGAAGCTGGAAACCATACGATTTACACGCGTGTAATAGAAGAAGGAGTTGATTCTGAAGTTGCACGATACTTCGATTTACCTGTGGTTATTGAAGTCCAGAAAGATGTCCGTGCGGGTCGCCTAGAAGTAACTCTAAAGAGTGAGATAACACGCTTTTCACCACAAGAAACAAAAAACGTTGAATTCAGAATAGACAACCAAAACAATGTGGCTCTCGATGTGGTAATCACCTTGGATGAACCAATGAATTGGGATGGGCTTATTAGGGCATCATCCGATCAAGCAGGTGGACCATTCATCATCCTCCATTTACCAGCGTATTCCAATAAGGATTTCTCAGTGGAAATTACATCGCCAGCAGAATTGAAGAATAGTGAAGAAGTATTATTCTCTTTGACGATGACTCCAATGGATGAGAACTCACCCTATGAGGGGAATTATACTCAAATCAAAACTTTTGTCTTCAAGACAGAATGTAGTGGAATATCTTGCATGTATAATGAAATAATAAATCCAGAACCATCAACATTTGCATTGATTGTTGTCGTCGTATTATTGGGATTATACAGTTTCTATAATAGGGCAAAATTATCAGGTGAATCAAAGGAATATGAATTTGATTTTGCCGAGGGAGAAGAAGATGAAAATGATGAAGATTCCCTATGGGAAGAAGTACAAATTGAAGTCGAGGAAGATGATGATTTAGAGTTGCTCGACGAGCTTGAAAACCTCTAAACTAACTTTTCGCAGTGAAAAGGAGATTACTTTTTACAATTCCTAATAATAGGTATTCAGTGTGGCGTTTGTTCATCAGCATTTAACTCCAATAAATGAGCAATGTATGAACAGCGTACCATTCCCCTTATGAGGCAAAAGAACAACCCGAGGTTAGTGAAAACTATGCATGAGTATTCTTCCCCCGCTTTGGCGCGCCCAGGATTGGAGATTTTGAAGCATCGAGATGCTATCAAATCGTTGTCATTAGTAATGCTGATGCTGTTGTCTACATTCGCTACAATTGACTTATATTCATACAGTGCTTTAGCAGCAACAGACCAAGATGGTGATGGATTAACATATGGTCTCGAATATTTGATGAACACTCAACCGAATAACCCAGATTCAGATAATGATGGCCTGCCAGATGGGTGGGAATGGCAATATGGATTGAACCCACTTTCAAGTCAGGGTGGAGATGGAGCAACAGGAGACCCTGATGGCGATAGCATGACTAATTTAATGGAATACAACTACCTTATGCCTACTGGCTGGGATTCAACTACCACTTCAAACGTCCTTGACAAAGGTGTTTGGTGGAATGGAACAGTTCCAGTAAATAATTGGGATGAGGAAAATGCAATGCAATACACTAGAGTGGGTTGTGGAGGCAGTGGTTCTGATGGAACAGGTTCTATTATTTTGTGCGATGAAGACCCTGTTGGGAACATTTGTACAAATGGATTTGACGATGACAAGGATGGATTCGTAGATTCAACCGATCCAGATAATGATGGTGATGCAGATTGTTCAAGCAACGATGATGACGGCGATGGAATCGCTGATGAAGATGTTGCTGGATGGGATACCGATGGTGATGGAATGCCTGATGGTTGGGAAGCAGCAAATGGATTGAATGCCACTAATCCATTCAATGTCGATGGAGCAAATGGAGACCCTGATGGCGATGGACTAATCAATTTGATGGAATATGTTAATCCTTCTTGGACCACAATGTGTGGTGCATCTCCTTGTTTCCGCAATGGTCCAAATGGTGTAGTGACTGAAACCGTTTCACCATGTGACCCTGCGCAAGGAATTGGTCCAGGTGCTTGTGCAACACTCACTGCAGAGGTTGACGGAATAACGTCAACCAACCCACAAAAAGCAGATACTGATGGGGATGGATTAAATGATTCACATGAGGCATTGACATTGCTAACAGACCCAACATCTTCAGATACAGATAACGATGGAGTACCAGACGGAATTGAAGTCAATGGCGCATATGGAAATCCTCCTCAAGCTAGTGATCCTCGAAATAACAACACAGATGGTGATGCATTTGATGATGGTGCGGAAGATTTGAACGGTAACGGTGTCATGGACCCTGGTGAAACTGACCCAACGCGTCGTGAAGACTCTGGTGATGCAGATAATGACGGTATCCAAAATTGGGAAGAAAATCTATCCTGTTCTTCTTGGGATATTGCAGATACAGATTTCGGAGGAATAAATGACGGTGAAGAGCGCAATGTTTCTCACGGCACAGACCCTTGTGACTCAATGGTTGATTATTCGACATCCTATGCTTCATGGAATAGTGGAACAAACCAAGTGACTGTAGGAGACGGCTCGGGATTCAACCCAAGTGGAGGTGTTGGATGGTATAACGCATCGGGAACAACGAATTCTTTCGCCTATGCCACAGTTGTCAATAATGTGCTTCAAGGTGTTTCAGTAGGACCAGGCGTAGGTGTGACAACCGTGGAGAACCGCAATGGTTCATTCTGTCATTATAGCGCAACTCAAGCAGGAACTATTCTAACCACTCACAATTATTGTGATGATGACTATACCGATTCGGATGGTGATGGCTTGGCTGACTGGCAGGAATTGCTAGGTACCTTTGGCTGGTTCTCCAATCCTTCATTAGTTGATAGAACAGATCCCAATGAACCCTGTTCCAATCTATTGGATGATGACCTTGATGGTCTAAATAATTACTTTGAAGTAACTACCGGTTGTGATTTATCTTGGATTGGAATTACAAATGGTTCACAAGATACCTGGATAACTGATATTGGAGTTGCAGATACCGATGGTGGCGGAGTAGACGATAAGTCCGAATACTTTGATGGAACAAATCCTGAAAATGACCCGAGTGATGATTTGCTCCCTGATGATTTTGATGGCGACGGGATTCCAGATGCTATTGAGAATCAAACTGGAACAGACTGGACCAATCCTGATACCGATGGAGGAGGGATGTTAGATGGTGATGAATGTCCAATTCAATTTTGGTTTGTGAATTGTGTAGGTGCGCCATTCAATCCATGGGACCCAAGTGATGATACAATCTCGAATGAAGTTGTTTTCTGGGCAAACAATACAACCGGCGTGGTTGATTTGTTCTCAGTTCACCGCTGGAGGCAAACTACTAACGATTTCTACACCGGTACGACTTATGCACATATCGGAACAGCGCACCCCAGTACCGCAGTTATAGTGCCTACTACTAACAAGACTGGTTTAGCAGATTCAGTATTTGCAAATGATACTATTGTATGGACGCTACAAATGAACAGTCCAATAATGAATGGAGCGGTTCCGATGCCTGATTCTTGGACAGAATTGGCATTTTGGAATGATGCTGGGGCTCTTTTGGATGTATCAAATGATACATACATAATTACTGCTAACCCTGGCCCAATAAGTGAAATCTGGGTTAACAATTCAGAATTTTACTTCGACTGGGCTAACAATTCCGCCTCTTCAATAGCCAGTCCTGGATTTTCTTATGAATTAGCACTCGATGCTAGTTTCACGGACCCATCCCATACCAATTCCGGACTCTTCAATATTACAAATGCAGTGATTAGCGATGCTGGAGTAACAGATGCTTATTCTAAGGCTTCTGCGATTTCAGATTTCTTAATCAACGGTAATTCAACAACTGAATTCAAGAGAAATTACAATGGTTCAGGTGCCCCAATGGAAGAGGATATGTCCAATATTCTCGTTGGCAATGTGCATGAAGGAAGTTGCGCAGAATTTTCTGCAGCATTTGTAACAATGGCACGTTTGGCCGGATTACCAGCGCGATATGTCACCGGATTTGTCGGTGGAATATGGACCGGTAACGGCTACGAAGTGTATTCAGAACACCGTTCTACATGGGGAGAGGTAAAACTCCAACAAAACCCCTCAAATGGTAATCTAGACATGGGCTGGGTTGCATTTGATGCTTGTCCGGCAGCTGAAGAAATTGAAATTGTTAACCAAACTGCTAGTCCATTGACTTGGGATAGAGACGGCCAAACTAATTTCAGTGTTTCCGGTCAACTTAGATTTGCAGAAAATTCAACACCAATATCCAATTTACCACTCATAGGTTATCTTGTACCTCTTGATGAAGCAGATCAGGTGCCTGGTTCTGGCGGCGCTCCTGGTAGAATATTTTCCTCATCGAATAGTATGCCCGATGGTAATTTCACCATGCAAGGCATTCCAGCAGAAGCGATTCGCCCAGGAATTCATAGACTTGTAATTGAGCATCATCAAAGTGGATATGTTTCTCACGGTGGCATTGTCTTAGATGTATACATCAATGTCACCGATGATTCAATGATTAATCATTGTAGGCGCAGGTGCGACTACTATCCTCCAAGGTTTGCTCTCATTTGAAAATCCGCCAACAACATGGGCACAGGAAATTGAAAACCAAACTGTTTGGTTAGAATTTGTTTCTTCGGTAAACGGTGTAACCAATCTCAGTGGTGATGTTGGCCCTGGAGGTGTATGGAGTATTGTTGTTGATTTAGATCCATTAGAATTCAAGACAAATATTTCTGCAACACTTGGCTACTCTGGTTGGACTGATAATTCCGTTACTTCATTTATTCCACCACAATTCCATCTGCGTCCATCTACACATACAATTGCTCTTGATATTCGTGACGCTCCTAACCTAACTGCAACAGTTGAAGGGCCAATGGCCAATAACAGTGTATTCGTCTTAGATGACGATGTCCACATTAACGGTTCTGCGATGACAATAGGTGCATCTCCAGTAGCTATGTTGGGAAACCTTTCATTATCTATCCGGCAAAATGATTCGGGAATGGAATGGCTTGAGGTATTCAATTTCACAGTAAATGGTTCATTTACAATTACGCATCTTCTTTCTTCAGCAGATACTCCTGTAGCAGCGGGAGTAATTGAAATTCAACTACGCTTCTTCCCAGATGTTTTATTGGCAACTGATGATGCAAATGTCTCCACCAATGAACCATATTGGTTACTAGGAATACTTGATTTCTCAATCGAAGCAATGCCACAAATGCGAGGCATGGCGACAAATGTTCGCGTACAAATAGAAGACCATAGAGGCGTAATCCAAGGATTTGAAACAATTGGAGATTATGATTTCTACTTTGACAATAATTGGGTAAATACTACCAATGACCCTGACTCTACAGTAATAACATTGAGTTGGGATTTGAATTCAAGTAAGATTGCTTATGATTATGTTCTTGATGTTTCTTTCAATGGTTCACAATACTTCCAGCAGTCAACAGGTTATGGTTGGCTAAGAACACAGGCAGAAGTTGGATGGAATATCAGTGTTGGACAAGATTGGAACCATTTGGGCACTACAACATACATTTACGGCG
>LWDU01038997.1_pt1 | contig 11274 bp, 9 predicted proteins | sample 727161 | NCBI WGS metagenome assembly LWDU01 (sample SAMN04566230, study PRJNA314399) | hydrothermal vent metagenome | isolation source: deep sea hydrothermal plume seawater | place: Mexico: Gulf of California, Guaymas Basin | collected 2004-07-11 | reverse complement strand
TTGTACGCTGGTCAGCGCCTCGGCCAGTGCCTCAATTTGATCCCCCTGGACCTGCAACCAACGGGCACGATCCTCCAACTGATCTTCCTGGCCGGCTATTGCTTTGCGCTGCCTGGACATCTCACTGGAAAAACGGCGTTCGGAGTCCTCGGCCAATCGCCCCAAACTCTCCCTCAGGTGGCGAATCTCAATTCGCAAGGATGCGGCCAACTGCCCGGCGTGCTCCAGGGGCAGCAATTCCAAGGAACCGCGCCCGGCGATCAGTTCCCGCCGAATCTCATCGGATCCGGCCTGCAGCGCCAAAGAGTTCTCCCCCCGAACAGAACCCAACTTCTCGAATAAGGAGGACATCCAGGGCGCAAACCACCCCCAATCCGGCTCTGGCACCCCATCCAAGGGGTGATTGCGAAGGTCGGACGAAAGGAATTCGCCCAAGGGCTCGGCCACATCACAGGGTGCGACGGGCCAGTCCATCCCCAGGGTTTCGGCAACGGTCGTCAGGACCTCAACGGGATGGGCCAGTAACTCTTCGTAGGACACGAACGCACGCGGCCGACCTCGAGTCGCAGCCTCCGCGGCCAGGTTGTGCTGAAGCCAGAGCCCCGCGCTCTTTTCAGCCGAGAAGCCGTTGCGCGAGGCGAGGGATGCGGCGACCTCGGCCGGGTGCCGATAAACGATGACGAAACCTGGAATGACTTCGAGTTCCGAAAGTATTCCGGTCCACTCTGGAGCGAGGAGGCAGAGCCGGGGATCCTTGACCGCCCACAATGGGCGACCCACAAAACGGTCCCTCAGGAGTTGAATCAGTTCGGCCCGATACGGATCCATCGCGCCAGCGGGAAGACTTTTGAGATCCAGATGGCGCGGATCATCCCACGAAAAGCCGGCCCCATCCAGCATACGTTCGTGAAGATCAAAGATCTCAAGATCCTCGAAATAGCCCCTGGGGTTGTCCCCAGGGCGCGAAGGCATCAGGCGATCGCCGAAACCGACACCGACATTCTCAAGAGCGCCGGCCAAGGCAGAGGTTCCGCTCCGATGCATTCCTAGAAGCAGCAGGCATTGCACCAAAACTCTTCGTCCTCCCCGTGTCGAGATCGAATGAGCAATTCTCGCAGCGGAGCCCAACGTTCGCCCCTCGGCATTCGGTGGGCACAGACTCGGGTGCAACCCGCTCTAGGCACGTCCCTTGCGCTTCGAATCAAACGGCTTTCGCGTCTTAGGCCCTGTCTTCCCCTTGGAGGCAGGCTTGAATCCCGACTTGGCTTTCGATCGGTGCTTTGTCCCGGGCTTGGGCCTCTCGGTGGCCAGGGCATCTACCCGAGGCACGGGCTTTGTGGTTTGCCCGGATGCGGCGCTCGAACGGAAAATTTTCAGCTTCGGATCCCGAGCATCCGGACGACGCGCCCGCTTCTCGAAAACCGCTGCAGCGCTGGCTTCGACCTCGAAAGTCGAAGTTGTGTCTCCTATTTTTATCGCACCCACCGACCGACTATTCACATCGCCGCGCCGGCACACGTGCCCCAATATGCGGCTGGGAGTAGCACCGGTTCCCTCGCCCCAATTGATTGAAAAGCGAACGAAACCCGAGTCACTCCGCTTACTTCCCGAGTCACTCCACTTACCCCTCGAGTCGCTACGCTTACCGCCGGAGTCACTCCGCTTACCGGAGGGGGCGCTGCCGGCCCGAGGTTCACGGATCTCCATAGGTGCACGAACCGGGCTGGGCTCGGCAAACTCGAGCAGCATCGCAACGACTGCGGCAGGGTCGCGGCCGTCCAGGAGACCCTTTGCATAATCGATCTGGGCCTGGGTCACCGATTCGGTATCGGCCAAGCGCTGGTGCATTTGGTGGCGAAAGCGTTTCCGGAGTTGCTTTGTCACCTTGGCGGCAGTTGGCGGCGGTGTCCACTCGGCCTTTATGCGGGCGGCCGCCAGAAGGCGATCGATAGACCGCTGACTCCGTGGCGGAACGAGCATCACGCTCTTTCCCGTGCGACCGGCGCGGCCGGTTCTTCCGCTCCGATGTACGTACGAGTCCGCATCGGCTGGTGCATCCATGTGAACCACCAGCTCGATATCAGGAACATCGATCCCTCGCGCCGCGACATCCGTGGAGACCAGTGTGCGAATAGTGCCATCGCGAAATGCGTTGAGGGTGCGCGTTCTCTGAGCCTGGGGCAGCTCGCCACTGAAGGGCTGCACGGGAAACCCGTCGCCCGACAGTTTCGTCGCGAGGCTGCTCGCGTCCACCCGTCGCTCGACGAAGATCAGGCATCGCCCGTCGTCATTCAGGAGCAGCAGATTGACGAGGGCCCCGTAGGATTCTCGGCGATCCAGAAGGTGGGCGGAGTGTTCGATGTCCGCATTCGCGGCACCAAGACGTGTGCCCTGAATGTGAAGCGGCTTCTTCTGAAAGCGATCCGCGAGCTTGCAGACGGCCCCTGGAAACGTCGCCGAAATCAAATGGGTTCGGCGCTCCCGGGGCAGCTGCTCCAGAATCGCTTCGAGCTCATCGCGGAAGCCCATGTCGAGCATGCGATCGGATTCATCCAGCGCCACGTGCTGAATCTCCGTCGGGACCAGCGCTCCACCCTTGATGTGGTCAAGAGTTCGGCCGGGCGTTCCCACGACAATATGTGGCTTCTGGCTCAGTCCCCGTCGCTCGACAAGAACCGATGTCCCCCCCATCACGACCTGGGTTCGAAGCCCCTGCATCCCGGCAAAGAGCCAGTGCAACTCGTCACGGACCTGCATGGCGAGTTCACGGGTCGGAACCAGAACCAGCACACTCGGGCCCGAGCGGGCCGTCGCTTTATCCGCCAGCCGAGCTGAAAAATGCCCTGCGAGCCCCAAGCCAATGGCCACGGTCTTGCCCGAACCCGTCTGGGAGGAGATTCGAAGGTCGCGACCGTCGGACTCCGAGTCCAGAACGGCCCTCTGGACCGGGGTCAGCTCGGAATAGCCTCGTTTGCGCATGGCCTGGGCGAGGGCCACAGGCACGCCCGCCAGGGAATCCTGTGCGGGCTTTTCATCTTTGGGCGTATCGATTTCAGCGGTCATCGCGATTCTGATTTCCTTGCTTGTTCCGCGGTCGCAACCCTACCTGGAAGCGTCGCTGGGCCGGTTCGTCCCCGCTGCGACCCCAATCGAAGGGGGCGCGAGGGTTGGAGGCTCTAGGGAGAGTGCAAAAGCCGGTGCATTGTTCTGGCCCGGACGCGGCGCAACTTACCACTCTTTGGCTGGAAAGCCCATTCTGCCCCCATACATGGCCGAATCAGCGCGAGCCTCGCCTTTGTTTGACCTTCCCAGTATTCGCCGGCTCGGGGGGCAACGCTACCCTCGACAAACCCCATCCGAATTAGCCCAGGCGAGCGCTGAATCGCCCGCATTTGTTTCACGAGGCCTGGGAATGCCCCCGGCCGACCACAGCCAGCGCACCTTCGACATCCAGGGAACCCGGCTGGGATATCCGACTGAGTTTCGGGACGGGTACTCGATTTTGGGCATGTACCTGGTCCCGGCCAAGGTGGCCGACGGCGCTGTGTGGGCGTCGAAACCCCATCGGGTTGGCGATTAGTTTTCCTTGATTGCCTTTCCGGTCGACATCAAGGGGGACTTCCGCTTTGAGTCCGAGTTCATTATGCGTCGGGATCCCCAGGGTTTAGATTCAGCGCCTGGCCTGTGGCGAAACCAATTTGAAACGTTCACGCCGGCTCTCCAAGGAGTGGATTTTTTCTCCCTTGCAAAATCCAACGGAGCATTATTGATAGCCAGCTTCGCTCCATGAACAGGCCAACGGCCAGTCATTCCATTGCAGCCGACGAGTCAAAACAGCTGATCCAATCCTGGAGGATCCTGATTGGGGCGAGATCGACAAACAGCGCAGTTCGACGAAAAGAATCACTAAACCAGATTGAGAGACGAATCCCCCTCCCCTACCCTCTGCCAACGGGCTCGCCAGACGATCACCGGGAAGGAACGCTCGATGGCACTCACTTATTTCAGCAGGAATGCGTCGGTAGAAGAAGTTGTCACGGCCCTCAGGCGGGATGGCGCTGTAGTCGTCACTGAATTGGCCGGGCCCGATCTTGTGGATGCCGTGGCCGCCGAGTTGCGGCCGAAGCTCGACGAAGCCGCCTCTGCAGAGCAAAGCGCCTTCGATGGCACCAAGACACGACGTTTCGGCGGCATCATGCGTGCTGCCCCGAGCGCTGCTGGACTTGTCGATCACGACATGTTGGTGGCCCTGGCGGATGAATTCCTGCTTCCGCATTCTGCGACGTACCAGGTGAGCAGCTTGACGGCGATCGAAATCCTGCCCGGCGAGGGCCCGCAGGCCCTGCACCGAGACGATTCCCTTTATCCGATCGAGCTGGCCGGCGTGGAATTGCAGATCAGCGTTATGTGGGCACTCAACGACTTCACGAAGGAAAACGGCGGCACGCGTGTTGTACCGGGCTCCCATCGTTTTATCCGGTCCTGGCACTTACCCGACCTGTCGACCTGGGAGTCGGCGGTTATGCCGAAAGGCTCAGCCCTCTTCTACCTGGGTTCAACCTGGCACGGGGGTGGCGCAAACGAAAGCAAGGGCGTGCGCACCGGGCTCATCAATACCTATTGTCTCGGTTGGCTGCGCCAGGAAGCAAACCAGTACCTGGAAACCCCGCCGGAAGTCGCAAGCAAGTTTGGCCCGAGACTGCGGGCCTTGCTTGGCTACACGCCCCACGGCTGCGGCGACGATCAGATTGGGAGTTTCAGTGGCGAGTGCGCCGGATGGATGGACGCTCCGCCCGAATCGGCCTGGCGGGACGGGCGCGGGCAGATTGGCACCGCGGCCGACGCGAAAATTCAATCGGGTAACTGAAACTAGTCTCCCGCCCGTTCGTGGACACGCGGGTTACGAACAGAGGCCCCTGCCCGGGCGAACTGTTTGGGCGTTCCCGCCCGCCGCATTCCGCTACGCGAGTGACCGGAAGAGGGGGCCCAAACACTCTCCGCAATCCGTCGACTTGGTGTTCCCACTTCAAAACCATTGGGCAGCCGAGCCCGTCAGCTGGATGTACTCGATCGAGTTACGGTAGATGCTTTGCATGCCTAGGCGGGTGCCCGTATCGAAAACGTGACAAGACGTGTCAGCTTTCCCAAGTCCCTGATGACCTTTTCTTTCTACGATTGCCGACAAGCCGTGCTTATATGGCCCAAGGCTTGAGCCCCTTGATTTGGAAAGATAATTGTGAGAATTTCCTTTGCCGGAATTCGCCCCACGGCGTGGCTGTTATGGTCTACTCAGGGAAGTCAAAGACATTCCGCTCGCCCAGTCCTCAGGAGAGGCTCGGACGAGGCCCAGAAGAGGCCCCCCAAAAGCCCAAGAAAAGGAGTTCGCCATGAGCGCCCCCTTCAACCTTGACGAGACCGACCGCCTGCTCTCTACCACTCGAGCTGTTAGAAGGCGCCTCGACCTCGAGAAGCCCGTCGAACGCGCGGTGATCCTCGACTGCATTCGTCTCTCCCAGCAAGCCCCAACGGCGTCCAATACCCAGAAATGGTGCTGGATGGTCGTCACGGATTCCGAAAAGCGCAGAGCAGTCGGAGAGATCTACGCCCGGGGCAAGCCTTTTATCGAAGACGCTCGATCGCAGATCGATACGGGCGATGCCCAGACACACCGAGTCTACGACTCAGCGGAATGGCTGCTCGACCACATGGGCGAAGCGCCGGCTCTGGTCATTCCGTGCGTAGAGGGGCGAATCCCTGAAGGCGCCCCCCACGGAATGGCCGCCGCGATCTACGGCTCGATCTATCCCGCCATGTGGAGCTTCCAACTGGCCCTGCGAAGCCGCGGACTAGGGTCCACATTGACCACCATCAGTCTATTTTTCGAGAAGGAAGTCGCCGAATTGCTGGGCATACCCGAGACAGTCATGCAGGTGGCCCTTCTGCCCGTGGGATACACGAAGGGGACCGATTTTAAAATTGCCGCCCGACCGCCGGCCGAGGAGATCACCCACTTTAATCAGTGGGGCGAATGACCCGAGAGCGGCACTCACCGGAGTGTCATTCGGGCACGGGCCTTGGATTCGTCCCCGAGTTCGCATGTTCCGCCCCGCCCCGCGCCCGGAGCAAGCGTTGAATCTCCCTCGAAAACAACCACAAGCGATCCTGACCCCATAGGCCGAGTAACTCGCTGCCCTTTTCGTCCAGCAACCGAAAACTCGGGACACCCCAACTCCCAAACTTGTACATCGCGAGTCGGTTCGCCTCGAACTCATCCTCCCAATCAGAATTCCCCATGATCCCCCTGGCCTCGGACCAAACAAGCCCCGCGTTTTCCACGACTGCCTGCATACCCCCACGAGTATTCGTATTGACTCCGTCAAAAAAAGCTGCATGCAGAAACGCTCGGAGGAGCGGAGTCCCCCTCCCCTGCTCCACGGCCCAGGGATACAGCGAATAGACATTCCGAACCGGCTCGCCTATGGGATCCGAAATTAGGCCCCACTCCAACCCCAGAGCTCGGGCCTCTCGGGCGGCATCGCTGAAAATGTAAAAACCCTTCTGCCGGGTCGCTGGGACGCCCCGCATGACCATGGGCAGCACGGGCCGAATCACCATTCGGACGCCAGTTTTTTCGGCCAGCCTCACCGCGTGGTCAAAGATCAAGGACGTATAGGGGCTACGAAGCGAGGGGTAGATCTCGAGTGTCAGCCGACCGTCATCCCGAAGCGGACCGAATTCGATCTCTGGGCGCGGAAAAAGAACGCCCCCCGCCTTCACTTTGCCCGCTCCGAGTTCGGCCAACCTTTCTTCCAGGTGATAAACCCGGTCGACCCCCCAATACCACTCGCCCCCATAGTAAAACATCGCGCCCGAGTAATGTCCGAGCTTCTCCCGACGTGCGTTCCCATTGGCTACGCGATCCGATGCAGCATCCGGTTCAGCCATCCCGTGCACTCGGCCGAGTTCTTCCAGCGCGGCCCGATTGCCTGTCCAGAGAGCCTCCCCGACTTTCACCATCACTTCCCACAGTCCTTCGGGGTGGGCTGCAATGATCCGCATTGCAATTTTGGCAAGTTCGGGATCGACCGACTCGCCCTCAGTCGGAAAGCGGAGCCCATAGTGGGGCGCGACCCTGCCTGAGTCGTAGCGCGAGAGCTCACGCAGTAGATCTGGTTCGGGCAGGTTAAGACTCGCCTCGGCACTGACAAGATGAACCACCAGATCAATTTCATAGCGCCCAACCAAAGGTTCGAGAAGCTGGGCCGCCAACTGGCTGTAGCCGTCGTCTATCTGGTGGAAATACTCCACCCGGTGGGGCGCGCCCTTTCGCTTACGGACCCGCTCGGCCTTCGCCCGCCGCCGGGTGATTGCGGAAGCCCGCCACAATCGGCTCATTAGTTTGGACGTCGCCCAGCGGACGATCGCCGGCGGATTCATCGTTGCCGCCCCGCCTTGATCGGCGAACTCCTTGGCCATTTAGATCCCCCTTGTTCATCCACGATGTCGCATCAAGCGGGGATCCGTCGCCCCTTATCTCAAAAATTCTAATCGGACATATCGAATGCCATAATATTCCCAAGAGCGGCACCCAGGCGGCCAAAGGCCCATTCCTTCACACTCGCCCACTACAAGGCCTGGGTCCGGGAGGGGCTAGTCCGATTGGGAACGCAGAATCTCCAGCGCCTTATCCGCATGCCCCTGCATGTTGAGTTCACTTTTCACGATGCCCAGGATCCGCCGGTCGGTTCCAATCACAAAGGTTGAGCGCTTGCTGGGCAATGGACCGAACCGCCTTACCCCGAAAAGTTCGGCAATTTTCCGTGCGGGGTCCGAGAACAGAGGAAATCCCAAACCATTCTTCTCATCAAAAGCTTTCTGCCGATCCACCGGATCAGCGCTGATTCCCGCGCGTTGGGCACCGAGTTCGCTGAACTCCGTCGCCAAGTCACGGAAGTGACAGCTTTCAATGGTTCAACCAGGCGTCATGGCCTTGGGGTAGAAAAAAAGCACCAGGGGCCCCTCTCTGAGGAGCTCGCTCAGCCGCACTTCCCTTCCATTTTGATCGGTGGAAGCAAAGTCCGTTATGCGGTCATTGATCTGCATCTGAATTCTCCTGCTTGGAATTCCATTATCGGAGCTCGATCATAGGTAAATATCCCCCATATGGGGGACTTCACCGGCCCATCACGGACGCGTACCGGAGCATGGCTTGCCTCGAGACCCTGGGCATGCGGGCACCGACCCCTTTGTTCTTCTCGTCTATAATGAGATCGGAGTTACTTAAAGCCGAGAATCATACTCACCATCGCAATCGCCAACTTTCGCGCATCGCCGCCTGCATTGATCGCTAGCGGATTCTCCGCATCGGGCAGCCCGAGAACCACCGTTAAATCGGAGCCCTCGAAAGTGTCGTTCGGAATCGTGATGCGGACGACCTGAAGATCGCTCTCGGTCAGCCTCAGCTCCTCAATCGAGTGATCTCCGACCGAAATCCGAATACGCTGCTGATCGACTTTTCCGGGCACGAGAAACGGCCTCAGCTTCAGCTCGAGTTCGAGGTCGGCATCCGTAGGCTCGATCAGAAAGTCGAAACTCGCTTCTTTACCATCGTTCCAGTTATGCTGAGACTCCGGCTTCGACCAGCCATAGCCAAGATAGGTAGCGGCAGTTCCCTCAACCCCAAAGTTGATGGGTGAGCCCCATTCAACTTCGCGCAGCGCTTCTTGTGTGACCTCGACCTGGAACATATAACCAAGCGCACGCAGCCTCTCCTGCTCCTCTTCATTGAGGAGCGCTTCGGCCACCGAGAGCTCGCCCAGTTCTTCGGCCAATGCTTGACTCTCCCTCATGAGGCGATCGAGATGGCGCTCGAGTGCTAATTGTTGAGGAAGCTGCTCGGCACTCAGGTTTCGCTTTTCTCCGGGGTCGCTGCGCAGGTCATAGAACTCGGATTCTTTGCCCGAGAAGGATTTAAGGAGTTTGTATCGTCGGCTGCGCGCCGTATAGATATCGCGCTTCAATTTATTCTGACTTAATACGATTCGATCGCCGAAGCCTGCTTCGAGACCCAGCACCACTCGCCAGCTTTTGGGGAGGAAACCGGCCGCGGCGGCTCCGAGACTTCGTCCTTGAATATATTCGGGGCCGGTGACACCAGCCGACTCGAGGATAGTGGGCAGCAAATCAGAGAGATCGAAGAGGCCATCCGCCTTCAGACCGCCTCTCCTATTTCCCGGAAATTTGATCAACAAAGGGACGCGCAGGGTTTCCTCGTAGGTTCGGTCGTGAAGGAACATGCCGTGCTCTCGAAATTCTTCGCCATGATCCGCGGTAATGATGATCAGCGCGTCATCGTATAATCCGGCCAGGCGCAGATCATTCAAGACCCGGCCCAATTCGAAATCCAGGTATTCGACTCCAGCCGCATATAGCTCCTTGAGCTTCTCCATTTCGCCTTCGGCCAGAGGCTGTTTCGTACGATTGAGCCTAAGAAGGAAACTGGTCGCGCAGTCGGACTCAACACAGAAACTCTCTGGGTCGACCAGAGGGCTGTCACCAAAGTCCGGCGGAGTGAAATAGGGCAAACGATTATTGTGGCCGCCGGCCCAATCCGAGTGAACGTCGTAGTAATGGAGAAATAGAAAGAGGGGGTCTTTCGAATCGACCTGTTGTCTAAGGACTTTGATGACCCTTTCTCTAATCTGCGAACCGACGGTTAGACCGTCCACCGGCCAATATTGATCGAATCCGCGCCCGAATCCGAATTTCGCTTTTAGCCACTCGGAAGAATAGACGCCGACGGTTCGATACCCCTGTTCGCCTAGGATCTCGGGAAGCGTCTCAATACGCTCACTGAGAGAGGAAGCCTCGTCCGAAACACCATGCGCCACGGGGTGGAGCCCTGTGAACATGGTCATATGTGCGGGGAGGGTGAAGGCCATGGGCGTGACTGCAGGTGAAAAATCGATGGAATCCTCTGCAAATAAATCGAGAGAAGGCGTCAGCGATTCCTTCTCGTCGTTCCACGGGATCATTTTCCCGACGTGATCCCAGCGCAGAGTATCTAGCGAGATAAGAACGATCAGAGTCGGCGGCGTATCGGAGCCAGAGCCCGAACATCCCAACACAACAAAGCCAGATGCCTGCACGATTACCATCGCAGTCAGAAAGAGAGGCCTAATTGAAAACGATCGATACTTCATCTCAGGCGCTCGCACTCGAAGTTCATCCGCGGACCATACAGCAACCTGGCGAGGAGTAAGAAAAAGACGCCCCCTTTGTTTTTTCGTCAATCAGCGGAGCACTCCCTCGGCAATGCTCTTTTTGTTGAAGCCGCGATCCTTGCCCAAGCCCCCTCATACATGCATGGCCCGGGGGCTCGGCAATGATCAGTTCAAGGCCGTCAGTCGCTCGTAGAAGCCCGGTCCGCATTCCTTTCGCGGGGCGAAGGTCGCGGAAAAGCGCGGGCCAAGAAGGTCCTGACGGGTAACCATGTACACAAATCGGACCGGGTATTCCGAGACGATCCTCCAGAAGTCCTCCGACGTGGCCGGTAGCCAGATCGTTGTCGCATCCGTCTGCCACACGACCCTCGACGCATCCTCCGCCACTATAATGGGCGGCGTTGGCTGATCCCGAATGCACCGAGCAAAGACAGCCTCTTCCTCGTCGGTCCCTTCTTCATGGTCCCCTAGGAGGCCTCGAGCAAATACCAGATCTGGGGCCGGATCGATGACTGGGGGAAGCAGCGGCGATGCCAAGAGCAGTGCCAAACCCAGCCACTTCACGCGCCCCCTCAAACTCCACCAGCCCGCAACCCCCAAGACCAGCAATCCAGGAAACAGCGGTGCAAAGTAGCGACCTCTGGGTAGCGCCAGGGAAAGGCCCACTGTCGTCGCTACAGCTAAGCCCGCAAAGCTAATTCCCAACGCGTTGCGTTTTACGCAGGCTATCCCCAGGCCCACACAGGCGCTGAAATTCGCGGCGGCGAGGGGCCAGTTGAGAAACATCAGAGGAAGCAGGATGCGGACCTTCTCCAGTGGATCCATTGCCAGTGGAGAATCCGGCGTTGGATTGATCAAGTGAAGAAGGGTCGTGGTATAGGTTCTGCCAGTCACCGGAAAATAGATGGCCCACTGGTAGTAGGTGAAGAATGGCTCACCCGTGACCAGGGTATTCCGAACCCACCAAGGCGAAGCCAATAAAACGAAGCCCAATAGGCAGTAGGAGACCCGCCGACCTCGACTCTCAGAATCCGAGAGGACGAGGTACAAA
>LWDU01033501.1_pt1 | contig 11274 bp, 8 predicted proteins | sample 727161 | NCBI WGS metagenome assembly LWDU01 (sample SAMN04566230, study PRJNA314399) | hydrothermal vent metagenome | isolation source: deep sea hydrothermal plume seawater | place: Mexico: Gulf of California, Guaymas Basin | collected 2004-07-11 | reverse complement strand
CCGAACATTCGTTACAGTTAGTGTCCACCACGGACCGTGACGCCGTCGGATTTTTGCTGCAACAAAGTGACTCCATCGATGTCGCGATTCCTCGTGGTGGCGCGGGATTGATCCACCGCGTCGTAGCCGAAGCGAAAATGCCCGTGATGAAACACTTTGCCGGAAACTGCCACGTCTATGTCGACCAGCATGCCAATCTTCAAATGGCTGTCGCTATCATTGTCAATTCGAAATGCCAACGAATGGGCGTGTGTAATGCCTGTGAATCCTTGGTTATTCACGAGCAAGTTGCCGCGGAAGCTATTCCAGTAATCGCTCAAGCACTACTCCAACACGGTATCACCATCCATGGCGACTCGCTCACGTGTGAACTAGTACCAGACGCAATCATTGCGACGGACGAGGATTATGGTCACGAATTCTTAGGGCCGGAGATTTCGATCAAAGTCGTCGCAGACGTTGACAGTGCAATAAAACACATAAATCTGTATAGTTCTGGGCATACCGAAGCAATCGTAACGAATGACGAAGCAGCGGCAAGCCTATTTTCTAGGGCGATTGATAGTTCGGCTGTCATGGTCAACGCAAGCACGCGTTTTAATGATGGCGGTGAATTCGGTTTAGGTGCTGAAATTGGAATCAGTACCGACAAATTTCATGCTCGCGGGCCATGTGGGTTGCAGGAATTGACCACTTATAAGTACATTGCTACGGGCACAGGGCATATTCGAGGTTAAAACGGGTATTCAATTAATCGCGCAACTTCATCCAAGGACGGATATATTATGCAAGATTTAAACACTCCAGAACAAAACAACAACTCCACATTGGAAATCGGGCACGAAGCATTAGCTGGTTTACAACGATTGTTTGCCGAAGCAGCCAACACGTGTTCTGAACTATTGACTGCCAAATTCGACTACCCCATTGAAATCACGCTCGACCAACAAACACAACGGTCATTTCGGCAATTTGCTTATTCGCTTGCTCCGCCGATAAACCTCATGCATTTCAAAAACCGCAAGGACCACCAAAATTGGTGGATCCAATTTGATACATCCTGCGTATCAGCCATGCTGGATTTGATGTTCGGTGCAAAAAGTGTCGATTGGAAACCTTTAGATCGACCCGTAACCTCTGTTGAAGCAGAATTACTGCAGGCAGTCGTTGATGAAATCACCACTGTCCTCGCTGACACGTGGCGACCGGTCTGTCCAGTAGAACTTTCATTAAATCAATGGCTACACGAGTTAAACGAAATCGAAAGTGAATTCCAAGACATCCTCAGCAGCGACATTGTGCAATGTCGCTGGGAAATTTCCATCGACCAACGTCAAGCAGTCATTGATCTCGCCTTGCCAAGCACATTCGTAAAATCGTGGGAAAAACGTTTAACTCAGTTTCATTACGATGAACTTGAAATTCTGGCAGCCGACCAAGTCCGCGGCACGGTGATGCTTACCTTAGATGATGTCGACCTAGGAGCAATCCAAGTTGGCGAGATGATCTCAACCGGACACGCCAGTAACACTCCACTCGATATGGTTTTCGACGGTCACGACGCAATCGCCGTCCACCTCGGCTGCGTCAACAACCATAAAGCAGTCGAAATCGCCAGCGACTCATAGTCGTTGTTTTATCTCGGGCAACAGAAAGTCAAGCCAAGACGGCCACGCATCATTTGCGCTCGAGTACCTCTTCCAGCACACCTCGGGATTTGGGAATTAACAGCAGGCCTTCGACGACAACCCACATCTGCAACAACAACGTTACGAGTCCAATCGTCAACAACAAGTGGTCGTTATCCCAAGCCCACTCGGTGTCACCGCGCACCATTTCTAGCAGCGGATGTGCCCAACCCGAATTTTGATTGAACAATTGCCACAGCAACGCCCAAGCTGGCATGATCAGCATGATCACCATCGGAATCGCCACAAACCACACGTTAACTTTACGCCGCCAGAGGTAAAAGAAGATCACCATTAGGGCGAGACCGGCGAGCAGTTGATTGGTCGCACCAAACAATGGCCACAAAATCAGCCCACCAGTGCCCATATCTTTTCCAGGGGCAGGGATCATGGCCATCGCTGCACCCAGTGAAACAGCAATAAATGTCGCCGTGTATTTGTTCGTCAAGGGCTTTATGTTGAGCGTTTGCCCTAGTTCTTGTACGACATAGCGTTGTAGCCGAGTGGCGGTATCAAGTGTCGTTGCGGCAAAACTGGCAACGAGCACCGCGATAATTCCAGTGGCCAATTTGATTGGTATGCCTAACGCATTGATAAAGTTCGCACCGCCATCAACAAACGCGCCAACTTTTTGGGATAGCCCAAACGTAGCCCAGCCGGTGTCGGGGTCATATTTAGTATGCCAAGCGTCTTTATGTTTTAGTATTTCGCGACCTAGTGTGATGGTGAGTGTTAGCTCTTTTCCTGCTCGCATGACCTCCACGGGAACCTTCTCTCCGACTTTGAATTTCCGCAGGGCGCTATTAAAATCTTCGATTCCATCGATTCTGTGTTTTCCCAAACCGACCACAACGTCGTTGGGTTTAATGCCTGCCTTTTCCGCTGGCCCATTAGTCGCCACTCCTGTTAGAGGCAAACCAACGGTATTGTGCGAGTAATCAGGTATGCTGCCAAAAGAGGCAACATCGACGCGCATTCCTAACCCTGCACAACAAGCAAGAATGACGATTACCGCCAAAGCACCTTCTAGCAGCATGGCTCCATAACCGACATACTGAGCATCGGTTTCACAGCTGATTTGTTTACTGCTCGTACCACTACTTACTACACAATGAAAACCGCTGACTGCACCACAAGCAATAGTAATAAACAAAAATGGCATGATCGGTGGGGCACCCGCCGGAGCGATTTCTGCGATCGCCGGAGCACTCGCTTGTAAATCCGTGGCACCCGTGAAACCCGCCACTGCCAAGCCCAACACTAACAACCCTAACGCCACAATAAGTTGATGACTATTGATAAAGTCACGTGGTTGCAAAAGCGTCCAAACCGGCAGCACGGATGCAATAAAGCAATATGTCATCAACGCCAGTGTCCACACGACGACCGGGTTGCTTACAGGCAGTGCTATCGGCAGATAGTAAACTCCGACATAGATGGCAACGTAAAGTAAGCCTAGTGCCAACAACGAGGGCAACAGCAGTCCACCACCTTTGCGATAAACCCAGAAACCGATAGCAACCGCGATAGGAATTTCAATCCACACCGACAGCACCGACTCTGGATAATACTTGAATATCGAAGCGATGACTAAACCGAAAATTGCTAAGACAATCGTCAACGCAAAAAACAAAATCAACAGGAACAACAACTTTGTCCGGCGACTAATCACCCGTCCCGCAATTTCGCCGACCGTTTGCCCTTCGTTACGCAACGACACTACCAGTGCCCCAAAATCGTGTACCGCGCCAATAAAAATAGAACCAAAGATCACCCAGATCAGTGCTGGCAACCAACCCCAAAACACAGCAATCGCCGGTCCCACAATCGGCCCAGTACCGGCAATACTTGTAAAGTGATGCCCAAAAATAACCTCTTTCTTAGTGGGTATGAAATCCACATCATCTCGTAATGCTTCGCTAGGCATCGTCGCACTGGCTGAGAGACGGAAGATTTTATTAGAAATCCAACGCCCGTAAGTGTGGTAAGCAATGATAAAACCAATAAACGATCCAAATGCAATCAGCAGCGTAGTCATGATGTATTACTAATACCTAAAATTTTTCGAGTGTAAAATCGCTGGACTGTCAAACACGTTGTGCGACAACAAAATATCACGATTGATAAACCGCTGGTTAGCCAGCGACGCTTTTACAGTAATAACAGTACCAATATTACCAGAAACTAGGCGACTGTACCCGTTGCTGTACTTCACTCACCACACATAAAACTCGTATAATAACGGCTTTAATATAATCACCTTATGTAGTAACACTGCATCGTTAGAGAAAGAATCGTTACCGTGGTCGAACATGTAGTCATCATTGGAAGTGGTCCGTCTGGTTGGACCGCAGCAATTTATGCTTCCCGAGCAAGCCTTAACCCATTAGTTTTCGAAGGCGCAATTACTGAGGAGAATCGCCAAGCTGGTACACTACCGCTCGGTCAACTCGCTTTGACAACCGAAGTAGAGAACTATCCAGGATTTCCCGCTGGCGATCTCGAAGGTTTTCTTGATAGTTCCATCGAAAAATCTCGCCGGCAATATATGGCACCACACATGAAGGAAGGTGTCAGTGGGCCAGAGTTGATGGAACTCATGAAACAACAGGCATTGAATTTCGGCACACGCGTTATCACCGACGACATTGTCGAAGTCGATTTCGATGTACGACCGTTCAAATTGACCGCTCGCAGTGGTGACGTCACCGAAGCACATACGGTAATTATCGCCACCGGCGCAAGTGCAAACTATCTGGGGCTCGAATCCGAACATAATTTCAAAAACCGTGGCGTCAGCGCCTGTGCCGTTTGTGACGGAGCGTTACCTCGTTTTCGAGATCAACCTGTGATTGTGATTGGCGGCGGAGATTCTGCTGTTGAAGAAGCCGATTATCTCGCCAAATTCGCCTCCAAAGTCATGTTGGTTCACCGTCGTGACGAATTACGAGCATCCAAGATCATGGCGCAGCGGGCGCTGGATAATCCTAAAATCGAAGTCATTTGGAATTCGCAGTGTATTGAGGTTCTCGGTAACGATGAAACAGGTGTTACCGGCGCTAAATTACAAAGCACCCTAGATGACACCATTACCGAAGTGGCCGCGACTGGCTTCTTTGTTGCCATCGGGCACACACCCAACACACCGTTCCTAGACGGCGCGCTGGACATCAATGCAAAAGGATACGTTACTTGGACCGAAAACCATCGCACTAACACCAGTGTCCCAGGAGTGTTTGCTGCTGGGGATGTGGCGGATGACTACTATCGACAAGCGGTCACTGCCGCTGGCACCGGATGTTCCGCGGCGCTCGATGCAGAACGCTACTTAGCCGCCAACGGCTTGTAAACTTGTAGATACTGCGATTTCGTAATTGAAACATCACTAGCAAATATATTGATTCATTTCTATTAAAACCCACTAGGGAAGCTAACAATGTCTGATAACGACCAACAGATCCAACGCAACCGCGAGATGATTCTGACAGCGAAAGAAAAAGGACTCGGCGCCACAGTTGGTGCTTATACGAAATTGTCTGGACCAGGTTGGTTGCAAAGCGCTATTACGCTTGGCGGCGGCTCACTCTCGGGTGCTCTGTTCTTGGGCGTTTTAGGCGGAACGGATATGCTGTGGCTGCAGCTCATGGCAATCATTATGGGCGTGATTATGCTCAGCGCTATCAGTTACGTCACGTTATCGACCGGTAAGCGTCCTTTTCCTTTAATCAACGAACATATCAATCCAGCACTTGGGTGGGGTTGGCTGCTCGCAACCATCACTGCCAATATGATCTGGTGTATGCCTCAATTTGCGCTGTGCTTTGAAGCACTTGAAAAAAACCTCATCGGTTTTGGTAACTCGGATCAATATAAGGATGCTGTTGCTGCTGGTGACAAAATGTATGGTTATAAAATCGGCATCTCGTTGGTATTGCTGGCAATTGCCGGCGGTATGGTTTATCTGAGTAGTCAACCAGGACTTGCGGCTAAGGCTTTTGACTGGACACTGAAAATAATGGTCGCCATCGTGGTCCTCGCCTTTTTTGGTGTGGTTACTATATTGGGTACTAGCGGAGCGTTAGATTGGGGTTCAATACTAAGTGGTTTCATTCCAGACCTCAGCCAATGGACTCAACCCGCAGGGCGAATTGCGGGGTTTGTTGACAAACTCCCGGCAGGCGTCGGACAGTTTTGGAGTGAAAAGGTTGTGCAGTCACAACGTGATGTGATGATTGGCGCAGCGGCGACCGCTGTTGGTATTAATATGACTTTCTTGCTTCCCTACTCAATGCTGTCACGCGGTTGGGATAAAACATTCCGTGGCCTAGCAAAATTTGACCTCTCTACGGGAATGGCCATCCCTTATGTTCTTGTCACCAGTTGTGTCGTTATTGCTGCCGGTTCGATGTTCCATGGTGAAATGGATGAACAATTGGGCAGCGGTGATATTGCCGTCATGAAGCAAAGCCCACTATATAGCAAAGCCAGTGAATCACTCATCGCACGTCTCGAAGCACTTGATCCAACAACCAAAACACTTACTGTTGAAGAAAAAGAAGTGATGATTGCAAGATTACCGGAAGAAGAAAAACGAATCGCTGCATCGCTTGTAAAACGCAATGCTTTTCAGCTTTCAAAATCACTCACTCCTTTATTAGGTGAACGAAATGCGAATTTAGTGTTTGGCATCGGTGTCCTTGGCATGGGATTTTCATCCATTATCATTCTGATGTTAATCAACGGCTACGCATTCTGTGAAATGCTCGGTAAAAAACAAGGCGGTCGCATGCACGTTGTCGGGTGTCTGATAGCAGGTGCCGTTGGTGCATCCTGGTGGCTTGTGTGGGACGGCGATGCCAAAATGTGGCTCGCTATCTTAGTGTCTGCATTTGGCATGATGTTGCTGCCAATTGCCTATACGACGTTCATGTTAATGATGAATAGCACGAATGTCATGGGCGTGGAAAAACCTAAAGGTAAGAGCTTACTTATCTGGAACGTGCTGATGGGTTTTTCGGTTTTGGGAGCAATCGCTGCGGCAGTTACGGCAATTTATGACAAAGCAAGCCATCCAATTGCCGGTAAAGTTGTTATTGGTGTGGGCGTCATTTTCCTTGTTGCCATTGCAGTAACGGCAATCCAACGCAAAAACCAACGCAAAAACCAACGCAAAACGAAACCCTTTGGCGGAAAAGAAATTGATTCTTGATAGTGGCTCATCGACTTCCAAATGATATCGTCAATTCCATAACAAATAGATTGTCAAGGTAACATCATGGCAAAGATGACAGTATTAGCAGCTCGACAAGCACAAGCGATCGGATCGCAAGTTATGATTCAAGGCTGGGTTCGCACGCGCCGCGACAGCAAAGGCGGGTTTAGCTTCATCGAAATCAACGATGGTTCATGTATGGCCAATCTGCAAATCATCGCCGATGCTGATCTCGAAAACTACGAAACTGAAATCACGCGTTTAACGGCTGGCTGTAGTATTAGTGTCTCCGGTGAAATCAAAGAATCCGGTGGCAAACAGGCTACCGAAATATTGGCTGCGAAAGTTGAAGTTCACGGTTGGGCAGATCCTCAAGAATACCCGCTGCAGAAAAAACGACACTCGTTTGAGAAACTACGCGAGTGGGCGCACCTGCGACCACGAACCAATACGTTTGGCGCAGTTGCCCGAGTTCGTAACCGCATCTGTAAGTCGATTCATGACTTTTACCAAGACCGTGGTTTTCTGTATGTGCATACTCCCATTATCACGGCCAGTGATTGTGAAGGAGCGGGAGAGATGTTTCGTGTCTCAACACTAGATCCCGCCAATGCTCCTCGCAACGACGAAGGCGGCATTGACTACACACAAGACTTTTTTGATCGGCCTAGCTTTCTGACGGTAAGCGGGCAACTCGAAGCTGAAATCTATGCGACTGCACTTGGCAACGTTTATACGTTCGGCCCTACATTTCGCGCCGAAAACTCCAACACGTCTAGGCATTTAGCCGAATTCTGGATGGTTGAACCTGAAATGGCGTTCTGTGACCTCGACGGCAATATGGACTTGGCCGAAGCATTTCTTAAACAAATATTCGGCGATGTACTCGAAGATTGTGCGGAAGACATGGCGTTTTTCAATCAACATATCGATGACACCGTATTGGAAACGCTGCAAGGAGTTGTTAAATCTGAATTCACTCGTCTTTCTTATACCGATGCAGTTGATATTCTAGTCGCCAGTGAACAGAAATTTGACTATCAAGTCGAGTGGGGATGCGATCTACAAAGTGAACACGAACGATACTTGACCGAACAACATTTTTCGGGACCTGTGATCCTTTACGACTATCCATCTACGATTAAACCTTTTTATATGCGAGTCAATGACGGCGGCAAGACCGTCCGCGCGATGGATGTACTGGTGCCTAAGGTAGGTGAAATCATCGGCGGCAGCCAGCGCGAGGAACGCTTGGACGTTTTAGAGGACCGTATGCGACAACAGGACCTTGATCCCGCGGAATACTGGTGGTACACCGACCTCCGAAAATATGGCACTGTACCACATGCTGGGTTTGGCTTGGGACTAGAACGCGCTGTACAGTTCGCGACGGGGATGCAAAACATCCGCGATGTCATCCCCTTCCCACGTACACCCGGTAGTGCTGAATTCTAAAATGCCAATTCGTTCTACTAACAGATACTTTTCTCGAAGCGATGAACACACTATAATCTCTTTCCAAATGAAGTGTGGTTGCTTGGCGTTTGGTGAATGTTCGCGAGGCATAAAAAATGAATGGGCTCCTGTTCGCCGAAACAGAAACCCATTCGTTGGACTGAAACAGGGCATTGCATCCATGCAAGCTCTGTGGACCCACAGCCACAACTAAAGTATCGGAACTTTCGGCCTGTCACCTTGAGCAGCACTCAGGTTTGAAAACATTCTCTGGTATTATTTTGATGTCAGAGGTATCAATCAGTTTTTTGAAATGATAATGGACAGATCATGACACAAACGGCAAAGCTGGCACTCGAAGATGGAACTGTATTTACAGGCGAGTCGTTTGGATCCGCTGGGGAAATTGACGGCGAGGTTGTCTTTAATACATCCATGACCGGATATCAGGAAATTCTCACCGATCCTAGTTACTGTGGCCAGATCGTGACGATGACGTACCCCCAAATCGGCAACTATGGTGTCAACTCGGATGATGTCGAAAGTGGCAAGCCGCAATTATCCGGATTCATCGTCCGCGAAAACAGCCGCATCGCCAGCAACTTCCGCGCCGACGGGACGCTCAGTGACTACTTGAAAGAACACAATATTATCGCGCTCGCGGGCATTGATACTCGCGCCCTTGTACGGCGCATTCGAACACAGGGTGCGATGAAGGGGATTCTCTCGACCGAAGATCTCGATGACGCAAGTTTAGTCGAAAAAGCAAAAGCTTCACTGGGACTCGTCGGACGCGACCTTGTCAAAGAAGTGCTCCCAGAACAAGAACAACAACAATGGGATCAGACACTGAGTGAATGGGCTCGTTTGCCACGTGAAGCAACGCCTGGTGGAGAGGAATCTTATCATATCGTAGCTATGGATTTTGGTATGAAGTGGAATATCGCTCGTCATCTAAAGGAAATGGGCTGCCGGGTGACAATCGTTCCTGGAACGGCAACCGCCGCAGAAATCATGGCACTCAAGCCTGATGGAGTCTTTCTCTCCAATGGCCCTGGCGATCCTGAACCCGTCGACTATGCCATCAAGACAATTGGTGCATTAATCAGCCAAATACCCATATTTGGTATTTGCTTGGGGCATCAGCTATTGGCACTCGCGTGCGGTGCAACAACGTTCAAGCTCAAATTCGGACATCGCGGAGCCAACCAACCAGTGCAAAACATCGTCAACGACGTTATCGAAATTACTGCCCAAAACCACGGTTTTGCGGTCGCAGAAGATACGCTACCAGAACATCTATCGATCACACATCGTAATTTGAATGACAATACAATTGCAGGGATTCGACACAAGCAATACCCAGCGTTTAGTGTGCAATATCACCCAGAATCATCTGCGGGTCCACATGACAGTCGCTACCTGTTCCAGCAGTTTTACGACAGTATTGCTGCGTTTCAGGCCAGCTAAATCTACGCTTCGTCGAGCACTCTGGCATCAACAGTAAAACGATTATGAGTAAGAAAAAGCGAAAGAAAAAACGCGCCGCGTCCCAAAACAAATCGCGCCCGCAGACAACCCTGCGTACTCGCACCGTTGCCAACAGCGGCGAACCACTAGAGTTGTTACCGGGCCAAGAAACGCGAGCAGCGGAGTCTGCTACCGTGGTCTGGGTACTGTGCACACTCGCGACGGCCGCTTCCTTAATGGGAACCGTTACGTTTGCAATGATCAACGCTGCACTGGGTGCTCCCGACGACAGTGGGAAAATGATGCAGATGTTACCCCAATGGTTCATGGCGGTCGGCGTTTTGACGGGGATTATTGGACTCATCGGTAATACGTTAACCCAACGTTGGCGGAACCACAAAGCCCCGTCGATTGTGCGGTTCGTTTCCGCCATCGTTTGTGCCATTGCCGTCGGCGTTGGCGTTGGCCTATGGTTATAAACATCCACCGGTCTACCCAATCTCGAACCGGTTACCATATCCACATCGTTTGCCATAAACAGAGGTTACAAATCCGACCTCTTCAGGTTATTTTTGTAGTGTACCGATAATTTACACTAAAGATGTTCCATGACCTCCGACACCAACGAAACTCCCAAATCTCCAAGTTCAATCGACGATGTTGACGGCTCTACGCGGCAACATATGCCGGTGGCCGATGATATTCCATCGGATAACGAATTTGAAATTGAAGTTGCCCAGCGAGTAAAACGGTTGCCGCCCTATATGTTTGGCCGCATCAATAACTTGCTCTATCAAAAACGACGTGCTGGTGAAGATGTCATTGATATGGGCATGGGAAACCCCTCCGACCCTCCTGAACAACTCGTCATCGACAAACTAGCCGAAGCCGCTGCCGATCCACGAGTTCACGGTTACAGCAAATCAAACGGAATCCAGAATCTGCGGCGAGAAGTGGCCAGCAAGTATCTAAAAAAATATGGCGTCCGCTTAGATCCCGAAGAAGAACTCATGGTCTGCTTGGGTAGCAAAGAAGGATTTAGCCATATGTGCTTAGCACTGATGGGCCCCGGGGACACCGCCATTGTTCCGGCTCCCTACTTTCCGGTACACACCTATGCAGTAGCCTTAGCTAGCGCCAACGTTATTTCACTCGAAGTCGCTGATAGTGATAAATTTCTCAGCAATATTGCCTATACCTGCGAGCAAATGTATCCCCGTCCCAAATTGTTGATCCTAAATTATCCTCACAATCCCTCAACGGTCACCGTCGAACAACAATTCTACGATGACGTCGTCAAAATCGCAAAACGTTACGAACTCATGGTCATCAGCGATTTTGCCTATGCCGATATCGCCTTTGATGGTTACCAGCCTCCCAGTTTTCTGGCTTCCGAGGGTGCCAGTGACGTCGGAGTCGAATTCACTACGATGAGCAAGGGCTATAACA
>LWDU01040564.1_pt2 | contig 11275 bp, 5 predicted proteins | sample 727161 | NCBI WGS metagenome assembly LWDU01 (sample SAMN04566230, study PRJNA314399) | hydrothermal vent metagenome | isolation source: deep sea hydrothermal plume seawater | place: Mexico: Gulf of California, Guaymas Basin | collected 2004-07-11 | reverse complement strand
GCGAGTAGAAGCTTTGAATATTAGTGGTCAAGTTATTAAGGGTATATGGGGAATGCCTTGGCATTAGAAGGCTATGATTGGCGTGGAAGTCTGCGATAAGCTTGGGGGAGGTGACAAACGACCTTTGATCCCGGGATTCCGGAGCGAACCTGGTGAACTGAAACATCTAAGTAACCAGAGGAGAAGAAAGAAAAATCGATTCCTTTAGTAGCGGCGAGCGAAACAGGAACAGCCCAAACCGAGAGGGTTTCCCTCTCGGGGTTGTAGGACCTACATAACGGTCGTTGATAGTGTAGTGGAAGTAGTTGGAAAGCTAGACCACAGAGGGTGACAGTCCCGTACACGAAACACGATTCAACACCTAGTAGGATTCCTGAGTAGGTCGGGTCACGTGAAACCCTGACTGAATCGACGGGGACCATCCCGTAAGGCTAAATACTCTCTAATGACCGATAGTGAACTCAGTAGGGTGACTGAAAGGTGAAAAGAACCCCTGTTAGGGGAGTGAAATAGAATCTGAAACCATATACTTACAAGCGGTCGGAGCACTATACCATTTATGGGATGTGTGACGGCGTGCCTTTTGCATAATGATCCGGCGAGTTACCGTTTGCGGCACGGCGAAGGTCTTACGGACCACAGCCAGAGGGAAACCGAGTCTTAATAGGGCGTATAGTCGTAGGTGGTAGACGCGAAACTGAGTGATCTACCCATGAGCAGGTTGAAGCGCGGGTTATACTGCGTGGAGGACCGAACCCACTTAGGTTGAAAACTGAGGGGATGACTTGTGGGGAGGAGTGAAAGTCTAATCAAACTCAGAGATAGCTCGTTCTCTCCGAAATAGCTTTAGGGCTAGCCTTGAGCCACTATGAGTCGGGGGTAGAGAGACTGAATCGGATGGGGGCCCTTTCCAGGGTACCCCACTGAACCAAACTCCGAATACCGACTTATGTATCTCAGGAGTCAGTCCGCGGGGGATAAGCTTCGCGGTCGAGAGGGAAACAACCCAGATCATCTGCTAAGGTCCCTAAATAGTACTCAGTCACTAAGGAAGTTGAATTGCTGAGACAGCCAGGATGTTGGCTTAGAAGCAGCCACCATTTAAAAAGTGCGTAACAGCTTACTGGTCGAGCAATTCTGCGCCGATAATGAACGGGAGTAAGTACTATACCGAAGCAGTGGATTGCATATTTATTTATGCAGTGGTAGGAGAGCGCTGTACACTAGCAAGCCGTACCGAAAGGAGCGGTCTCGGAGTGTACAGGTGATTATGCCGGAATGAGTAACGATAAAGCAGGTGAGAATCCTGCTCGCCGAAAGCCTAAGGTTTCCTGGGGAAGGTAAATCCGCCCAGGGTTAGCCGGTTCCTAAGTCGAGGCCGAAAGGCGTAGACGATGGGTATCGGGTTAATATTCCCGAGCCACGAGATTGGAGGGACGGCGTCCAGAGCACCTGCGGACTGATAGAATAGTCCGTTGCCGAAGCTGAGTTGGAGAGGAAGAAAATACTCTCATAATACAAGGCTGATGGCTAAGCCCATATACGATGGTAATGATGGTAGGAAGGACGTCCAAGAAAAGCTTCGATCACTAAACGTGACCGTACTAAAACTGACACAGGTAGGCGGGTCGAGTAGACCAAGGCGCTCGAGAGAATGGTGGTTAAGGAACTCTGCAAAATGACCCCGTAAGTTCGCGATAAGGGGTGCCCTCGGTGGTGAGAGCTGCTGGGGGCCACAGAAAATCGGCTCCTGCGACTGTTTAGCAAAAACACAGGACTCTGCAAACTCGTAAGAGGAAGTATAGGGTCTGACGCCTGCCCGGTGCCGGTAGGTTAAGGAAGACGGTTAGCCCTTTTAGGGTGAAGCTGGCGACCGAAGCCCCGGTAAACGGCGGCCGTAACTATGACGGTCCTAAGGTAGCGAAGTTCCTTGTCGGGTAAGTTCCGACCTGCATGAAAGGCGTAACGACAGGAGCACTGTCTCAACCACCAACTCGGTGAAATTGTAGTCGTGGTGAAGATGCCACGTACCCGCGGTTAGACGGAAAGACCCCGTGAACCTTTACTGTAGGCTGATATTGGGCTGAAGTATATTTTGTGTAGGATAGGTGGGAGGCTTTGAACTGGTGACGCTAGTCATCAGGGAGCCGTCCTTGAAATACCACCCTGAGTATGTTTTAGTTCTAACCATGATCTAGTGAATCCTAGCATGGGACAGTGTCAGTTGGGCAGTTTGACTGGGGCGGTCTCCTCCCAAAGAGTAACGGAGGAGTGCAAAGGTACCCTCAGCCTGGTTGGTAATCAGGCTTAGAGCGCAAAGGTAAAAGGGTGCTTGACTGCGAGACTTATCAGTCGAGCAGGAACGAAAGTTGGTCTTAGTGATCCGGTGGTCCCGAATGGAAGGGCCATCGCTCATCAGATAAAAGGTACTCCGGGGGCGGTTTGGCACCTCGATGTCGGCTCATCACATCCTGGGGGTGAAGAAGCTCCCAAGGGTTTGGCTGTTCGCCAATGAAAGTGGTACGTGAGCTGGGTTCAGACCGTCGTGAGACAGGTCGGTCCCTATCTGCCGTGGGCGTACGAAACTTGAGGAGGTTCTTCTTTAGTACGAGAGGATTTGGAAGGACGTAGCTCTGGTGTACCAGTTGTCGCGCTAGCGGCACGGCTGGATAGCTAACTACGGAAAGGATAAACGCTGAAAGCATCTAAGCGTGAAGCCCGCTCCAAGATTAGGTTTCGATTACCAATAGGTATGAAGTCCCCTGGAAGACTACCAGGTTGATAGGCCGGATGTGTAAGCTCAGTAATGGGTTCAGCTAACCGGTACTAAAGGACGACTGCTTGGCCACTTATATTCAACACTCTCCAGCTCGTAACGATGCTCGCGAGAGGCGCTTGGTACAAGTGCTAGATGAACATCTACTCTGCAACGAAATTAAGTGCCGGCCGGCCGAAAGGCCGCCGGCACTTCTTCCGGTGACCATATCGGAAAGGATACACCCGTTCCCATCCCGAACACGGTAGTTAAGCTTTTCGAGCCGATGATAGTGCCAAAAGCGTGAAAGTAGGTATTGCCGGTTTATTTAAAAAAGCCCTGACTTCGGTCGGGGCTTTTTTTACGCGCTCGCTGTGTCTTCGCACATCGAGACGAAGCCAACAATACAAGCACGCACAATCAGGGGCGGTCAAACAACGTCAACAGGAAGAAGCTGAGCAGCGCTCCCAGCAACATCGATACGGGAATCGAAATCGCTAAGGCGATTGCTACGCTGACGCCACGCGATAAGAAATGCTCACTGTCCGGTGGCTCCGTCAGGGCCAACGGTGGCGCGTGGCGTAGAGCTCGTCGTCGCATCGAGAGCGTATCTTGAGCGCCCGAACCGGCGGTCACCTGAGAAAACTGATTGACACTCGAGCCGTTATCCTGCTCGTATTCGCCAACCTCGGTCGCTTGAGCGTCGNNGAACGGCTCGAGTCGTGTGGCCACCTCCCCTGCCGATTGGATCCGCTGCAGAGGGTCCTTCGCCATCATGTCTTCGATGATCTCGACAAACTCGTCTGTCAAATCGGGGTTGAATCGCCGAGGATGCCACGGCGTTTCCTCGCGATGTCGTCGCGCCTTTTCTTTTGGACTCCCACCCGGAAACGGCACCTTTCCAGTGACCGTATAGTAGACCGTGCAACCCAACGAATAGATGTCACTAATCGAACTGCCGGCGCCAGGATTCTCGATGCGCTCCGGAGCTAGATAGTCGGGTGTTCCGACAATCTTCCAGGCCAGCGGATCGTTGTCTGCGTCGTGAATGAACCCGGCCAGACCCAGATCGGAGACTTTGGCGATGCCATTCGGTGTCACGAGGATATTGCCTGGCTTCACGTCTCGATGAATCAACCCTCGCTGATGCGCGTAGGCGAGTCCCCGTGACGCCTGCATAATAATTCCGGCCGCTTGATGCATCGGCAGCGGGCCGTTGGTGCGAACCAAGCGACGAAGGTCGGTGCCCGGTATGTACTCGGTCACCAAATAATGAACTCGTCCGTCGCGACCCGCGTCGAACGCGGCGACCAAGTGTGGGTGGTCCAACTGGGCTTGAGTGCGCACCTCGCGGCGGAAATTCTCAATCGCCTCTGGCGTCGCCTTGTCCAATGGTAGAACTTTGACGGCGACCACACGGCCCATCACGTCGTGCTCCGCCTTGTAGACCTGACCCATCCCACCTTTGTCGATATAGTCGGTGACCTGGTATGGACCCAGGTTCAACTTCGTTCGGCCGGCCTGCAATTGGGCTGACTGGTACGGCGTGATCACACCTAGGTCAACTAGCTTCGCGGCGAGCTGATCGTCAGCGGCCAGCAGGATTGCCGGACCGTCTCGATCACCCGAACCGTCCTCTCGAAGCGCACGTTCCGCCTCCTCGAGCTGGAGTTTTGACACCAGCCCACTAAGTAGCGCGGTATTGCGGAAATCAGGACGAGAAGCCACATTTGCCTCCTTGACAAACAACCACTGCTCCGTTCCGGTGAAGAGTGTTGCGAGGCGTGTGTCATATTATCACTCAACATGCCACATTTCTCAATGATATCCACGAAATTGCCGGATGAGACGGCAGAATGTGCAAAGCGGTCGCACAGCTGTTAATAGCGCACCAGAACCCGATAACTCAACAATGAATCCAGGCCCACAGCCTCCATTTTCGGTCCTCTACGAGGACAATCACTTGCTGGTGATTAACAAGCCAGCCGGCCTGCCGACCATGGGCGTCGAGGCGTCTAAGCCCAGCTTGTTGAGCCTGGCGAAGAGTTACATCGGGGCGAAGTACGAAAAGCCTGGCAAAGTCTACCTGGGCATCGTCAGCCGATTGGATGCGCCCGTGACGGGGATCGTGGTGATCGCTCGGACATCGAAAGCCGCCAAGAGGCTGAGTGAACAGTTTCGAGAAGGTACCGTCGACAAGACGTATTTGGCTTTGGTCCAGCCGGGTCCACGTCTCGGCAACGAGCCGGTGGAATGCACCGACTGGCTCGTGAAACACGAGCGGCATCGCAAAGTACTGACGGTCGACGAATTGACACGTGGTGCCCAACAGGCCCGATTGCGGTTCACTACGGTTGCCAAGGCTGGGAGGCTCGCATTGTTACGTGTCACTTTGCTGACGGGGCGCAAGCACCAGATTCGCGTGCAGCTGTCATCGCGAAACTACCCAATTCTCGGAGACCGAAAGTACGGATCAGCGTTGAGTTTTCCAGCCGGGATCGCATTGCATGCGTCCAAGCTGACGATCGAACATCCTGTGCGGAAAGAGCCGTTACAATTTGAGTGCAAACTGCCGCGGTATTGGCAGGCGTTCCTTCCTGACAAAGGCCGGGCTTGAACTTGAACCGACAATCGACACCACTGATTCTGGCCAGCGCATCGCCTCGTCGCCGGCAGTTGTTGTTGGAAGCTGGGTACGACTTCCAAGTGATCGTGCCGAGTGCGACGGCAGAATGCGGAGTGTGCAGTCGAGAAACTCCACCAGAACTGGTCGCGCGGCTAGCCAGACAAAAAGCCGAGGACGTTGCTAAACGGCTGACCGAGGGGTTGGTGATCGGCTGTGATACGCTGGCCGAATGCCGCGGTCAGATGCTCGGGAAACCAAAGAACCGCGAACACGCAGGCGAGATGTTGCGTTTCATGCGAGGTCGCGAACATTCGGTTTACAGCGGCCTCTGTCTGTGGTTGCTACCGCAAGAGGAGGTCCATGTGCAGGTCGATCGTACACGCCTGCAGATGATCGAACTCACCGATTCGGAAATTGACTCGTACCTCGATACCAACCTGTGGGAGGGAAAGGCAGGCGCCTTTGGCTTGCAAGATCGATTGGGATGGATCGAGATCGTTGAAGGCAGCGAGTCGAACGTCGTCGGATTACCGATGGAACTTCTGACCACCATGTTGGCAGCGTGCGAGTGCTAGCGCGTGCCGGCTGTTAGGAAATGTTCGAAGAACTGATAGATCACTTCGTTGGACTGTTCGTTCGGAGAATGGTCCGGACGATTGGTCATCCCAACGCGGTTGTCAAAACCCAACAGTCGGTTGACGGCGATCGTGTGATTGAGCGGTTGCCACCGCTGAGGTGGATCTTCGGAACCGCCCGAGACCAAGAATGGGCGTGGTGCCATCAGCGCGTGAAGCTCGTGTAGATCCAGCCCGTTCCGTCTCAGCTGTACATAAAGGCCTTTTCCGGGATTCTCTTTGGTGATCAGCCCACGGGGGCGCCATGGTTTGGGATGATAGCCCAGGTACCACGGTTCCCAATAATTGATGCTCGGCCGTTGATCATCAAAGACGATTCCCGGATCGGACCAGGCAGCTGCAGCGAAGCGATCAAACAGGCACGACGCGAACATGGCCCATTTCCCGCCGAACGAGTGCCCGACGATGCCGATCCGTTTATCGTCAACCTCGGCCCGTTCTGCCAGCACGTGCCAGCCCGTGACGGCCGCAAAGCCGAGCATCGACAACGGCTGAATTTGGGCATCCTCGATCGATGGATGGTAGAGTCCGTACGTCTTCGCAGCGGTGGCTTCGGTGGATCCCAACGAGAGGACCACAAACCCCCGTTTGGCCAGTTGAATACCGAAATCACGAAACGGCTTTCCCTCACCGATGGCTGTCTCAGGTTCGTAGAAAACCGTGACCACGGCTGGGCGTTTACCTTCGCCATCGGGGATCAGCAGATAGCCTTCGGTAGATTGATTGGGTACCCAGTCGAAACGAACACGAATCTGGGTAACATTATCACGTCGTTTGCGATCGAGCTCCTGAACTCTGGGATGCGTGATCAACTTGGGCCAGGGTCCTAATAATGACATCCACCGCTGGCGAATTTCCCGCCGGCGCTGCACCCAATCGCTCGACGATTTTACATCGTGCCCATCGTAGAATTTTAGGGGCGAACGGTATTCACCGTAGTCCCCGGCGAACTTTTCCGGTACGTCGAAGTAACGGGCGATCGCCTGCCATGGCGGCTGATCGTCGGCGGACGCGGCGGAAACCGCTTGGGCAAGAACAACCGCGAGCACTAATCGAATGAACGGCATCATAGATATATCGTAATCTAATTTCTGACCGTGACCAAACGTGTCCCGGCGATCCCCGACAATGAACGAAAGCACTCCAGCCGCACACGAATCTTCTATCTCCACCAACTACACATGATACGCTTTGTTTTTTCCATACAGTTGACATTGAGAACTCCGTCCTGTGGCGAAGTCAGGCAGCTAATCGCTGTACTTGACCGCTGGGGACAATCGGCTCATTGTCGAGCTGTGATGCCGAAAAGACGCGTGATCGATATGCGGATCGGGGATCTCGTCTGGTTCGACGGCACTCACCATAAAATCTTGAACATCGTCGCCTTCCGCGACGCTCGCGGGCCCGTGGAACTCACTAGCGAGATCGACGCGGGCTACCTGGTTGGTCGCCGGGGATGAGTCCCACAGGAAGCGTCAGCGAGGGATGGTCTGCTGGTTGGCCCGGGTTACGGAAGAATGCCTGCGGCCAGCGAAGGGCGCCAGCGAGAGGTGAAACGTACCGCTCTTTCATTGAGGCAGTGGTTGTGGAAGAATCGATAACTGCTCGTACCGCGGTTTTCGACCTGACCTGCATGTCATTTTGCCATGAACGACGATTCGAAGAAGAAATCACGTTGGCCCACGATCGTATTTGTCGTTCTCGCCCTGGCGGCGGTCGGAGCGGCCATAGTGCGGGTTTATTGGCGAACTGACGACTCGATAGAGATCTACGAGCAAATCGACTTGGCGATCGCTGAACTGGAGAGCGGCGATTTCACTGACGAGGGTGATCCAGTCGGCTCGTTGGATCGGGCCATCTCGATGTTTGAAGAACTCAAACGGGAACTGCCAGACGAGCTGCTACCGGTACGTAATTTGGCGGTCGCGCATCTCTTGCGATTTGAAGTGGACCGCGAGATGCAGCAAGCTCGATTCGAAGCGACCAGCAATGCCATCGAGGCCTTGTTGAAGCGACCCGACGACAAGCGAGTTGCTACTCTGTTGGGAACTCGATTCTTGTCAAAAATCCTGGAACTCGACCCGGACCAACGGACTGAAAAAGTAGTTGCTATGGTCGACGTCGTCCCCCGCGGCGACAAGGACGTACTCGTTCAATACGCACTCTATCAGACCGCGTCTCTGGCACTCGATGCCGATCACCAGTTGGTTGCGCATGACGCGCTTCGTCGGGCTCAAAAAGCGATGCCCGTCAATCTCTATTTACTCAAGCTCCTGTTGCTGGATCAGCAAGCAGCAAGAGACCCTCTGATCGCCCAGACGTTGAAGGACGCTCGGCCGCTGATCGAGCCGTTTCGACGCAGTATCGAGTTGGGCGAGAATGTGGATGACAGTGGAATTGGATTCGACTCACTCGAGTATATCGACACGGCGATTGAAGCGGCCGAAAACGGTGACTGGGAGACCGTTTCTGCCAAGACTCTTTTTCTTCTCAACGGAGTGACGACGATTGAGGCTCACGTGCGTGACGCGGACATGTTGGCCCCGCATCCGCTGGATTACATCCTGTTTCGATTGAGCAAAGATTATCGGGATGCCAACCCGATGTCGCCACCGATTTCGAATCCGCGATCGACGGAGTGGAAGTCCGGACACCTTTCTGACACGCTGACTCAGCTCGAAAACGTCCGCGACGTCGTGCGGATTGACTTTGATTTGGATCGACGCGACGAGTGGATTGTGTTGACCGACGAGCAGCTGTTGGTTTTCGACTCGATCGATAGCGATTCGAATCGTAAGTCTACGAAGATCGCCGCGGTCGGCACGAACATCCAATGGTCCATGCCGACGAACGGGCATTCGATCCTGGTGGCTGATTTGGATTACGACGAGGATCAGATCCCCGCTGCACTGCGAGATAGCTTCAATCCCTACTTCCATGCCGACGTCGACGTGATTGTCTACGGCCCCAGTGGCGTAACGGTACTGGAAAACACTTATCTCTGGGCAGGTGCCAGCAGGAATTCTACCGACACGAATAACAGCAGTGGAGGGTCCTCGAAGGCGACATCCTCGAGCAAAACCTCGGAATCCGGCAAGAGAGAACTGGTTGAAAAGATTCAGACCGGTGGGTTGGATCAAGTTCGCGGCGTCCGTTCGGCGATCCTGGTCGACATCGACCACGACAAGGACCTCGATATCGTGTTGGTCGCGGACGGTGGTTTTCAAGCTTGGCTGAATCGCGGCAATCTCGATTTCATGGACGCGACGTCGTGGTCCATTTTTCCCGATGTGGGTGATCGTCAAGTGGGTCTCTATGCGGTCGATTGGGACCGAGATGCCGACGTGGACATCATCGTGGCCTGCGAGAGATGGGGTACTGGAATATTGGAGAACATGAGGCATGGCCAGGTCGTTTGGGACCGCTTTGAAGGACCGTTTCCGCAGCGGGGGAAGGACTTCATTACGGTGTTTGAATCCGACGGAAATGTCTCCTGGGATTTCGCTGCAGCGGGAGAGTCTCTGCACGTCGTGCGAACCGTCTCGCCCGGAGCGAGGCGGCCGACGCCACTTGATTCAAGGGAGCTCAGCACGAGTCGTCACCTCGGAGTTATATCGGCTGATATCAATAACGATTCCGCCGTGGATCTTGTCGTATTCAATGAGAAGAAGTTGGAAGTCGCCTTCGGTCGAGGGGATGGGAGGTTTGAGCCGCTGTCCGACCTGGGTCCGTCGGGAAACCGGCTGGAGAGCGCGCAACTGGTTGATGTCAACGCCGATGGTTGGTTGGATGTTGTGTTGATCGATTCTGGGAAACTAGTCGTCTTTATCAATCAACAACTCGGCAAGGGCCATTGGCTCAAGTTGAAAGCCGTCGGCCAGACGGACAACGCTGGCCACGCAGGACACACGGGAATCGGTACGCTGGTCGAGATCATGAGCGGCGGTCGCTACCAAGCGTCAGTCGTCCAGGGTCAGACGACTCATTTTGGGTTGGGGGACGACCAAACGGCGGACGTCGTACGCATCATCTGGACCAATGGTGTGCCACAGTCCGTCATTCAGCCCAAAGCGAACCAGGTACTAGTTGAGAAAATGACGCTCAAAGGCTCATGTCCCTATGTCTACACTTGGGTCGATGGTCGCTACCAATTCCACACCGATTGCCTTTGGGCGGCGCCGATTGGGCTCCAGGCCGCCGATGGCGTGATGATGCCGTCACGCAGTTGGGAGTACCTGCGGATACCCGGCGAACAATTGACCGCAGACAACGGTCTCTATCGCATATTGTTGACGGAGGAATTGTGGGAGGCTGCCTACTTCGATCACGTCAGGTTGATCGCCATCGATCACCTGATCGGAACAGAAGTCTATTCGAATGAAAAAGTGGGTCCGGCAGCAATTGCCAACTACCAACTGCACACCGTTCGGACGCGACTGGTGCCGCGTGCCGCAAGCGACAAACACGGTCGTGACGTGAGTGACTTGATTCGGCATGAAGACGAGAAGTACTTCGCGGGCTGGGACCGTCGGATTCGGCAGGGTGTCACCGACGAGCACTTTTTAGAGTTGGACCTCGGCGACTTGGGTGCAGCGAAGACGACCACCCTGTTCTTGCGAGGCTGGATCTACCCCACGGACACTTCTTTGAACGTGGCGTTTTCCCAGAATCCGGAAATCGATGCGCCGGAGATGCCGTCCATTTGGGTCCTCGACGAGGCGGGTGATTCGTGGGTTGAGGCGTTGCCGTTTATAGGCTTCCCCGGCGGTAAGACGAAAACGATCGCTGTCGACATCTCAAGCATCTTCCGCAATCTGCGCGATTTTCGATTGCGAGTGGTGACCAGCGGAGAGGTCTATTGGGATACGGCCTTCTTCACGGTCGACGAAGAACCGGTCGAACTGCGCGAACAGGTGTGCGGTCTGGCAACAGCCGAGCTGCGTTACGGCGGATTTAGCGCGAGTCTCCCCCGCAATCCACACGCTCCAGAACGCTACGATTTTTCCGCGCGTTCGCCGGATCCGCGTTGGCCTCCGATGCGCGGCCATTTTACCCGCTACGGCGATGTGACCCACATTGTGGAGCAGGCTGATGACCGAATGGCCGTGTTGGGGAGCGGTGATGAGTTGGAGTTGTTGTTTCACGCGGATGTCGCGAAATTGCCCGTGGGATGGACTCGCGATTTTATTCTGCACAGCGTCGGCTGGGACAAGGACGCCGACCTCAACACGGTGCACGGCCAATCTGTCGAACCCCTAC
>LWDU01040442.1_pt1 | contig 11277 bp, 10 predicted proteins | sample 727161 | NCBI WGS metagenome assembly LWDU01 (sample SAMN04566230, study PRJNA314399) | hydrothermal vent metagenome | isolation source: deep sea hydrothermal plume seawater | place: Mexico: Gulf of California, Guaymas Basin | collected 2004-07-11 | reverse complement strand
GGCCGAGGTGCGAAAAATCAAGCCAAGCCGACGTGAACGCAAGACGATTGTGACCGCAATCCTCTACTTGGCGCTCTATTCAACCGACCTAGCAGAACGTGGAGCCGCCGCCAAAAAGTGTGGTAATTCGCGAAATGTCATTTTCGTTGATCCCTTGTCCCTGTTGGCCAAATCCGACGAAAATTTGGATATCCGTGACGACGCTCAAGAAAGCCTCTGGCTGATTCAACTCGGAGACAGCCGGCCGGACGCATCTCAAGAACACCGACTCGCGGCGGCAAGGGGGCTCGGTGAATTATGTAGCGCGCGGGCGCTTCCACTTTTGCATCAGTTGACCAAAGAGTTGGACTCGGCGCGTATCGCAGGGCGAGCGTACGAGGAGGCCGAATTAGATACATATCAACAGGCTGTAGAGAAGATTGAAAGTTACCAGCGATTCGTCCACGGGGGCGAATACCTTTTCAGTGGGGTTTCGTTGGGGTCGGTGCTGATCCTGATGGCGTTAGGGCTTTCGATTACATTCGGTTTAATGGGTGTGATCAACATGGCGCACGGTGAATTGATGATGATCGGTGCGTATGCGACTTACGAAGTCCAGCAAGTGTTTACGAATTATCTTCCCGAGGCTGCTTTCAACTATTATTTTATCGCGGCGCTGCCCGTTGCATTTCTGGCTGCGGCGTTTGCCGGATTTCTTATCGAGTATTTGGTAATTCGCCATCTTTACGGCCGCCCGCTTGACACACTCCTGGCGACCTGGGGAGTGAGTTTGATACTCATCCAAATCGTGCGAGTTCATTATGGAAACAATATCGCGGTGAGCAATCCAACCTGGTTGCGGGGCGGCGTAGAAATCGTCCAGGACGTGGTCCTTCCGTACAACCGTTGCTTCATCATCGCCTTATGCGCGGCCTGCGTGATGGCGATTCACGCGTTGATGAAGTACACAAAGTTCGGGCTATTGGTGCGGGCAACAACGCAAAACCGAGATACGGCAGATAGCCTGGGTGTGAATACACGCAGGTTTGACGGATATACGTTGGCACTCGGCGGCGGCATTGCCGGTATCGCCGGATATGCACTCACTCTGATTGGCGGCGTGACACCCGACATGGGACAGAACTACATCGTCGATTCGTTTCTGGTTGTGGTGACCGGTGGTGTGGGAGAGATTTTCGGCGCAGTCTGGGCCGGGCTTGGCATGGGGGTTATTAACAAAATGCTGGAGCCCGTCACCGGAGCCGTGTGGGGTAAAGTCTTGATACTGTTGTTTGTGGTTGTTTTCATTCAGTGGCGCCCGGCCGGACTGTTTCCGCCCAAGGGAAGGATGGCCGATGTCTGAAAAGCAATTATCAGCCTCAATGGATCGTCTGCGATATTATTCCGGAAAACTCGCCCCTGCGATCACGCTAACCGTTGGCCTGATCGTCGTGCCCGCACTTTATCTGACGGGAAGCATCGGCATCGAAACGGTGAACATGTTCGGTCGCTTTTTGGCGTTTGCCATCTTGGCCGTCAGCCTCGATCTGGTCTGGGGCTACATGGGCATACTCTGCCTATGCCAGTCGTTGTTTTTCTCCTTTGGTGGTTATGCGATGGGCATGCATCTGGCACTGCATGGTCCGTTGGACGGTCCAGGGAAAACCATCCCGCGCGCATTATACGTCGTCTCGTCTTCAGTCGAAGGAATTGAGCTGCCTTGGTTTTGGCAACCGTTCAATAGCCTGTCTGTCACATTGCTCTTGGGATTGCTAATCCCGGGCGTTGTAGCAATCATCATCGGCTACTGTGGTTTCGTAAGTCGAATTCGTGGCGTGTTTTTCGCTATTTTGACCCAGGCGATTACCTTTGGCGCTTGGCTCGTCTTCTGCCGCAATGACCTGATGCTGTGCGGAACCAACGGATTGACCAACTTTGTCACCTTAGCTGGATTTGATCTCACCGATCCGAACGTCAAGCTAGCGCTGTACCTCGTCACACTGCTTACACTCATCGCCGTCTATTGGTTTTGCCACGTGATCGTCACGTCCCGGCTCGGTCGGGTCATGGTCGCGATTCGGGACAATGAAACCCGTTTACGGTTTTCAGGCTATCGGCCTTACGTGTTCAAAATGCTGATCTTTGTCCTCGCTGGCATGATTGCTGGCATCGCTGGCATGTTGTACGCACCTCAGGCGAACATCTTCACACCCAAATTCATGGAAGTGAAGATGTCTATTCTGGCCGTGATTTGGGTTGCGGTGGGCGGCCGTGGCACGTTGTCCGGTGCAGTGCTCGGTGCGTTGGCGGTGAACATCCTCTATAACACGCTAACGACTCAAATGCCGGGGTCTTGGCCCTTTGTACAGGGCGGGATGTTCATTGGCATTGTGTTGTTGTGCCCCGAGGGATTGATGTCGATTTGGCGGCGATGGACAAAACAGAGTAGTGACCCTCGTGGCCAAGCTAGCGACGAAGTTGTCCATCGGGACGCAATTGACCAAAGATCGCCCGTCGCAGACCAGGGTGAAAATGCCGAAGATGAATATCGAAAGCGTCTTGCTCGCCTTCGGGTGATGCAACGAATAAGTCCGGGAACATCAGAGCTTGATTGTGTATTGCTGCGTATCGAAAAACTTCAAGTCGAATTCGATGGATTTAAAGCACTCGACATCGATTCTTTTACCGCAAATCATTACGAACTCCAGGTCATCATTGGCCCCAACGGAGCCGGGAAAACAACTCTCTGCGACGTGATTAGCGGAAAAACGCATCCGACGGCTGGAAGCGTTCAGTTTGCGGCCCAAGAAATAACCGGCAAGTCAGAGACTGATATTGCTCGACTCGGCGTGGGGCGGAAATTCCAGACACCCACGGTCTTCGATAGCCTCACGGTCTATGAAAACATGCAGATCGCCTCGCCGGGACGTCAGGAATTGAAACAAAACCTGTGGTCAAAAGAGACCGACGATGAAGGCAAGCAGATTTTAGATATTCTGCGGCGCGTACGGTTGATCGACCATGTCGACCTCCCCGTAAAGTACTTGAGCCACGGACAACGTCAATGGCTAGAAATCAGCATGTTGATCCTTGCCAAACCGATGTTGTTGCTCGTCGACGAGCCGGCCGCTGGATTGACCGATGAAGAAACGGCGCTCACCGCCGAACTGCTTCTCGAACTTCAGGCCGAACACAGCATTATTGTTATTGAGCACGACATGGAGTTTGTTCGTTTGTTAAACGCGCCAGTGACCGTTCTCAACGAAGGCAAAGTCATGGCACAGGGGTCGCTAGAGGAATTACAGTCGAACCCCGAAGTCATAGAAGCCTACCTAGGGAGATAGACCAGTGCTTTCCATCGAGAATCTGTCATTCGCCTATGGTAACGTCCAAGTTCTGCACAATATCAACATGGCCATGGCCCCGGGCGAGGTGACGTGTATCGTGGGTCGCAATGGTGTCGGTAAGACGACGTTAATGAAGAACATCATGGGAACGTTACGTGCCTCAGGTGGTGATTTGTCGCTGAATAATGTGCAGTTAAGACGTCTGCCCGCCAATCGAAGGGCCAAAGCAGGAATAGCTCTTGTACCCCAGGGACGCCAGATTTTTCCAAAGCTCACCGTGCAAGAGAATCTACTCGTGGGACTTCAAGCACGCACGAATCGTGTTAAAAAAATTCCGGATGAGATTTATGACATGTTTCCCATCCTCAAATCGATGGCACGGCGAATGGGCGGCGACCTTTCCGGTGGCCAGCAACAGCAATTGGCCATCGGGCGCGCTCTGGTTGGGGAGCCGGAAGTGTTGTTGCTTGATGAACCAACCGAAGGGATTCAACCGAATATTATTCAGCAGATCGGCGAAGTGTTGCGGCAACTGGCGAAGGAACGAAACGTGATCGTTGTGCTCGTTGAGCAATATCTCGATTTTGTGCATGAGTTTGGACATCGTTTCTACCTCATGAATCGAGGTCGAAGCGTCGCCGACGGCGCAACCTCGGAGTTGACCTCCGATCTTGTGGCCGCGCATTTGAGTGTTTAGGATCCGCCACGACCATGAGGCCATTCTTTTCCCCGAAACCAAGACCACACACAAATGCAACAATACAGGTCGATCCAACATCGTGCCAAGCTTCTGTGAAAGCCGGATCTGGCCTTCTGGAATTGACGCGAGTCGGCCAGCGGACCGTAGCCACCCGGGCCATGGCGACCAATCCGCTCAAGCTGATGATCCCCAGACGACGGGGACCGGCCGCGTGGATCTATACGAGTACGTTTGGCGGAGGGCTCGTGTCGGGCGACCAAATCGATATGAACGTCCGGCTCGGACCGGACGCTACGGGTGTGCTGACGACTCAAGCGTCGACGAAGATCTACCGCAACCATAACGGTCGAGCTAGCCGACAATCACTCAGTGCCGTCGTTGCCCCCGGAGCAACCCTGGTGATCACACCTGATCCGATCACCTGTTTTGCCGATGCTCTGTTCGAGCAGAAACAACGGTTCGATCTTGAGTCGGGAGCAAACCTCGTTCTTCTAGACTGGCAAACGTGTGGCCGGCGAGCCCGGGGCGAACGTTGGGCCTTCCAGCGGTTTCACTCCAAAACCGATATCTACTACAATAACGATCTCATTCTAGTCGATTCACTCCTATTGGATGCCGAAGACGGCCCCTTGACGGGGTCTTTTCGACTCGGAAGATTTAATTGCCTGGCGATGGTCGTCCTGATTGGAGAGAAATTGGCGACCGCTTGTCACGATTTGCTGCAGACTATTTACGAACAACCGGTCGATCCCGGCGCGTCTGTGGTCGATACCGCCAGTCCAATCAAACACGGGGCCATTTGGAGGATTCTAGGAGAAAACCCAGAACAGGTGTTCCAATCTCTGAAATCGCGTCTACGCTTCCTTCAAGAAATCGTTGGGGAATCGCCCTGGTCGAGAAAATGGTAATAGAGGAACAACCACATGCATCTCAACCCGCGTGAAATCGAAAAACTAATGCTCCACAATTGTGGATTCCTTGCTCAAAAGCGCCTGGCGCGAGGGCTTAGGCTGAATTACCCGGAAGCGATTGCGCTTATTGCCTCTCAGATATTGGAGTTTATCCGCGACGGTCGCTCGGTCGCCGAGCTTATGGATCTGGGCCGACAGCTTCTTGGGCGCAATCAGGTGATGCCGGGCATTGCCGAAATGGTCGCCGATGTTCAAGTCGAGGGGACGTTTCCCGACGGCACGAAACTGGTAACCGTACACTCGCCGATCGTCGCCGAAGACGGTGATTTACAGGCGGCTCTTTACGGCAGTTTTTTGCCGGTGCCCGACCTTTCCGTTTTTGCGAACACGGGCGGAGAACAGACACCAATCGAACCCGGCGAGTGCATCACCGGTGCCGAGGACTTAATCCTAAACGACGGACGCGAAACGGTGCAAATCGCGGTCACCAATTTGGGAGATCGCCCGATTCAAGTTGGTAGCCATTACCATTTTATTGAAACCAACAAGTTTCTGCGTTTTGATCGCGAGCAAGCCTACGGCAAGCGTCTGGACATTCCCGCAGGCACGGCTGTCCGATTTGAGCCAGGAGAAACGAAAACGGTGACGCTTGTCGAGATCGGTGGAAATCGTGTGATCCGTGGCGGCAATAACCTCGCCGACGGGTCTGTCAGTGACGATGGCCTCAAAGTCGCGATGGAGAGAGTCCAAAATGGGGATTTCGCTCACGAGTCTATGTGACCGATCACTTTCGCACATACATTAAAACATCTGCATGGCGTTCAATATGTCCTTTCGTATCCCACGCGATAATTACGCCGATATATACGGCCCTACCACCGGCGACAAACTCCGATTGGGCGACACATCGTTGGTGCTCGAAGTCGAAAACGACAAGACGGTTTACGGTGACGAATGTAAATTTGGCGGAGGCAAAGTCCTCCGCGAGGGCATGGGACAAGCCGCTGGCGTTGGCCAGGATGAGGCGCTTGACGTGGTGATTACCAATGCACTGGTGATCGATTACACCGGCATCTACAAGGCCGATATTGGCATCAAGAACGGATTGATCGTCGGCATCGGCAAGGCGGGCAATCCCGATGTGATGGACGGTGTCGACTCAAAAATGATCGTCGGTGTGACTACCGAGGTCATTGCGGGAGAAGGCTGTGTTTTGACCGCCGGCGGAATCGACAGTCACATTCATTACATCTGCCCTCAACAGATCCATGAAGCCATTGCCAGCGGAGTCACCACAATGATTGGCGGTGGCACAGGACCCGCTACGGGCACCTGTGCTACGACCTGCACACCGGGGGCGAATCATATTCGGATGATGTTGCAAGCAACGGACGACCTGCCACTTAATTTTGGTTTTCTGGGAAAGGGCAATACGGCAAAACCCCAAGGCATTGCCGAACAGATTCTTGGCGGCGCGGTTGGGTTGAAGCTGCACGAAGACTGGGGCACCACGCCAGCGGCCATCGATTGTTGTCTTACAGTCGCCGAAGAACATGACGTACAGGTAGCGATTCATACCGATACGCTCAACGAGTCTGGATTCGTTGAGACGTCCATCGGCGCTTTCAAAGGGCGCACGATTCACACCTATCACTCGGAAGGCGCAGGCGGCGGACACGCGCCGGACATCCTACGAGTTTGTGGTGAACCCAATGTCTTGCCCAGTTCGACCAATCCCACGCGTCCGTTCACGATCAACACGATCGACGAACATCTCGACATGTTGATGGTATGTCATCATCTCGATAAAAACTTGCCAGAAGACGTTGCCTTCGCCGAAAGCCGCATTCGTGGCGAAACCATTGCCGCAGAAGATATCTTACACGACCTGGGGGCCATCAGTATCATCGGTTCCGACTCACAGGCCATGGGGCGGGTCGGAGAAGTTATCACGCGGACATGGCAGACAGCCGACAAGATGCGGCAACAACGAGGCCGTCTGGAAGGTGAGGATGGCGAGAACGACAATCTCCGCATCAAGCGTTATGTGGCGAAGTATACCATCAATCCAGCGATCGCTCACGGCATGGGACATCTGATCGGCTCGGTGGAGATTGGTAAACTGGCCGATTTAGTTCTCTGGAAGCCAGCCTTCTTTGGCGCCAAGCCAGAGCTTATCCTCAAGGCAGGCGTTATTGCGTGGTCACAAATGGGCGATCCTAACGCGTCGATTCCAACACCACAACCGATTCTTATGCGACCCATGTTTGGTGGTTTTGGTCGCGCCGCAAGTCCGCTCTCGATCGCCTTTGTCAGTCAGATGTGCCAGCGAGAAGGCGTCGCCCAAACTTACGGTTTGAGCAAACAAATCGAGCCAGTCAAAGGCTGTCGTAACATCGGAAAGCGCGACATGCGGCTCAACGATCACACTCCCGAAATAAGTGTTGACCCTGATACCTACGAAGTTGTCGCGGACGGAGAACTATTGACATGTGCTCCCGCCACCGAGTTGTCTCTGGCACAGCGATACTTCCTCTTTTGAGATCATTCATCTGGTCATGAACATCGAACAAATTTCCGTGCTGTTTCTCACGACATTCTACGCTTGTCTGACAGCCGGTCGAGATTCGGGAGCGTTGATGTCGGCAGCCTACGGAATACACGTGGGCAGTGGGTCGTTTGAGTTTTTTGACACTACGGGTTAGATTTACCAGCCCGGCCCTTGTTGGTAGACTTCGGCATGCGTCACCTTTCGTAGTTAAACTCCGGGGAGGGGTAACTACCCATCGCGACGCAAAAGTATACCGAGCAGAAAAATGAACGGCCATAGTAAAAAAAGTAGTAATCCCCATAAAGTGCATCATAGTGAGTTATACGTAAGTGTATGTTACATAGCACTTTGGGCCTGTAGCTCAGTTGGTTAGAGCAGGGGACTCATAATCCCTTTGTCCGGGGTTCAAGTCCCTGCAGGCCTACTTTTATTTTCAATGCGTTTCGCGCCGATCGGCGCGGTTTTACCGCGTTTCAAGACGCGGCGTTGCGTAAGCGGGCAACTCAGTCTGGCGGTGACGACACAACGCCTCACCCACGGAGATTCCGTGGGCTGTGATTGGGGGTTGTCGTGTAGCCAACCGGTCACTCAGAAATTCTGGCGTCGTCAAATCCGGCACGTACTTCGGCGAGCAAGTGTAGAATCTCCTCCACCGCAATGAGGCGTCCGAACGCGCACCGCAGGAGACTTTCAAACGTGCCCCGCTTCTCTGTGCTAGTTTTCGTGCGCGTGTAATAGTCGGAATAATTGCGCGCCAGGTGGATCTACGTGGTGGCAGTCGGTCTGGTATCGGCGCGGCGGTCCTTCGACGATAAAGAAAAGGAAGAGACATGTTGCTGCGCCCACAATTCAGCATGCGGACGATGTTGATCCTGGTCATGGTCGCCGGTCAGGTCGTGTCAGGTTAAGCGGAACACGCCGGTTGGCTGTAGGCCAACTCCCACCCATCCGGCGAAACGCAGTATGCTAAACTGATTCCGCTCCGCAACTCGAAAAATGACTCTTAGTTGGTTGGCACAATGAACCCCCCTTTCCACCTCATGGTCGTCTTCGTGTTTCTTCCTTTCTCGATCATCGCAACCGATGTGAGAGGCGACGAGGACGAAAGATGGCTGACGAGTTCCGGCCACGGGCTAATGTTCCATTACGAGGCGTTCAAGAGTCACAGCCCTGCGTCGTACAACCAAGCGGTGAACTCGTTTGATGTCACGCGATTCGCTGATGAAGTTGCAAGCACCAATGCCGGCCATGTCATTTTTGTCATCGGACAGCATTGGGGAAGATACTGTGCTCCGAACAGCGTCTACGAGAAGTTGCTCGACGTGCCTGCGGGCGTCTGGACGTCGAAACGCGACTTGATTCTGGAGATCGGCCAAGAACTCAGGAAACGCGACGTAAAACTGATTCTCTATATGACCGCTCGCGCACCAATGCGGCATTATCACATCATTGTGGCAATGGGCGATACGCTTCCAAGTATCAACGGCAAGCCGGCCGGCCCTGATATCAACACGATGTCGCATCCACGAAAAGTCAAGGGTTTCAGACGGAGCGAAAACCAACCACCGAACCCGATTTTTCTCAAGAACTGGGGCGATGTCTGTGGCGAATGGTCCAAACGATACGGCCCTCTCGTCTCTGGATGGTGGTTTGATGGCTACAAGATCGAAATGAAAAATGCTTATGAGGAATTGAGAAGCGAGCAATACAACATTGATACCTGGATTCGTGCCGTCCGATCTGGGAATTCAAACGCCGAATTAGCATTCAACGCTGGAGCGCATCCATCACTTTCTTTGTGTACGGCAGGAAAACTATGTCCCCATCAGACATTTACGGCTGGCGAAAGTCACGAGTTTTTTCAGAAACTCAAGAAAGGCAAAGGAAAACCTCTCACGCCAAGCAACTTTCCCGCTCCGAAGGGGGTTGTTTGGCATCTGTTGCTGCCGGTAAGTGACGGTTGGGGATCGGGCACTGCGTCACGTTTCAGCAGCGAAGAATTGACGGAACGAGTCGATGTCATCAATGCCGAGGGTGGAATAGTTACATTCGATGTGCCTATCGCGGCCGACGGTACTATCCCGGAAAAGGTACTGAGGACGCTGCGTACATTTGGCGACAATGTCCAGCAGCACACAGCACACCCATGGTTGCACCGTGGACTATCGGTGGAGGTTGGCTGGAAGCCAACCAGTCAATCGGTCGTGTCAGATTAACGGAACACCTCGGTTGGCTGTAGGCCCACCCCCATCCCATGGCATCGCCATGGGAATATCTCCGCATTACCGACTGCCCGTAATCCAGTAGACTTTCGGTCTCGCCTTGATCCTGGCGACGGTTGCCTTGGTGACTCGCTCGCTCGTCTGCTGAAAGCGAACGGTTTTGAAGTGATCGGCACAGAGCGGAAAGCGTTCGACTTCGATGAGGCAACGCCGGCCACCGACTTGTTTATTTATGCGCAACAAAGCTGCTGACCAAGAAAATGTTGGATGCGCGCCTGAAAAACGCGCGTCGATTTAGTCGACGTCATGCAATTACCCCACCGGCCCTGTGCCGGTGGTGACTAGGTTTGAAAACTACCGGTCCGATCGCAATTCTGGGATCTCGGCCACTCCGATGTGGGCATATGGACTGGACTTGTCGATCCGCTTGCGACCTTGAGCGTCGATATACTCTGTCTTCCAGTCACGCGCCGAGTAGAACAATAGGTAGCGATTGTCCTGTTTCAGAACGCACGGCGTTGATGTGTAGCGACTGTCGAACGCTTTCTTTCCGGCCGCGGCGGCAAAGGCTGCATGTTCGTGGTCGGTTTGCCAATGCGTACCGTCCTGCGATGTGGCGCAGAAGATCTCAAACATCCCTCCAGCGAGATGACCTCCGTACCACATGTAGAACGTCTTACCCTCCTTCAAGACGAACGGATAAACGGTGGAGTTCAACCGGCCGCTCGGTTCAATCACCGGTTTTTCTCCACGCGTCCAGTGAATTCCATCGGTCGATTTGAATTCATAGATGTGTTTATACAGTTCATTCCAAGGATGTTCGGGGCTGGGGCTGGAGCCCATCCACATGCGGTAGTTTTTCGGCCCTTCCTTGATGACCGACGGCGATCGAGCCGATGGATAGAGCGATTGAGGATGTACTTTCCAACGGATGCCATCCGAGCTAACTGCATACCCCAATCGCTGGTCGTTCTCGAGTACCCCGCCCTGGTCATCGCGTGTGATGCCCCGGCCGGAAACAAACCACATTTTGTAGATCGAATCGTCGCTGTCGTACATCACGAACGGCGTTTGTAAGGGGTGCCCCCAGGGTATATCGTCAGCCGTGAGAATCGGATTCGAGTCGAACGGAGTCCAAGCCCGACCGTCAGCTGATTCGGCATAACCCAACACGATGTCGTTAGTTCGCGACTCCGCCGAGGTACCGAGATACCACATGCGAAATCGGCCGTCATGAAAAATGACATGTGGCGAATAGACCACGACCTTGCACCAGCTTTCCTTGGTGGTGTAGGCCGAGAGAACCGGTTCGGCACGCCTCGTCCACAACTGCGGCCGTTCGCCAAAGGGGTGATTTTCCTTGTCTTGGCCCGCAGCGACCTGCGCGAGAATTCCCAACAACAAAACGGCAACCAAACCTCGAATCGGACTTCGAAACATCTGTCTAGTTCCTCACAACGAGCTCAAACTCTTCGCGTGTACCAGAAAGTTGTTTCCATGTCATCAATTTTGAGTCCAGACAAGGTGCAAGAACTGGAGCCAAAATTGAGGATGGCGAGCTGAGGCC
>LWDU01037740.1_pt1 | contig 11277 bp, 7 predicted proteins | sample 727161 | NCBI WGS metagenome assembly LWDU01 (sample SAMN04566230, study PRJNA314399) | hydrothermal vent metagenome | isolation source: deep sea hydrothermal plume seawater | place: Mexico: Gulf of California, Guaymas Basin | collected 2004-07-11 | reverse complement strand
ACCCCGAGCACCCACGTCACCTCGCCCTCGAAGTCGCACGTGGGCACGGTTTCCACAACGGTGGATAACGTGTGGGTCTCGCGCTGGTGGGGGATCGTGGCCTCTCCCGCATCCGTGTGCGCCTGAGCGCCCGATAGACGGATCTGGAGGTAGCCGTTGCCCTCGGGGAACAGCTGGTCGCCGGATCCGCACGCGCGAACGGGTTTGTCCACATACTCCACGTGAACAGCGGGATGGCCGCCGTCGAACTCGAAGACGAGCCGGTCGAATCCGCCCTCGTTCGTGTGCGCCGCCAGCCGGGCGTCGCGGACGATCACGGGGGCATCCGCCGTCGCCTCCAGTCGTGTTGTCTCGATGGTCCACACGTCCAGCGTATCAGGCGCGAGTGACTCCGTCTCGGCTGGCGGTGGCGATGGAGGCGCGGGAGCGGCCGGGGAGGAGTCAGGAGCGGGGTCCGAGGCGCAGGCAGCCAGCGCGAGGACGAGCGCGAGGGAACCGAATCGGCGAGCGGTGGACATCGGTGTCAGGAGGGGAGAGAGGTGGTGGGGCGGAGGTAGCCGCGCAGCAGCGCGTCCGGCCCCACGGTTTCCCACGTGCTGTCCACAAACGTGAGGGCGTCCGCCATTCGCGCGATGCCGAGGTCGCTCGCGATTCCGATGCCCGCGCCCGCCAACTTGGGCGCGACGAACGCGAAAAGCCGGTCCACGAGGTTCTCGCGTAAGAACGCCGTCGCGAGACCGGGACCGGGCTCTACCAGAATCGATTGGACCGGGCGTTCCGTGTGGTCTCCGCGGCCCAGCACGTCGAGGACCGCACCGAGGTCGAGGTGCCCATCGCGCTCCGCGACTGAGACGACGGTCCCGCCGCGCTGGCGGAGGCTCTCGGCGTACGCCGGCTCGGCGGCCTCGGCCGTGACGGCGACCGTGCGGTCCGCGTGGTCGTCTGTGAACAGGCGGAGAGTGGGGGAGAGGCGCCCGGTCCGGTCCAGCACGATGCGGAGCGGGTTCTGCTGTCCCTCGCGAAGTGGCACATCGCGAACGGTCAGGCTCGGGTCGTCTGCCGCCGCGGTTCCGGCACCGACGAGCACGGCGTCCGATTCGGCCCGCCAGCGGTGCACGAGCGCGCGGGCCTCCGGCGATGTGATCCAGCGACTGTCGCCCGTGGACGTCGCCACCTGGCCGTCCAGCGTGAGCGCCCACTTCAGCGTCACGAGCGGCCGCCCCGTCCCGACGTGCGTCAGAAAGGCCTCGTTGAGCCGCCGCGCGTCCGCCTCGCGAACGCCCACCGTGACGTTCACGCCCGCCGCTCGCAGCCTCGCGATCCCACGCCCCGCGACTTCGGAAAGAGCGATCACGACCCGCGGGATCTTCCGGTCCAGAATCAGGTCCGCGCACGGCGGCGTCTTTCCGGTGTGGCTGCACGGCTCCAGTGTCACTACCATCGTCGCCTCCGCCAGCCGGTGGGCGTAGCCGTGGCGCTCGGCATCGCGGACGGCCCAGACCTCGGCGTGGGGGCCTCCGTACCGGCCGTGCCAGCCCTCTCCCCAGACGGTCTCTCCATCCGGCGCCACGAGCACCGCGCCGACCATCGGGTTGGGGCTCACGGCTCCGGCGCCGCGAGCCGCCAGCGTGAGGGCGCGGTCCATGTGCCGCGTCTGCTGCTCCGGCGTCATACCTCCAGCGCCCACTCGGGCAGGTCGTCCAGCGCCCAGCGTTCGAGGTAGAACTTGTGCTCGCCGCGGGCTTTCTGGAACGGCATGACCAGACGCCGCGCCTCGGGTGCGGGGTGCGCGCGCAGCGCGTCGATCAGGCGCTCGCGGAGGGGGCGGCCGGCGTACGCGATCCAGTCGTAACCGTCGTGCGCGTGCTCCGCGACGAAGATCAGCGCGTCGGGCTGGCGGTCCAGGGCGTCGCGGAGGTACCGCCAGCCGGCGCGGCCGGGCGTATCCGCAATGTGCGTCAGGAGTCCCGGGTCCACCATCTCCGGCCCAGCGGCGACCACGTTCTCCACGGGCGGCTGGCGGAGGCGGTCGGAGATCTCGTGCCACGAGATGGCGGCGTCGATCATCGGGACGCTCCAGACGAATCCGGTCGTCAGCGCCCGGATCGGGCGGAGGTAGAGCGAGTCGTCCGAGAGCGAGGTGAGCCCGACCGCGGGCGAGTCGCCTAGCCGGGCGCCCGCGAGGTAGGCGCGAGCGTACGCCGGGCGTTTGAGGATGTCCTCCAGCGAGGCCATCTCGCGGGCCTGGCCGCGCGGGACCGGTTCGTCCGCCGCGGCGTCGAGGGGGAGGGGTTCGTCGGTGAAGACCTTGAGCACGTCCATGCGCGGAGTATCCCCACGCGCGCCGCCGCGTTCCAGCCTCGTTTTCCCAACGGCATGCGGGTCTGCACAGCCTAGCTTTCCCGCGATACCTCCGAGCCTATGCGAGCGCTCCAGTCCATCTATGCCTGGACCGGCATCGTCCTGATCATCCTCCTCATGCTGCCCACGATGGCCATCGTGCGGCTGTTCGACCGGTCACAGGGGCGCTACATCACGGGCCGCGTGTTCCGCGCGATGGGCTCGTGGATGACGCGCGTCAACCCGGTCTGGAAGATCGAGCGGACGGGGACGCTTCCGGAGAATCCGCGCCACCCGTACGTCGTGGTGTGCAACCATCAGTCCAACGCGGACATCCCGGTGATCTCGCGGCTGCCGTGGGACATGAAGTGGGTCGCGAAGGCCGCGCTGTTCCAGATCCCGGTCGTGGGGACGCTCATGCGGATGTCCGAGGACATCCCGGTGGACCGCAACGACCCCGAGAGCCGGTCGGCGGTGGTGCGCCGCGCGAAGGCCGCGCTGGCGAACCGCGTCTCGGTGATGTTCATGCCCGAGGGGACGCGCTCGCGCGATTCCCGCGTGCTCCGCTACCAGGACGGCGCCTTCCGGCTGGCGGTCGAGACCGGCACGCCCGTGCTCCCGCTCGCGATCGACGGGACCTCGGAGGCGCTGCCCAAGCACGGCTGGCAGTACGGCCACGCCGAGGTCCACCTCCACGTCTTCGATCCGGTGGAGACCACGGGCCTCACCATGGCTGACGTGCCCGCGCTCCGCGAGACGGTCCGCCAGCGCACCATCGAGCAGATCGCGGCGTGGCGCGGCGTCTCGCCGGACGAGGTGGACGCGGCGCCAGAGCAGCGGGCCGCGCTGGCGCCTCTCGGCAGGGCCGGAAACCCCACGGGCGAAGACGAGGCAAAGAGCGGCGCCCTCCGCGTCTGACGCCTTGTATCCGCGCAGGTCAGGGTTGTAAACTGGCCCCGTTCCGTCCGCGGAGCCCGCTTGCCCTGTAGCTCAATTGGCAGAGCGCCAGTTTCTGGATCTGGAGGTTCAAGGTTCGATTCCTTGCGGGGCAACCAACGCCACTCGACACCTGTCGGCGAGGCGGGGCGCTACGCCGCCTCGGTGAGCATCGCCGCCAGCCGGGGGAGGGCGGCGCCGAGCGGGGCGGAGACCTTGATGTCCACGCGGTCGTCTGCGCGCGTGGGGCCGAGCGTGAGCAGGCCGGTGGGGCGGCCCTCCTTCGCGGCGCGGACGACGAACCGAAAGCCGGAGTACACCGCGAGGCTGGAGCCAACGACGAGAAGCACGTCGCCGTCTTCGTAGAGCGCCCACGCATCGGCCACGGTGGGGCGCGGGACGCTCCCGCCGAAGAACACCACATCCGGCATCCACACGCCTCCACACGCGCACCCCGGCACCTCGAAGCGCTCGACGAGCGCGTCCGCCAGCGCGGCGTCGCCATCCGGGCGGATCGCGGCCTCCAGCGGATGCTCGGGGTTGAGCCGCGCGAGCCGGTCCTGCACGTCATCGCGCGAGACGACGTCCCCGCAGGCGAGACATCGAACCCGGCGGAGCGCCCCATGCAGTTCCACGACGCGCCGGCTCCCAGCCCGCTGGTGGAGGCCGTCCACGTTCTGGGTGATGATGCCCGCCACGAAGCCCGCCTCTTCCATCTCCGCGAGCGCGTAATGCGCCGCGTTGGGCTGAGCCTTCGCCACGCGGGGGTATCCGGCCGCGCTTCGTGCCCAATAGCGTCGGCGAGCGTCCGCATCGCGCACGAACGTGTCGTGCTGCATGGGCGCGGGGCGGGGGCCAGGGCGCGGTGATCGGTAGTCCGGGATCCCGCTCTCGGTGGAGATCCCCGCGCCGGTCAGGACGGTGACCCGGCGGCCGCGGAGAAGGTCCGCCAGCGCGTCGATGCCGGCAGGAGGGGAGGGGGCGTACATGAGGGTAGGATCGCCGTTGGCGAGGGCAGGATCCAGGAGTCCGCGCGAAACCGGCGCCGGCTACGTTGTGGGCCCCGCGCATCCTGGGACGCTGACTCGCGTAGGCCCCCGTCGCATCTGTTGCCGTTATGCCCCTTCTCGCTTTCCTCCTCCGCCTGCTCGCCCTCGTGCTCCTCGTGGCCGGCTTCGCGCTGGCGGTCGTCGTCGGCGCGGCCGACGGGTACGGGGCCTTCGCCGTCGGGCTTGTCCTCGTCGCGACGCTCAGCGTTTCGGTCACGATGGCCGTCCTCGCGCGGATGTGCACGGACCTCGCGCGGATCTCCCGGTTCGTGAAAGCGCGCGAGGCCAAGGAGAAGAAGGCCGCCGAAGCAGAGGATCCCGTCCTGGCCTACTTCTCGTAAGCCGTTCCCATGCCCCCGCCGACCCAGCCCCCGCCGTCCACGCCGCCGTTCCGCTCCCGCCTCTGGGGATGGACGAAGGCGACGGCCTCGCGCGGCGCGAAGGGCGCGGGCCGGGGCGCCAAGCGGGCCGGCACCGCGTACTGGGGCTGGTCCAAAGGCAAGTGGTCCGGCGTGCGCGATGGCGAGCGCCAGCCGTCCAAGCGCGTGCTGGATCTCGCCGCCCTGCTGGCGGGTGCGATGGGCGTGCTCGGCGGGACCGTGTTCACGCTCGTCGTTCTGTACACGCTGTTCCTGATCCCGTTTACGCCGCGCGTGGCCACGCTGGAGCAAGCGCTGGAGCTCAACCCCTCGGTCGCCGTCGCCGCCGATGGCACGGAGCTGACCACCTACGCCCGCAGCGGCCGCCAGTGGGTCGGCATGGACGAGATCTCGCCGCACGTCATCGACGCGCTGCTGGCGACGGAGGACCGCCGCTTCTACTCCCACGGCGGCATCGACCTGCGGCGGACCGCGGGCGCGGTGGTCCGCACGCTGAGCGGGGACCGGGAGGGCGGCTCGTCCATCACGCAGCAGCTCGCGCGCAACCTCTTCCCCGAGAGCGTCGGGCGCGAGGCGTCGCTCAAGCGGAAGCTGAAGGAGGCCATCACCGCCATCAAGATCGAGCGGGTCTACGAGAAGGACCAGATCCTGGAGATCTACCTCAACTCCGTCCCGTTCCTCTACAACGCCGTCGGCATTGAGCGCGCGGCGCATACCTACTTCTCCAAGGACGCGGCGGACCTCACGCTTCCCGAAGCGGCCACGCTCGTGGCCATGCTGAAGGGCACGAGCTACTACAACCCCCGCCAGCAGCCCGAGCGCGCCCTCGCGCGGCGCAACCTCGTGCTGGACCTGATGGTGGTCAACGAGCGCATCACGCCCGAGGCCGCCGCCAGCGCGCAGGCCACGCCGCTCGGCCTCCGGTTTGAGCGCCAGACGATCAAGGCCAGCCGCGCGCCGCACTTCACCGAGCACGTCCGCAAGCAGATGGAGGTGTGGTGCGAGGAGAACGGCTACAACCTCTACGGCGACGGCCTCCGCGTGGTCACCACGCTCGACTGGCGGGTGCAGCAGGCGGCAGAGCAGAGCGTGAGCAAGTTCGGCGACGCGCTCCAGACCGTGGCGGATGTGGAGTGGGGCCGCTCCAGCGCGAGCCTCCTCGGCCGGACCACGGCGCCGTACTACCGCGCGAAGGGCAGCGTCACGCCCTTCGGTCACTACTGGGGGAGCCGCACGGCCGTCGTGGACCAGTTCATCCGCGAGACGCTGGAGTACGAGCGGGCCGTCGCGAACGGCGCGAGCGACACGGATGCCATCGCGAGCCTCCGCGCGGACGCGGAGTTCATGCGCGAGTTGAAAGACGAGAAGACGCGTCTGCAGGTCGGGTTCACTGCCATCGACCCGCACACGGGGCACGTTCGGGCGTGGATCGGGAGCCGCGGTTACCGCGAGGCACCCTACGACCACGTCGCCCGAGCGCGCCGCCAGCCGGGCAGCACCTTTAAGCCGTTCGTCTACGCCCGCGCTCTGGAAGAGGGCTGGGAGCCGGACGATACCCTCCCGGACGATACCGTGGAGGTCCGCCTCGCCAACGATGAGGTTTGGACCCCGACCAACGCCGACGGCACCATCACCGGCGACGACGTGACGCTCCGGGACGCCCTCGCGCAGTCTCGCAATACCATCACCGCGCGGCTCGGGCAGCGCGTCGGCGCGCGAGACGTCGCCCGGCTGGCGCGCCGTGCCGGCGTGAACCGGAGCGAGTTGGATGCCGTGCCGAGCATCGCGCTGGGCACCGAAGAGGTCTCTCTCTTAGAGATGACCTCGGCGTACGCCACCTTCGCCGCGGCCGGCGTCTACCGCGAGCCCGTGACCATCCTCCGCATCGAGGACCGCGAGGGCAACGTGCTGGAGGAGTTCGCGCCGCGCGAGCGCGAGGCCATGGAGCCCGAGGTGGCCCACACCGTCGTGGACATGATGCGCGGCGTGATCGACGACGGGACCGGCCGCCAGCTGCGCACGGAGTTCGGGGTCCGCGCCGACGTGGCGGGCAAGACCGGCACCACCCAGGACGGCGTGGACGGCTGGTTCATGGCCATCCACCCGGACCTCGCGATGGGCGCCTGGGTCGGCTTCGACGATCCCCGCGTCACCTTCCGCTCGTCCTACTGGCAACAGGGCGGCCACAACGCGCTCCGCGTCGTCGGGGACGTGTCGCGGACGCTGCTCCGCCGCGGCTACCTCAGCCCCACCCCGCGCTTCCCCGAGGTCCCGCGCGAGTCCGACGACGGCTTCTGGGACGGCGTGGGCGAGTGGTTCGCCGGCGTGCTCGGCGGCGGCGCGACGGACGAGGCCCCGCCCGATCCGCAGCGCCGCGACGACTGGGACTCCCGCCGCTGGCGCGCGGAGCGACGCTCCGACGGCGAGCCCGACCCGCTGGCGGACGCGATGGAAGACGCCGTCCGCGACATCGAGCGGCTCCGCGAGGACGCCCTGCGCGACCTCGACCCTCGCGACCGCGCGATCGCGGACCGTGTCCTCGATGAGGCGTCCCGCCAGTTGGAGCGCGAGGCGGACCGCGCCGCCCGCGATGCCGAGCGTGCGCTACGGGATCTGGAGCGCGAAGCGGCTCGCGCCGCCCGTGAGATCTTCCGGTAGCCGAAGAGCCCCTCGCGGTGGCTTCTCGAACCGCCGGAAGGCCCAGGCGTTGAAGGGCCTCTATGCTTCGTCTCTTCCTCCTCCTGGCGCTCCCGCTGGCCGCCTGCCACGCGGACGACGCCTCTCGCTCCGCCGCTGCGCAACCGGATACCACAACTCGACCGGGCTCTGTCCCCTACGACCTCGCCAATCCTGACGGGCGCTTCCGGTTGGCACCTCGCCTCCGTGAGATCAGCGGCCTGACCTGGCTCTCCTCCGGACGTCTCGGGGCCGTTCAGGACGAGGACGGCGACCTCTTCGAGTTGGACCCGTCTTCGGGCGAGGTGGTGCGCGAGTCCCGCTTTCACGGCGACGGCGACTACGAAGGCCTCGCGCAGGTTGGAGACACGGTCTGGGTCGTGGAGAGCGACGGGGACCTCTACCCCTTCGACGGCCGCACGGAGGCGGACAAGATCGACACCGGGCTGAAGCGCTCGAACGACGTGGAGGGCCTGGCCTACGATGCCGTCCACCACCGGCTTCTGCTCGCGCTGAAAGGCGATCCCGGCAACGGGCTCCGGCGCGTCCGCGCCATCTACGCCTACGATCTCACCACTGGCGAGCGCTCAGACGAGCCCGCGTTCACGCTGGACCGAGACCAGCTCGACCCCGGCGGTGCCCCGTTCAAGCCGTCCGGTCTGGCGTTCCACCCCGCGACCGGCGAGCTCTACGTCCTCTCCGCCGTCCGCCGCGCCCTCATCGTGCTCTCGCCCGAGGGCGAACTGCGCGCCGCGGTGGCTTTGCCGGCCCGTCTCTATCCTCAGGCCGAGGGCATCGCGTTCGCTCCCGATGGCACCCTCTTTATCTCCAGCGAAGGCGACGGCACCGCCGGTACGCTCCTCCGCTTTCTCCCCCTCTCCGATTCCTGACGTGTCTCTCCGATACCCGGCCGCCTATCTCCTGGCCCTCCTCTTCCTCGCCGGCTGCGCTTCCACGGGCCGATACATCCGCGGGGAAGGGGGCTCGGCTCTACCGCAGGGCGAGTTGGCGTACACCGTCTTTCTCGTCGGTAACACCGCCGACGCGGCTCCCGCGGTGATGCAAGCGCTCCGGCGCGATGCGCTCGCGGCGGGCGAAGAGAGCGCCGTCGTGTACCTCGGCGACCTGACGGAGGAAGGGCTGGACCCGGAGCGCGTGGTCGGGAGCGCGATGGATCTGCCGGCGCCCCTCCAGGCCGCGATCGATGTGGTGCAAGGCTACGAAGGCGAGGTCTACGCCATCCCAGGCGACCGCGACTGGAAGGAGGGCGCCGCGGGCGTCCGCGCGCTCGGGGACGCGCTGGAGACCTCGCTGGGGCGCGAGGAGGTGCTGCTGCCGGGGGACGCGCTCGGCGGCGTCCGCGAGTTCGAGATCGCGCCTGCGCTCCGGCTCTTCGCGATCGACACGGCCTGGTGGCTGCAGGACGCCGATGACCGCCCCGCCGGTGAGTTGGAGGACTTCGACGTGGCCACGCCGGCGGACCTCACCATCGCGCTGGAGGCGCTCATCGCGGACCGCGACGACAGTCAGCTTCTCATCGTAGGCCACCACCCGATTCGGTCGGTCGGGGAGAACGCAGGCTACCGCACGTTCGGTGAGACCCTCGCCGGGTTCGGCGTCGTCCCCCTCCTCCGCCAGTCGTTCGGGCTCTCGCGTCAGGACCTCGCCGCGCCCACCTATCGCGCCATGCGGGAGGCGCTGGACCGCGCCTTCTCCGGCCGCAACGCGACGGACTCCAAGCTCACGAACGGGCTCGTCTACGCCGCCTCGCACGACCACAGCTTGCAGGTGATCACCGCTGAGCGTTCGCCCGTCACGAGCCAGACGTACCTCGTCAGCGGCGCCGCCGGAGAGACCCAGCCGACGGTCTCGGGCCGCGGGGCGGACTACGCCCACGCGACCCCCGGCTACATGCGCGTCCGCTACTACGCCGATGGCCGCACGTGGCTGGAGGTCGTGGAAGTGCAGAACGGCGCGCCGACCGTCGCCTACCGCCACGAGCTGGCGGGCGTCAACCAGGAGCTGATCGACACGGAGGTGCCGGTGGACCCGGCGGACCTGCCGGACACCAGCCAGCCGGTCACGATGTCCGCACAGGACGACTTCCGGACCGCCCCGTTCAAGAATGACCGCCTCACGCGCCTCTCCTTCGGCGCTGGCTACCGCGATGCGTGGGCCGCGCCGATCACCGTGGAAACGCTCGACCTCGGGACCGAGGCCGGCGGGCTGACGCCGGTCAAGCGCGGAGGCGGCCTCCAGACCACCTCCCTCCGCCTGCAGGGCGCCGACGGCCACCAGTACGGCCTGCGACTCTTGGAGAAGAGCGGGCTGGCCCAGGTGCCGCCCGAACTCCGCAGCGGCCTCGTGGGTGACATCGTGCGGGACCAGCGGGCCGCGGCCAACCCGTACGGCGTGCTCGTCGCCGCCGAGCTGGCGGACGCGATCGGCGTGCTCTACCAGCAGCCGAAGATCGTCTACGTGCCGGACGACCCGCGCCTCGGACGCTACCGCGAGACCTTCGCGGATCGCCTCGCGCTGTTCGAGGTCCGCGCCGACGACGATGTCTCGGACGTGCCCGGCCTGATCGGCGCCTCGGATGTGGTCTCCGCTCAGAAGCTCCGCGAGGAGATGATGGAGGACCAGGATCACGCCGTGGATCAGAAGAACTACTTCCGCGCGCGCCTCCTGGACGGCCTCCTCGGCGATTGGGACCGCCATGCGGATCAGTGGCGCTGGAGTGCCTACGAGCCCGGTGAACTGGACTCCACCCTCACCGGTGACGCCGCGACGAAGGGCAAGATCTACCGCCCCGTCCCGCGCGACCGCGACTTCGCGTTCTTCCGCCCCGGTGGCATCATGGGCTTCTTCCTCGCCTACTCGGACGACCGCTTCGAGGCGTACGGCGAGGACTTCACCGACACCTATGGCCTGACCTTCAACGGCTTCAAGCAGGACCGCCGCTTCCTCAACGCCCTCACGCGAGAGGAGATGGAGGAGGTCGCCCGCGAAGTGCAGGCCGCGCTCCCGGACATCGCCATCGAGCGGGCCGTGGCCCGCGTGCCGCGCGAGGTCCGCAAGATCGAAGGCGACTTCTGGGCCCGCTCCCTCAAGTCCCGCCGCGATGACCTCGTGGAGTACGCGAACCGGCTCTACGACCTCCACGCCAACGTGGTGGACGTGGTCGGCAGCAACGAGCGTGAGCTCATCGAGGCGACGCACCGGCCGGACGGCTCGCTGGAGGTCGTCATGTCCAGCTACAAGGGCGGTGAGCGCGGCCGCCAGCTCTACCGCCGCACGTTCTCCCCGCGCGAGACGGACGAGGTCCGCGTCTACGCCTTCGCCGGCCGCGACCGGCTGGCGGTCCGGGGCAACGGTCCCATCCGCATCCGCCTCATCGGTGGCGGCGGCGAGGACGAGGTGGAGACCGAGAGCCGCAACGTCTTCGTCTACGACACCCCGGACGGCGTGGCGATCGGTGGCCCCGCCCGCGATCGCCGCTCCTCGGACCCGAGCGTCAACGCGTACGACCCCGGCGACTACCAGCCCACGGACGTCAAGATGGCGCCCTTCGTCAGCGCGAACGCGACGGATGGGCTGATCCTCGGCGCGACGCGGACCTACACCGTCTCCGGCTTCCGGCTGGACCCCTCCGCCGCCACCCACACCCTGTTCGCCAACGTCGCGACGGGCACGGGCGGCTTCCAGGTCGGTTACGCCGGGATGATGCGTGAGGCGGTCCGCTCGTTCGACCTCGATGTGGAGGCCGTGGCGTCTACGCCGCGGTACGTCCGCAACTTCTACGGTTTCGGCAACGACACCCGGCTCGTGGCCCCCGATCTCGCGCGCGTCCGGCTGGCGCAGATCCGCGGCGAAGCGCTGCTCGGTGGCGGGCTCGG
>LWDU01032293.1_pt1 | contig 11281 bp, 4 predicted proteins | sample 727161 | NCBI WGS metagenome assembly LWDU01 (sample SAMN04566230, study PRJNA314399) | hydrothermal vent metagenome | isolation source: deep sea hydrothermal plume seawater | place: Mexico: Gulf of California, Guaymas Basin | collected 2004-07-11 | reverse complement strand
GGTCGCCGGTAATTCATCGATTGGAACATTGAATGTTTCGGCACTGGCTCGGAGTATGTTTTCTTGGGTTCGTGCATGGTTTATCGCCGCTTGGCCAGCGACGATGTGGAGGCGTTCCACACCATCTTGTACCGCGTTTGAACGGATGATTCGAATTTGTCCGATTCGCCCAGGCTCATCGTGGTGAGTACCTCCACATGCCTGAATATCATGGTCGGCAATGCGCAGAATTCTGATGTCATTGCCCTTCGGTGCACCTCCTTGGTAGAGGTCGAATCCGTATTTCCGGTCGGCATCCTTTCGGTTTAGAGAGATTTTTTCTGTTCGTTGGACATTTTGTACAATTTCGTTTGCTAGCGCTTCGATCTCATCGAGGTCGGCTCGGCTCAACCGCTTGTGATGGGTAATATCGAGCCTGGCACTTTGTTCAGATTTGTTAGCACCTGCTTGGTAAATATGTGGGCCGAGCAGTTTTCTTGCAGCCCCACCGACGATGTGAACCGCGGTATGGTGGTCCATCATTTGCCGGCGGCGAGCCCAATCGAGTTCACCATGAACCATATCGCCAACCTCGAACTCTCCTTGTGAGAGGTGGACTACATACGGACCAACAATACGAGTATCGAGTATATCGTGGGCTGCAGAATCACAACTCATGGAACCATGATCACCTTCTTGGCCGCCGCCTTCTGGATAGAAGCATGTTCTATCGAGAATTATTCCATGGGTGGCGCCATCGGGGATGTCTTCTCCAATCAATGGGAGGCAAGCTAGAACACTTGCTTCAAATTCCCTCTGGTTTACATCTTCGTAGTACATAGGAACGGTTCTAGGGAGGTTGGGAATATTTTCGACCAATGGTTTTGGTGCGACCGCTGTAGCAGCCGCTTTTGCTTGAGCAGAATGCCTTTCAGCCATCTCTGCATTGAAGCCGGTGCGTAAAATAACCGAGGTCCAGCCGAGTTCATTAGCGATTTTTATCACCAAGTCAGGAGATATTCCATGGCTATCATTGATGGTGAATAGAATTGAATCCGGCAGGGATACCGCATCTTTTGCAATGTCTTTGATCGCGGTTTTCACCACTTGGTTGCCTTTGCGTAACATTTCATTATAACGCGCTTCTTCCCCTTTGAGAATGGTAAATAATCCATCTTTGGTCTGCTTCATTTTTTCAGCAGAATAATTGACTTCCAAATGATGATTTGCAAGTTGTGCCAAGTCGATATCAAGGAATAATTCGTCACGCATTCTAAGCACTCTTCGAGCCATCATTCGTGCGAGATAACCTGCTTTTGCATTCGACGGAACCAAGCCATCACCAAGCATGTTTACCAATGCGTGCATATGATCTGGAATCGCGTAAATTTTTGAAAGAGGTTCGGTTATTCGGGTGAATAATTCAGATGAAATGTGGTGACCTCTTGCTTCCAAACGTTGTAAGAATAATGCCTCCATCCTTGCTCCATCACTACCGGCCTCGATATTCATAATTCCGAAGAGGCGGCTCATTTCTCCGAGAAGAGAATCCAATTGTGCTTGAGACATATCGAATGACTCGGCGCTGAATCCGGCTTGCTGTTTTAACCATTCAACCGATTCAGGATAAATCGCCTCATAGATGGTCGGGGTACCCGCTGCAGCCCAACAGAATCGTTCTAACCCGTATCCGGTATCGATAATTTGAAGTGGCATTTTTGAATATTTGATGCCTTTAATTTCGACATCGCCTTCAACGTCTTCGGCCATATCCATGAATACCAATGTTGCCAATTCAAGTCCACCGACGATGACTTCAACCGCTGCACCTGCGTTTCCACCACCGGACCATGGATTTTCGACATAGGTAATCTCTTCTACGGCTATTCCAAAAGTGCTGCAAAGTAAATCATGACAACTATCCAATAATACTCCCGCCCCTCGTCGGGTCGATTGAAGACGTGATGAGCCATCATTTCAAATGTGGTCAAATGCCGACCCGAACGGCCAACAGCGTCGACATCGGTGAGTCTGATGCACGGTTGGCTAATCGCCAGTGGGTTAGCCGGAGGTTCAACCTCACCTGAGGTGATATGGGGTTGGAAGTCTGCTATGCTTGCAATGGTGAGGTGGATATCGTCTCGCCAACGAGCTAAGACCGGATACGGCGAAATTATTGTGTGATCCCTTTGTTCTAAGAAACCCAAAAAAGCCTCCCTCATGCTATTTTTTAGTTCTCGGCCTCGCTGGTCAAAGCCTGAAATAATCGGGTTCACTATCACCACAAGTATCCCGCTTAGGATCTGTGGCCCAAAACCACAGGTTGGTAACCCTGCATTGACGGCGAGTGAATCCATTATCATGGAAGACTTTGAGATCGATGGCACCAAAGCTCAATCAAAACACCTGCCCTATGGGCAGACCTAGGCACAAGCCGATTAGACTTCAATCCATCCCCCCTTTCAGCCCAAGAAGTGAAGAGATAGATGCCTTAGCCCAATCGTGGCCGAACAAACATGGCAGGACCATCTGGTCACAGAATCAGATGGATTAATGCGGATCAAACGCCACGGTAAAATGGCCGTAGACGCCATGCTGGTTGCCGATGAACAGCATCTAGCACAATCTAGCGACGATAGAAGTCTCAATCAATTGGTCAATATTGCCAGTATGCCGGGCGTTGTCGGGGAAGCCTGGGCTATGGCAGATTGGCATTTCGGCTATGGATTCCCAATCGGAGGGGTCCTTGCAACCGATACCGAGTGGGGTGAACAAGGTGGAGCGGTTTCTCCAGGTGGTGTCGGCTTCGACATCAATTGTGGAGTTCGTTCGCTCGCACTCAATATTTCGGTTGATGATATCCCCTCTAGGGAGAGGTTAGGTCGGCGATTAAACGGTCGAATTCCATCTGGAGGATCTGGAAAAGGAGGGGTCGAATTAGATGAAACAATGCTCGATGAAATAATTCTGAGAGGTGCGAGCGCCGCGGTCGATTTTGGTTTAGCCTACGGGGAAGATTTGGACAATATCGAATCGGGTGGTTGCTTGGAAACCGAGGGATCGGTTTCACAAAGAGCCAAGAATCGCGGTATGAAAGCACTTGGAACCCTTGGTTCGGGAAACCATTTTTTGGAACTCCAAGTAGTCGAAAAAATTGTCGATAGCAATCCTCACAATTTATTTGAAGGCCAAGTGATGGTAATGATTCACTCGGGAAGCCGAGGCTTCGGACATCAGGTCTGTACCGATCACGTACGTTCACTAGAGAGTAAGTATCATTCAAGGGATGGCGCGTGGTATAATGAGGAATGGGACTTCGAAATTCCGGACCGACAATTAGCTGCTGCTCCCATTCACAGCAAGGATGGCGAATCTTACATTGACGCGATGAATTCAGCTGCAAATTATGGATTCGCCAATCGCTGTGCTCTAACCCATAGGTTGCGGAAAACTTTTCAAGTTGAAATGGGGGATGATGTCGAAGCGAAATTGGTTTACGATGTTAGTCACAATATTGCCAAGATTGAAAACCATGTAATCGATGGTAAAAACTGCACCTGCTGTGTCCACCGTAAAGGTGCAACCAGGGCGTTTGAGGGCCAGACGGTTTTGGTCCCAGGCGATATGGGAACTGGCTCATGGATGCTAGAGGGTCTAGCGGGCAATCGTGCATTTGGCTCGTCGTGCCATGGAGCCGGGCGATTATTATCTCGGTCTGAAGCCAAGAAACGAATCGATGGAATTGAACTGAAGCAAAGGCTTGAGCAAGAAGGAATAATGATTCATGCAAATACTCCGAATATTCTTGCTGAAGAGGCCCCAGATGCGTACAAAGATGTCGATGAAGTAATCGGCTTAACTTCGAAAGCCGGTCTTGCCAAGGCTATCGCTCGATTGAAACCGGTTTTGGTAATCAAAGGATAGTCTATTTTCACATGCAATAATTCAGTTGCGGTTGGCCATAAGAGGGCGCAGCACCACTAGCAACACCATCAGGTTCTTCGCATATTACCGAAAGAAGAGTATTAACCAACTCTTTGAGATCTTCCACTTGCAGTTGTAATTCTTTGACTTTTTTGGCCGTATCGCTTCGGCTATCGCTAGTTGTTGTCATGCTAATCCCATCCGTAGAGAACTGGCCTCTACTATTCCGCATTCACCAAAACAGGCTTTAATGGATTTCGGTCAATCGGTGGTCCCAAACGCGCGTTTGAAGAGTTTCACTCTTCCTCCGAATGGTCAATATTGTCCCAAGGATCGTCCTCGATTTCTACTTCAGCAGTTTCCTCAATGGCTAACTCTTCAATAGGTGGCTCAGTTTTTCCCCCAGACATTGGGGGCTTGATAGGTGGTAAAATAGGTGTGGTTTTTTCTGCTTGGTACTTATCCAAATACTGATCTTCTTCACTTTCATCCCATTCATCGTCATAAAAGACTGAAGAATCGCCGTCTTTACGTTTTAGTACAACTACTAAAGCAACCCCCATTCCAGCAACAATTAGTCCTAAGATGATCATGATCATAGAAGACCCACTAGTTCCACTTTGAGCCTCCTCGCTCGAAATTACACTTGGCATATCGGTTTCGACATTCAAATCACATGAGGCATTACCTGCAAAACCAGAACAATGAGGTAACATAACATTGTCTATCCATCGATTCATTCCAGTCAAATTAATTACGAGGTTCTGTGGGCCGGACCCATGAGTTTCAAACAATAATACTTCAAGGGGTAAAGTTTGACCAGGAGTTAATGTTATTTCAACTACATTTTGTGCTAGCCAATTTCGATCACTCTTCAAATCCTCCATTAACGAAACAGAAACCGTACCTGATTTGGTTCCAAGATTTCGAACATATACAATCACGCCAATTTCGGTCCCTTCAACAACTTGATTGCCACGTGGTGTAGATCCATTAGCGAGTGAAATCTCGATATTGGTTACAGTAAGGTCAAAAGAAAGAACTGTGAATTTTGGGCCCATCGGATCCAGTTTGGATAGCCCAGTACCCGTTGGTGAATTTCCTGCTTTGTCAATAACATCTATCCACCAAATTAGAGAATCACCTTCTTCAAGACTGACATTTACCCCTTCGGTAAAGTCGAGAGAACCGACATAGGACCACATTCCGGCCCCATCTGAAATATACGGCAATTGAGCACTCGATTCTCCGTCCGGTAAAATGAGTCCATTCCTCAGGAAAGCCCAGTGGACGGTTAAATCTCCCTCCGGCATTCCACCAGATTCTTCCACAGAAATGGTAAATGGCATTAATATTAATTCTTCATCGGTAACTGCAAGGGGTACTGAAGAATACACTACTATCGGAATTGTATCATCAACTACAATATTGGTCTGCAGGGTGGTTGCATCAAATCCTGGTGAGACGACCCCCTCTATTTCAAATTCCAAATCCAATAATCCTTCGATTAAAGACCTCGATGGTAATATGAGACTTATTGACCAAGTCCCATCTGGATTCAGCATACTAAGACCTTCCAGTTCTTCAGAACCATACATCGTGTTAGCATAAACATTCAATCCTTGAGGAGGTAAAGTTTCAATCTTCAATCCTGATCCAACAAATTCTACCCAGCCGTTAACGGTTATGTCATCGCCCGGCTGAACAAAGATTATTTCGCTATCAGATTGTGAAATTGGAGGGGTATTATCGCTCATTTGTGCGACAACTACCCGTAGATTATTATCGATCCTCCAGCGCAATTCTCCAATATTTGTCAATAGAGCAACCGGGTTCAAATCATCATCATCGTAAACGATAATCGAGGGTAGTGAATATTCGTCGAGTAAACTTATATCGAAATCCCAATCGAGGACAAAGTTGAATTCAACCAAATAAGATTGTTCACCCTCGGTTATATCAACCGAATTTAATGACAATTGACTTCCTGAAGGACTGTACATTGCACCATTCCTAGGCTCCCATACCATCACTCCAACTTTTTCTTCCTCCGAACCGAGCATTTGAATGACGACCATGTCGATAGACTCAACCCCATTTTCATCACTTATTTCAATTGAAAGTGTGTGGTTTTGCCCAACCAATAAGTAATCATTATGGGTATCAAGACCAAGGGTATTAGAATCGATTTCAGTAGGTTCATTAACCGCAATAATCATCGTTGCCATATCGTTATCGACGCCTTCAGAACCACCATACATCAGAGGAAGACCTGCGTAATCAACTGCCGAAAACCATAACGAAAGTTGGCCGTTAACCGCCATCCCATCCAAATTAAATCCGGTGAATATTAGTGTTCTTTCACCGCTAACACCATCTGGAGTTGAGCGGTTCGTGGTTTGATAATTTCCTTCGTCATCAATACCCTCACGCCAATAGTGCAAGGTTAGACTACTCCCGAGTGCTTGATTATCGGTGATTGTAACCTGAATGGAAAGAGGGTCGCTAGGATCCCAAGTATATCCATCTGCATCCAATAATCTTTGACCGTTATTAACCTGCAAATCTTTGACCCAAGGGGATTCACCATCGAGCAGAACCTGAACCGGATTCTGAATCGTTCTATCCTCTGCACCTGAAGCTCCTTCGATTGGTCCTACGCGCAGAACGCTTGGAACAAGGCTCGAATTAGTGCTGTTTAATGGTAGATTTACGAATCCAGACCAAGTACCGTCCGGAGTTGAACCCATTATGAATTGTTGGCCTGAAACACTAATTGCGACCACGTAATCACTTGACTGCGGTCTTAAATCAAGGGTGTTTTGGAATTTTACTGAACCTGAAATAAATACTTGAGATCCTGTTTTAGCCCAGAACGGGTAAGAAGGTGAAAATACATCGGATAAAGTGTGGCCGTATTCGTCAAGAACTTTCCAAGAGTCGACCATAAGATCATTCTCACTGGCTTGAGTACCGACACCGCCACTCATGGCCGATGCTGGAGACAATCCTTCCCCATCATGGTCGTAGGCTTGGGCGGTCCAAGCCATCGATGTCGAGTCATTCCAATCCCAATCTACCTCGAATTGCCAATCGATAACCCAGCGTCCATTCACCAAAGAGAGCGAGGTTGAATTATCGACTTTTAGCATCGCGAATCCACTTGATTGAGTGAAGGTTCCACCATTGGTAAGATCGGTTAGTACCACTCTAATTTCATCGCCACTTGAATCGATTCCAATCAGATGAACCTCAGCGATTTCATCATTATCCAAGAGATGATGATGAGAGGTTGTGAAGCCTTGTAATTCTCCAGTTGGATACCATGTTTCAGGCACAGTAAATGGATGGTTCGTAATCATATTCTCATGATATACCCCGCCATCTATGCCAACTCCACCTGCGCTCGCAGTCCAAGTCAAAGGCACATCGACAATTGAAACTTGGCCATTATTAGAATTCGCAACATGGTAGGATTTGACGATATTACCAAGGCCGCTCACATTCTCAAATAGCGTATATCCCATCGCAAAAGAACCAATATTGAACTCGGCATCTTTACCAACAAATACCAAATCTAAAGTAGACCAGTTACGACCAGTTGAATCGGTCAAACTATGAGTCAATGTTGGATTATTGAGATCATAGGAAATGGATGTTGCGGTCCAATTATCGGCAAAATTACTCAAGTAATTACTAGATTCAGATATGCTGAATCCCGCAGCAGCGGTTGGATTCAAACCGAGAACCAATGTATGGCCCAAGGCATCGGAAGGAATTAGAATCGAGAGAGTACTATTACCACTAATATCAACAGAATGAACACTAGATGTTCTATCCAGCTGGGTTTGCCAACCAAATGATCCGTATTTTGCCGCTCCACCAAATGCCCAATCCTCAACGCCATCATCTGCTAAATCGATTGAGGCATCGTGGGCAGGCTGAACAAATTCACCAGTAAATTGAACCGAATCGATGATACCGCCAGGCGAAAGGGTGATCTTTGGAATTAATGCACTTGCCATTCCACCCAAATCAAGAGTGGAATTAGTTGTGGTCGCACTATTCCAATTTCCAAGATTTGTCAGCAGTCCAACTGTTGCTTGAGAAAAATTCCCGGTAATATCAACCAATTTTAACGGCCTTGTACTAATACCTGAATAGCCGGTAATCGTCGTAGTAACCCCGCCGGTATTTACCCAAGAGCCTGTCGAATTCTGTTCTACTCCAGCCGGGATTGACCAGCCATTATCTGCACCGAAATATCTGGTTGCACCAACGCTCAACTTCTTGAATAAAGGAGTGAAATATTCATCATCGGTCCCCAAATCTATTCTGATACGAATACTAGAATATGTATCGAGGTCTATACTTGCCAAAGATAAGGGCAAGGTACGATTCTCATGGCCAGGAATCACTGAACCAGACATATCTAAGACCGAGATTCCGTACCAGGTATTATTCGGTAAAATCAGGTCTGCATCTACGAAACCATAACCGAGGTCATGGGGTGTAATCAATGGACTTATCCATTCGCCTTGAGTTTCGAACCAATCGACTTCTAAACCGATATTATCGATGTACCATCCCGGTTCTTGTACAGCACTATCCGAAGAAAATACAAATTTAAATGTAATATTATTACCCGAAAAATTCGAAACATCAAAAGCCATGTCTTGCCATGGGGTAAGACTAGTTGATGAACAAGAAAATATCTGATGATTTCTTCCATCCCAAACATCGGTATTGTATAATGATTGAGAACTACCTGACGTCATTACACCGTCGTACCAATTTGTCCCATTGGCATAATTGACATAGGCTTGAGTCCATGACCCGCCTCCGTTCAGAGAATAAAAGAGCGCACCTCCATCCCATGATTGCTCAGCGCACATCCAGTGTTTCCAGACGAACCTTGCACTTGCACCCAGTGGAACTGAGTAACTTGGAGTGATCAATTCATTATCAGAACTAGAATCATAATCGCCACATAGATTTGTCCCAAACCCAATATTTGGACTTGGGAAAGCGGATGGACCATCTGTGTAATTTGAACAAACCGCCCCGAATTGCCACCCGGTTTGGCCGATGACATTTGAAACGGTCCATCCACCAGGAGGAAGAGATTGAGAATCCTCGAAGCTATCGGTTCCGGTGAATCCACCAGCGCCTATCTGAATGAATTGCCAATCATCTGCACCACCAGCAGAACCAAAGTGCCAAGCACTTGAAGAATTATCGAAATTGTTCACATCTAAAACAGTTCCATTAGATGCGACAACCTTGACCCAATCAAGAGTTAATCCTTCTAAATTATCGACTGTTCCACCATTGGTTACCGAAGTATCGGTTTCCACATAATATTTGATTTTTCCATTTGATGCGCCTTGAGCTTGAGATGGTATTGAAAATTCAAGATTTACGAACATTCCACTTTCGTCTTGAAGTGTAGTTCCATTGCTCAAAGTATAACCACTTCCAGGAATTGCTCCGGTTCGACTTCTACAACCTGTTGATGTAGAACCACCGGTATTGGATGAAATGTCGTACCAAGTAGTTCCATTATCGGGTGATAACTCTACACAAAAATTATCGTAAGTAGAACCTTCTAAATCCCATTCTAGTCGAGTCTGAATCTTAGAACCATTCGAGGTGTTGGACAAATCGATGAATGAGATTAACATTCCATCTGCACTATTGGAATACCCACATGTACTCCCAACAGGAACTGAGCAGCCATGGTGCCAGAATCCAACCGAATTCCCAACATTTATCAATTCTAAATCATCAATGAACCAACCGGGTCGGGAGGTCGAATTAGAATCGGTCCAAATCTTGAATCTCATATCCATTGTAGTCGCATTCAAGATGCCGCTAACGTTATCCAAACTGAAGATCGAGGAAACCCAACCGCTATGGTTCTGGGCTGCGAATACAGGGAATCCACTTCCGTTAGCCCCATTTGGGACACTTGCATTAGTAGAAATTGTTGAAGGATAACCACCGACCGGTTCGATATAGGTCCATGCGCCGTTATCGAGTTTTATCTCGAACCAAGCACCATCTCCGCCGCCATTTAGGCCGGAATCAAGGTGATACCAATGTTCCATTGTGAAATTAAAATGATTGAGTGGAGAAGGCAACGGAATTGCACTGGTGCTCAAAGTACCAACGCTATTTGCAGGCAAGCCTTGACCTGCAAGGGTTGCTGCAACAACCCCACCATCTGCTGCTGCTGCAGGAATTACCCCATATGGCATAGTTTGAGATGGCCCACTTATTGTTCCGCCCAACCCAGACGGATTGGTAGCTCCCCAAATGTTACCTGTCGTGGACCAACCACCGGCTAACTGGAGAGTACCACTGGTAAAGGTCTCAACATTTGAGACTGAGGAATCTGGTGACAGCGAAAGTGAATCGGCAAATTTACCTTGGATTGTATCCTGAAATTGACCTGCCGAGAAGTTGCCAGGAACATCTTCGCCAGTCCAAGTTAATCCGGTGCCGTCAGATGTTGCTCCAGTCTCATCAACATGTAACCATGCATCGATTACAGTAGCATTTCCAGGTACTAGAAAGCCATCTGAAACCGAATCACTTGCACCTGAAACCGTGTTTGGACCACTCCAAACCGAAAGCCCTGCTGAAACGACTTGGCTCATCATCAGAAATGCCAAAAATGCCGCGAGACTCACTCTGCCACCGGATGCCATAGGACCCTACGGGTCCTCGGGTCGCTATCAATCCTCCCTCTTCAGTTCACTCAATTTCCATCAGCAAAAAGTGTGGAGCCACCAGCGAGAGGTGAGTACTGGACTGAGCGAAGCGAGGGAAGTGCGATGCTTAGCTGGTGGTGACTTGACGAGCATAGCGAGGAATGGAGCCACCAGCGAGAATTGAACTCGCGACCTCCTCATTACCAATGAGGTGCTATACCGCTAAGCCATGGTGGCGTGTTTCGGGCGTGTGGCCTTTTCGATATAACCGATTCGGAGTAAGAGGGCCATGTTAGTGGACCGTTTCGGTTAAACACTTGAGGCGTTTGGCCGCACTTGCTGCCGAGATCGCATAGCCTGGTATCGCGCTCGACTGGAAATCGAGTGGGTCCGTCCCGCGAGAGTTCAAATCTCTCTCTCGGCGCTTACAATCGTAGATTGTTGGCTAGGTTTCGAACACAATCAATACACAGCGCTTGTTCGAAACCGGCGCTTTGTAATGTTGCAATCTGTTCACAGCGCCTAATCAACTTCGTGATTATGCTAGGTTTATTGATAATAATAGCACAATGCCAAAGTTAGTATTATTAACACTTAGTTTTTGAAATATTATTATTATTTGTTTATTTTATTCGGCGATAAAATATACGGATTTTTAGATC